>Ga0187845_1002460_pt1 | contig 9984 bp, 9 predicted proteins | sample SpaLakP09_SKY_68_FD_134515 | JGI IMG/M metagenome (GOLD analysis project Ga0187845, IMG submission 134515) | Oligotrophic lake water microbial communities from Sparkling Lake, Wisconsin, USA - SP09_SKY_68 | ecosystem: Environmental > Aquatic > Freshwater > Lake | place: USA: Sparkling Lake... | reverse complement strand
CCGCTGGAGCGGCTTACAGACCCCAATTCACCGATGAACCCAGAAACTCGCTTTCGCCGACATTCACACGCCCAGAGTAGTGCGGGTGGTTGGGGATATCGGGTTATTGGACAGCCTCGTTAGCCCTCAGACGCCACGATATCGAAATGAGCATTTCCCGATGAGCGCGATTCACATTCGCCCTATTGATCCGGCTTCCGAGGCTGAGATTGAGCGTGTTGCCAAGTGGATGCGCGCTACGTTGATTGAGGTCGAAGGCGAAGCCACTGGAACGGCGCTGTACTCAATGGACTGGCTTAGGGATCGCGTTCGGTGGCATTTGGACTCCAGCCTTTCAACCGCTGCTGTACTGCTTGCAGAAGATGCCTCCGGCAACATTCTGGGGCACACGATTGTCAGGCGGGAAAGCAGGACTGGGGAAGATCCATTTGGACTTGTTTCTACGACTTTTGTCGATCCAGTTGCCCGCCGACTTGGCATTGCCAATCTGTTGCTCGCTACAGGTGAGCAATGGTTTGCTGGCCAGGGCCTGAGTACTTTCGCAACTTGGACGTCGTCAACGAATACAAAGCTGATTCAGCTTTACGAAAAGCATGGTTACTCCCAAACCGAAACTCACCTTCATGAAACCACCGGAACAATTATGGTTCGGCTAGCAAAGTCACCAGCCCAGCACCATGAGGGCTAACTGGTCGCTCGAGTGGACCTCCGCCAGCTGGCCGCGCTACGCTGCCTGTATATTTTCAGCTGCGCGCGGCCAGCTGGCTGCGGCCCCTCAGCTTCAACGTTAAAGCGCATGACCAGAGTACGCATCTTCATCTGGCCAGTTCTTCTGGTGTCCTACGCTGCACTATTTGCGGCAGCGATGCACGCGCTCTTCGGCAATTGGTCTGGCGCCGCGAGCCTTGGATTGTTCTTTGCTATCTTTGTCGGCGCTCCTTCCCTTGGGGGCTATGCCGGTTATCTCTGGCGAAAGAAGCTCATCCAAGGTTGGGTCAAAGCAGAGGCAGCACTTTGTGCCGCAATCCCTATCGTGGTAGTCCTGCCAATTGCGTCCGTTGCGTTGGTTGGCAAGCGGTAGTCGGCAATTAGGTCTGAACTGCGCTTTAACCTGTCGTTAGATCGAACCACCCAATACGCAGCAGCATCTGCTCTTCTCCATGCGCGACCACCCCGACTACGACGTTTCCGAATTTCTTCTTTGCGGCCTGTTCATCGCGGGGGCCGGAGCAAGTCTTGTGTGGGCAGGCGCGTCTTTGTACGAAGGCGAGAAGTTCAATGCAGCTGAAGGCGCCGGCCTTGCGCTGATGCTTCTTGGTGGTGGGGCACACCCCAAGCAGTACCTCCTGGATTGCCTCACATTTCCGTTTTCCTTGGTCGAGAACTCGGGGCGGGAAACTCCAATCACTGTCTTGGCTGCGGGTGCAGGACTCTTGCTTTGGCTGTTTGGCGTGGCCGGGAATTACTGGGGCTAGGAGTGGGGTTGGGCATGGGGCACACTATCCCAGTCCTCGCTCATTGGCTTCGCTGGCTAGGTGGCGGCCCGCTGACCGGACCAAGCTGTCTGCAAGGACTCCCCACAGTTTCAAGCCCCGATAGCAAGACCTGACCCTTTGCCCGGCACAAGCCGTCTTCCGGGTACGCCTTGGCCTCTTTGAGTTTCGGTCTGCGCCGTGAACTGACTTCAATACGCACCAGCCCGGCTTCGCCCAAGCCTCGCCTGATTGCGCTACTTGGCCCCGGCGATGGCCCGGCCGTCGAACGAACGCGTGATCGGGCAGTTGACGATGATGTCCGTCATCTGCAGCGAAAGTTCCTGAGCTTCCACGGCGCTCAGGATCTGCTCTTCGGACTTCAACTCTCGCGCCTGAGCCGGCTGCTTCCACTTCACCAGCACCATGCGCCACAACGGGCTGTAGGAGGTGTCGGTGTTGCCCGGGCCGGTCGGCGAAGGGGCGGACTGAAAAACGGTGATCTGGGAGTCGTCGACGAATTTGTAGACCCGCTCCACCAACGAGGGTCGGCCGGGCGCCGGGAGGGCCAGGGCCAGCCGGGGTACGAGATGGACGCCCAGGGCCTGGGCCATGGCCGGATCCGAGATGTCCGTGGTCACATAGTCGACCTTGCGTCCGTCGAACCAGGCCTGGTGCAAGGGCAAGGACACCGTCGGCGACCGGCCCGCATCGAGCACGGCGCTGCAAGCGCAGAGCAGGACCGAGGCCAGAAGCGGCAAGCAAAGACGAAGACTGCGCATGGTTCTAGGTCCTGAAAACAGGGTGGGGTTTCGAAAGCCTTCAGTCGCCCGCGATGGCATCAGCCCAATCGAGCACCAGGGCCTCGATCTGAGCGCGGTCCAGGCCGGGCTCCATCTCTTCGGGCAAGGCGTGCTCGCCGCTTGGCTGGGCTTGCAAGCCCTGCTCGAAGGCGGCCCAGGTGAACCGAGCCGCGCAAGCGGGGCAGGCCAGGTGGTCGCCAGCGCGCGCGCTGCGCGTGCGCACCAGGGTCGGCCCGCAGGCGGGGCAGTGCTGCAGCGGAATGCCCTCATCGCTATGACCGACCACTGCATCGAAGGCGCCGGCCCGCCCCATGCGCACAAACGTCGCCCCCAGCGCCCGGTCGAACTGCTGACCCATTTCCAACTCGATGATGTCGAGGGCCTTGGCGATGGGCATGCCCGCGCGGTAGGGCCGCGTGCTGGTCATGGCATCGAAGGCGTCGCAGATGCCGACCAGACGGGCATCGTGCGGAATCTCCGTGTCCGCCAGGCCCATGGGATAGCCACGCCCATTGGGCATTTCGTGGTGATGGTGAATCACGCCGACGACCAGGTCCGCCAAGGGATGGCCGGCCAGCATGCGTGCGCCCACGCGCGGGTGGGTCTTGATCGTTGCGAACTCTTCCTCGCTGAGCCGCCCCGGCTTGCGCAGGATGGCGTCGGGGATGCCGACCTGCCCCAGGTCGTGCAGAAAGCCGGCCATGGCGATGCGGCTGGCCTCGCGCGGCGTGCTGCCCGAGGCCAGGGCCAGTGCATGCGCCATGCGTGCCACGCGCCAAAGGTGGCCGCCGGTGTAGGGGTCGCGCGCCTCGACCATCCAGGCCGAGACCAGCAAGCTGGCCAGCAAAGCCTGGCGCTGGCTGGCCAGCTGCTGGCGCAGGCCTTGCACTTCATTAGAGGACGGTTCAGAACTCATGATGGCTCTTGGTGTCGTGTTGCGGGCTGGCACTGGCAGCCATGGTAGACCCAAGACCGACTTGCGGCCTGCTTGAGAAACGCTCACAGGCCCAATTCACTGTGGCCGGGATGGCGAGCGGCAGCTCAGGCCGCGGCCTTGGCGGTGACCACGGGGAAGTCGATGTCGGTCTGGGCCACGTTGTTGACGTAGTTGGTCAGCACATTGAGGGCCACGTTCACCACGATCTCCAGCACGGCGGCCTCGTCGAAATCGGCGGCGCGCAAGGCCGCCAGATCGGCATCGGCGACACGGCCGCGCGACTCGGCCACGCGGCGGGCGAACTGGAGCGCAGCCGCGGTGCGCGCATCGTCGGAATGCGCCGCACGGGCAGCGTCGACTTCGCTTGCGCTGATCTTGGCCACGTTCGCCGCCAGATAGCTGTGGGCCGAAAGGCAGTAGTCGCAGCCATTGAATTCGGCCACGGTCAGGGCGATGCGTTCGCGCAGCTGCACACTCAGCTTGCCCTTGGCCAGCGCGCCGCTCAGCGACAGATAGCCTTCCAGCGCAGCGGGGCTGTGACCCACCAGCTTCATCAGATTGGGCACCACGCCCAGTTGCTTGTGGACGGCAGCCAGCAGGGGCTTGGTGGCCTCAAGGGATTGCTCGACGCTAGGGATGCTGATGCGGGACATGGTCAATCTCCAAATGGGTCAAAAACGGGGAGTCGCAGTGGGTATCCGCTGCGTATTCAGCGAATGACTGAACTGTCGTTGAATCGGTCGATGAATAGAATCACCAGCCAATCCAATACACCGTTACGCAAGAGGGAACAGTTGGACCGACCGCATCTCTTCAGTGTCTTGGTGGCGGTGGTCGGTGCCTGCGGTTTTACTGGCGCGGCGCGCAAGCTGGGCATCTCGCCGCCGGCGTTCACGCGGTTCGTGCGGGTGAGCGAGGCCGGTCCACATCGGGGAGAGGCCGGCGCCCGAGTGGCGCTTCAAGCTGGATGGGAATGCCCAAACGGTCAAGCTGGCGCCGCGCCTGCTGACCACCACCAAGGATTCGGCCAGTGCGGCCGCGGTGGGCAGATCCGGCCTGTTCCAGGCGAGCATAGGAATGAAGCCCCAAAGGGCCCAGCACCGGAAGCTGCCGGGCTCTTTTCTTTTTGCGTCCACGAGCGGCGCGGCGCGGCGCGACAGCCACGCTCGTCAGATGCCACGCCATTCAGTCGACGATCATGGCCCCGTCCGCAAAATCGGCACGGTGATGAAGCTACGGTTCGACCACTCAACCTTCAGCGCCTCCGTTGCGTCGGCGATGGTTTCGTCACTGACGTCTTTGCCGGTGCCGTAGTTCAGTTGAGAAAACGGATTCTTGTTCACATTCAGGTAGGCGACCAGGCGGCTGCCTTTGGCCATGCGCTTGCTGACCAGTTTCGTCGAGCCGAGGGGAATGCGTTCGACACGTCCCGGCGTGAGCAAGACGCGCCGTGCAGGGTCTTTGGCGTAGCTGGCGCGCTTGATCACATAGGACAGGTGGAAGTACTTGCCCTCCGGTGTCAGTTCGTACAGGGTGACGCCGACGTCAAAGTCACGCTTGTTGATGCGCGCGAGAATCTCGCCGCTGAAGGCGCCGTTGAGCAGCACCTCGTCTGCAAACGGTTCGCTGACCAAGACATGGCCGCTGCTCCTGTCGATGTCATCCGTGACGATGGACCCAGGGTAATAGCTGTTGGTCCACTGCTGGCGGTCCTTCAGATCCACCTCTTGCGTGAGGAAGGCCTGCTTGCCAGGCCTTGCGGCATCCAGGCGCGAGCCACGCAGGAAGAGCTTGAGCGTCTGCTGGCTCATCGCTTCCAGTGACGGCGCGCTGCCCCACCGGACTGTGCCCATCACCTGGTAGTTGATCTTGTCCTTCAAGACCGAGGGTTTGGGGCCACCCTTCAAGACATGGTCCAGCCATAGGTAGGTGATGGCTTTGGTATCGATCAGTGCGGCTGCCGGCACGTCCAAGCCATTGATGACCTTCTCACCGCCCCGCTGCGCACCGAAGTGGCCGTAGGGGCCGATGATCAGGTAATGCTCGGCTTTGGGCACATGGCGCACATGCTCGCGCAGATAGTCCAGGCCGGACACCTGAGAGTCGTTGTAATAGCCATCGACCGAAAGCACCGGTATCCGGATCTGCTTGAACTCCTCACCATACGGGGCCATGGCCTGCCAATAGCTGTCGTAGGACGGATGCTGCAGCCAGCGTTGCAGCAGGGGATTCGGCGTGCCATCAAGCTTGTCGATGCTGCGGTAGGCCGCGCCGCTGTTCCACCAAGCGAACTGCAAGTTGCGGAAGCGATCACGGTCCTTGTTGACCTCTTCATCCAGAGTCTTGTTATTGCTAACGTAGAAGGCCCACTGATAGTTCGGATTGATAAAGATATTGTTCTCCATCGGCAAGCCCATGCCCGGGCGATTTGCCACATAAGGCACGATGGTCTTGAGGGCGGGATGCAGCTTCTTGGCCGCCGCCCATTGGGTGAAGCCGTTGTAACTGCCACCGAACATTCCGACCGCACCATTGCTCCAGGGCTGGCGACTGATCCAGTCGATCGCGTCATAGGCATCACTGCCGTCGTGCTCGTAGGGGGCGATGGCATCCGGGCTCAGATACTTGCCGCGGCTGTAGGCGATCATGGCCACATAGCCACGGTCGGCAATCTCTTTCAGACTGGCCAGGTCACGTTCCGGGCGGACGTAGATCGTGAACTGCAAGACCGTGGGCAAGGGAGCCGTCGCATCCTTCCGACGAACCAGAATTCCAGAGACCGTCGCACCGTCACGCGTCTTGAGCAAGAGCTTGTCCTGCACGTCGTAAACGCTGCCCAGCTCGGGCTGTGCTTGAGCTGTGCCCGCCATGCAGAGCAGGAACACGAACGCGAATGTCGCAAGCCAAGTCTTCACAGCCACCCTTTCAGCGCATGGTTCAGTGATCTTGTCCAAGAACGGTGATGCTAACGGACAGACGCTTGTACCGATGAGCGCGAAGGTGGCAGCTTGGCGTCTCCCATGGGAATTCCTCGATAGCGGCTTGATTCGCCCTTGGATAGCATGCCGGCGCGCGACCTTTGCATTCAGCGGCTCGCCACGCCCATCGAGATACGCCACACAGGAGAGCATCTTGCGATTCCTCGTCTTCTCAGTACTCGCCGCCTCAGTCGTTTCGCTGGCTGGTGCAAGCCCGCCCGATCAGCACAGCACGGCCGCGTCGCCGGTGGGCCTCGCGCACATACCCGCAGCGCCGCCTGCGGCAAACACCGACGGTTTGCAGTCCGGTGAGTTGTTCGACGCCCTTGCGCAGATGGACCGTTCCCTCTTCGAAGCCTCTTTCGAGACCTGCGACGCGGCAAAAGCCAACGCCATCTTCACCGACGACGTTGAGTTCTATCACGACCAACCTGGTCTGGCGGTCGGTGAACAAGTACGCGAGAACACCCGCCGACTCACCGCTTCGTGCCCCGGTCACCGGGGTGTCAAGCGAACGCTCGTGCCCGGTAGCTTGAGGGTGTATCCGATCCACGGATACGGCGCCGCGCAGATCGGGATGCATCGGTTTGACGAGCGAGGCGCCAGCACGAGCAGCATGGCAAAGTTTATCAATCTCTGGCGCTTCCAAGACGGGCGTTGGCGGCTCGCACGAGTGATGAGTCTGGACCATCGCCCCGTTCCCCCGCTGGCGCCTGTGGCAGCCAATTAGCCCGGGTGTTTCACGAAGGCAGTCTTGCGCCATCTAGGGCGTAAACCAGGCGCGTCAAGACAAGCATGCCAAGCTGGGGAGGGCTGCACTGCAAGGTCGAGAATGTCGCGATACTCTCGAGCGTCTGGGTCGATCCGATAGAACACCGGTAACGCAAAGAACAAGCGGCACAATCCTCCGTACGTGCAGAAGCTCCCGGCCCACCATTTAAGAGTCACCTGCGAATCCAGACGCGCGAAGTTTTGAGCATGCACGTGCACCCAAAGGTGGGGGTGAATTTCGGATTACTGAGCTGACTCGCGAGGTTTCATATGCCAGCACCGCACCATGACTCCCATCTGGCTCCGAGCCAAGCGCGGAGCGTCGCGTATGTTCTGGATCTCGTCGCCTGTTCTTTGCTGTTGCTTCCGGCAGCCTTAGCAAGCTACTGCGTGGGCATACCCAACGCGGGCGCCTTCGAGTACTCGCTGCTGTTCCCGGCCTATCACTTTTTCTTTCTCGTGTACCGCGGCGGTGCGTCGCCGGGCAAGCATGTCCAAAACATCGCGGTGATCACGCCTGAGGGCCTACCGATTGCCGCAGGCCCCGCCTTGCTGCGATCGACCTCGCTTGCGCTCCCGTGGTGCTTGTTGTCGGCCGATAGTTGGGCGTTTTCCATGGCCACCCTTCCGAGAACAGCGACAGCGGCCATCACCCTGGCGGGCGCATTCTGGCTGGCAATCGACGCGCTCCTCATTGAGTACACGCGCGATCGACGTTCGCTGTCGGACCGAATCGCCGGCACGGTTGTCGTCTCCTTACCGCCACTCCAGCCACATCGCGCGCCGGCGACCCCCATGTTCAGCGCGAACGACGCCGAGTTCGGCAATCCGCCCAAGAGGCCGCCGCAGTGATAAGAAGCAGGTGGCTCAGCCCTTCCCCCCACCAAACCTCATCGCCATCACCACCTGATTGCGCAAGGTCTTGAGAAGGGTCAGCTCGCGCTCGCTGATATGCAAGGTGCCGGCCTCGGCGCGGTCGCCATAGAAGGTGCCCAAGACCTGGCCACCGGCAACCATGGGCAGCAACACAAAGGTGCCGGCGCGGACCTGCTGGCGATGCCAGGCGGGCAAGCGCTGGGCGATCACGGGGTCGGCGGTGTCGGAGATCAGCGTATCGGCGCCCTTGCTGCAGAGCAGGCCGAACAACTCCGTCGGCGGGGCCAGCGGTATGTCGAACAGCGGCGCCAGCACGGTGGCCCGCTCGCCCAGGCCCATGCGCCCCTTGAGGTAGGAGCCGCCATGGCTGGCGTCGCGCAGGCAGACGATGACGCGTTGCAGGTTCAGCGCCTCGTGCATCTGCTTCATGCACAGCTGCAGAAGCTGGCCCGGCGCGGCGCCGGACAAGACCATTTCGCTGAGCTGCTCCAGCGCGCTGGACAAGGCCTCGGCCATGGCAGGGTTGGCCACCGCCGGGCGCGCTGCCGGGCGGGGTGCAGCGGCCGCAGGCGCCGGTGCAGCTTTGTTCGCAGGGGTCGCCAGATCGCCGGGCTTGGCCGGCTTGGAGGAACTGCTTGACTTGCCAGCCGCAGCCGGCGCAGCCACGACGGCGCCAAAGCCCAGGGTCTGGGCCAGATCGTCCCAGACCTGCTTGACGCTCTCGACCGCCTCGGGCATGGGCTCGGGGTCCAGGCCCAGGGGCACGGCCAGCTCAGCGGCGAAGCGCTCGACGCAGGCTTTGCGGGCCTCGGCGCGCTCCTCGGGGCTGCCCGAGTGCGGCAGCTTGAGCAGCTGGGCGGCCAGGTCATTGGCGGCGGTGCAGAGTACGCGCTGGTACTCCTCGGGGCTGCAGGCACGCTCCAGATTGCTGGGGCGCAGCGTGCGCATGCCCATGCGCACCGATTCGGGCCAGCCCCATTGCCGCGCCACTTCGATGGCGATGTCCTCCAGCCCCTGGCCCCATTGCTCGCGGGCCAGTTTTTCGCGCCCCTCCTGCCAAGCCAGGCTGCCCTCGGCCAGCTCGCGGGCCTGCAAGGCCGCCTCGATGGCCTCCATGTCCTCGGCAAAGTGCAAGCCGGCCAGCATGCCGCCCAGGTTCTGGAACAAGGCAATCAGGTAGGCGCCGTCGAGTTGCTTGCTGCTGTTGCAGAACTGGTGGGCCAACAGGGCCGCCAGCTGGGCACGGCCGAACTCCTGGCGCAGGCGGTTGCCATCGGCGCCCTTGGGCAGACGCTCGAACAGCATCAAGGAATTGGCCACCATGCCTATGGTCTGGAAGCCCATCAAGGCCACGGCGCGCTGCAAGCTGGTGATGCTGCCGCCGCCGGCCGAGCTGTAGAAGGCGGCATTGACCAGGCGCAGCAGCTTGGCCGTCATGGCCACATCGTCGGAGATGGCGCCGCTCAGCGCGCGCGCGTGCGCGGTCTCGGAACGGGCAATCTTTTGCAGCAGCCGCGTCGAGTCCTTCATGGAGGCGAAGTCGGCATGCTTGGCGATACGCTGCATCAGGCGCTGCAGGCGCGCCTCGCGCTCGGCGGCGGCGCGATCCTCCGCTTCCTGGGCGGCCTGGCGCTCGGCGGCCAGACGGGCGGCCTCGGCTTCGGCGGCGGCCAGGACAGCAGGGTCAGCAGGGTCGGCAACTAAGTCCACGGCAGCTTCGGCCACGGGAAAATCGGGGCTGGCCGAGGCCAGGGCCTCTGTGGCGCTCGTTTCTGAATTCATTGTCGTTATGGGGGCAGCGGATGACAGACCCTGATTCATCGGCCCTTGCCGCCTGAACTCAATCCATGCTTGTGCGCAGTGCGCCGCCGGGTCGCCCCCAAGCACCCCAATGCCAACAATTCACGCTGCGCTTCAGCCTCCTGGGGCAGCGCCGCCAAAGCGCATGGCCATCACGACCTGGTTGCGCAGGGTCTTGAGCAGGCGCAGCTCGCGTTCGCCGATCTGCAGGCGGCCGGCCACGGCCTGGTCGCCGTAGAAAGCGCCGAGCACTTGATCGCCCGCCACCATAGGCAGGAGTACAAAGGTCTGGGCGCGCACCTGCTTGCCATACCAAGGCGGCAGGCGCTGGGCGATGACGGGGTCGG
>Ga0187845_1002459_pt1 | contig 9985 bp, 10 predicted proteins | sample SpaLakP09_SKY_68_FD_134515 | JGI IMG/M metagenome (GOLD analysis project Ga0187845, IMG submission 134515) | Oligotrophic lake water microbial communities from Sparkling Lake, Wisconsin, USA - SP09_SKY_68 | ecosystem: Environmental > Aquatic > Freshwater > Lake | place: USA: Sparkling Lake... | reverse complement strand
GCCTCTGTGGCCACCCTCAATATTCTCCAACTGGTGTGGGCATGCCAACGGCACGTAGGCAGCTACTTCGAACCCCACTTTATCCAAGGAGTCGGAAAGATACTGCTCTGCTGCGTCACCTTGATTGGAGCCCTACTTCTAGGCCTCCAATTCATTCAACCCATGGGTCAACCCATCCCTGTTCGTATCGGTGGAACCTTAGCGCTCGTTCTTTTGGGAACTGCCTCCTACTTCCTGTCGGCTAAACTACTTAAACTTCCCGATGCCTCACTCCTCTTCCGCCCAAAGAAGCACTAACGCTCTTCTCGTTTATTCATTCTTATCCCCCTAGATCCCTTAACCCCTTAACCCCTTAATTCCTTTATCCCTTAATCCCATCATCCCTTAATCCCTTTCCTACTCCGCCATAATCCCTGCCTCTCTGACAATTTTCTGCTATCAAGAAACAGTCTGGCGCCCGTAGCTCAGGGGACTAGAGCAGCGGATTTCTAATCCGCGGGTCGGTGGTTCGAATCCACCCGGGCGCGTAGAGTAGAAGAGTCATAAGTAGTTAATATACAGCATTACTGCTATATGAATGAATTACCATCACAAACCCCTTGATTACCCGCTAATGTAAGGGCAACATAAGGGCAATGGGTCCTTCCTCGAAAAGAATCAATCATCCTCAACAACGAAGGTGTCGCGGAGAAATAATTGCGGTCCCAAGGGTGATCGGTTCCCGATCCTACTGGACTCTTAATGGCGTTACCAAGGATGGGAAGCGCTACAGACCGATCTTCCCTACAAAAGCAAAGGCAGAGGAGGCTGCCCTAGCCGAAAAAAAACGCATTCAGCGAGAAGGACGCGAATCCGTACACCTTTCCGTTGCAGACAGGGTTGCTGCTCAGGAGTGCCTTCGCCTTTTGGAGCCACACAATGTGTCACTCCGCGATGCCGTAAGGGACTTTATTGCTCGGATCGAAGGCGAGCGTATTGCCAGAGAATCACGCACGATATCAGCCTGTCTGGATGAGTGGCTCAAATCCAAGCAAGCACGGGTGGATGCCGGTGAGCGTGACCGAAAAACAATTATGGGATATCGCAACCGCTCCGAAGTTATCAAATCATCCCTTGGTGCGCTTCCCGTTGCCACAGTCGCACCAGCACACCTAAATGACTTTCTGGACTCACTTCCCTTCACAAAAACAACTCGGACAGCTTATCGCACCCAGTTGTCGGGTGTTCTTAAGTTCTGCCGAACCAAGGGATGGATGCGCCATAACCCCATTGATCAGGTTCCTGTCCCCGGCAGAGACCCAGGAGCTATTGAGATTTTAACCCCTTCTGAGATGAAAGATCTACTTGAGGCAGCAACTAGCGATGTGGACGCGAGAACTCTCCTTCCTGTGATTACGCTTGGGGCTTTTGCGGGTTTACGCCCAGATGAAGCCAAGCAGATCCGCTGGGAAAATATCGATCTAAGCTCTGAAACCCCACACGCCGATGTTCTTCCTGAAACTAGCAAGACGCGCTTTAGGCGCTGCCCTCCTCTAAATGGAACCTGCCTGTCATGGTTACGTGGATGCCGCCAAACAAGTGGCATAGTCTCAGGAGCCTCCAAACAACACTTCCGAAAATCTTGGCAGAGAGTTCGGATGATGGCTGGTTGGCATGTTACAAAGGCCTCCCAAAGAAAAGCTAAAGCTAATGGTGAGTCAGTAAGACCGTGGCCTAAGGACTGTCTTCGACACTCTTTCGCTTCCTATTGGCTGCCGATACATAGTAACCGTCCTTTGCTGGCCGAGGTTATGGGCAACAGCGTGGACGTTATTCGTGACCATTATCTGAAACCGATTAAACCAGGAATTGCAGAACGATATTGGAATATCTCGCCTACTGCTAAAGAACCCCAAAAGAGGCAACTAAGTAAATGAAAATAAAAGAAACCAAGCGGCTTATAACATCGCTGAGGGAACAATTGAAAAATCCCAAGCAGGATAAGTCGGCAGTCCGCAGACTAATAAATGATGTCAGGCTAGCCCTATGCCGCGCGAGCGAATCAAAGATGCTTAAGAAAAAAGTACTAACTCTATCAAGGCAGATCTCGGTATTGAAAAAAAACGCTAAATGAGCCACTTGACAGCCGTCTAATACATATTAATACATATTTAGTACCTTAAATAAGGTGCAGTCTGTTTTGAGTTTAATCAAAATGGATTTCGTGGGAAAAAACGCCCACGACGGCGGCCGCACCCGAATTCGCCGACAACCCCAAGCGTTATTGGGCGGGAACTAAATCCCGATGGGAACTGAAATTAGGCAAGGGGTCACCCGTGCCTTCACCCATCGGAGGTTTAAATGTTACAACTCAGCTCTGAGACTTATCAGTCTCACAACAACAACGAAACATCCCCTGCCTTTGTAGATAAGGCAGGTTTAGCTCTACTACTCGGCCGAACCACGCGTTATGTCGAGCATCTGGTAGAGCGTCATCTCATTCCATTCATACGCGTTCCTGCCCGCAAGCCAGGAATTATTAAGGGTGAAATAAATGGGAAGGCTTACGAAAGGGCCAAGCGTGGCGGACAGCTTTTCTTTTGCCCCAGGAAGGTCATTAACGCTCTAGAGACGTTCGAGGTTAAACCAGAATGTATCTCGAATTACAGCTCCAGATCTGCAAGGAGGCAAAATGATTGAGCCAGCATTTGCTTTAGGCATTAAGCTCCCAGAAACAATAGAACTTGATTCCGAATTGGAAAATACACCCTTCCCCATCGAAACCTTCCCTTTGGCGGTGCAAGAGTTCTGTGAGGACGTGGGGCGAGTAACGCAGGCTCCTATCGAGTTCTCGGCCTCACTCTGTTTAGGAGTGTTATCTGCTTGCTTAGGTAAAGGGGTTGTCATTCCCAATGCTTTCAAAGGCATGCGCGGTTTGCCCACTCTGCAAATTGCCTTAGCTCTTGAAAGTGGAACCGGGAAAACAGCTGTATCTACCCCTGTTCTCGCTCCTTTGGTTCGTTGGTGCAAGGAACAGCGAGAGATCAATAAGGCACAACAGTCCTCTATTATCGGGCAAATCAAGCTGCTTGAGAGAGAGATTCAAGATCACACGAAGGAATTAAGAGAGGGTTGTGATTACGGAGCAATCCAACGTCAGGTAATTGAAAAACAAACGAAGATAGACCAACTGAAGAGAGAGGCTATCCCGCCAGTTTACCGACTTGAGGACGCAACGCTTGAGGCAATGGTAGTTCAGCTTGGAATTAATGGAGCACACGGCCAGGAGGTCGTGTTTTCTAATTCCGATGATGCAAGGAAGGCCATCTCCACGCTCCTTGGTCGGTACAGTAAGAATGGATCAATAGACGATAATATTCTAGTGAAGGGATTCAGCTGGTCTCCACATCAACAGCACCGGCGTTCTGAAGGTGGATCGGTTGAGCTTGATTCTCCTTGTGTGGGACTTCTCTGGTGTATTCAACCAGATTTGCTCCACAAACTTCTGGGTACACCAGAGCTTCTAAGTTCTGGTTTTCTACAAAGACTTATTCTCCTTGAGATTGATTGGCCTGCGCAGGAATACACCGACCTAGGAGACTTAGACAAGATACGAAGCGTCGCATGGGATCACCTTCTAGCCGTATTGCTCAACACATATCGTTTAGCCGCCACCCCCCTGGAGGTTTCGATAACCGATGAGGCAAAGCGCCTGATGATTGATTACCACAACAGCCTTGTCCCACGAGTCAATGACCCAACCGACTTAAAAGATGTACGAAGCTCCGTAGCACGTTGGGCCGAATGGGCATGGCGAGTGGCGCTGGTCTTTCATGTCGTTCAGCACCGCAAGGAGGCTGTGAAAGAACCACTAACACGAGAGACTGCCCACAACGCTATCACCCTGACCCGTTGGTACGCTGATAGGAAATTGGCCCTGCTCACACGGGTCAGATCGAACACCAAACTTAACCTCGATCAAAAGATCATAGATCTTGCGACTAAGGAAGAGTTTCTTGTAGCTGCCAACCTTCAGCGGGCAGGGCTTGTGGAGACGGCCTCCGAGGCACGCCATTACCTAGACCGCTTAGTGGCGACAGGCAATCTGGTCCGTCAGGCAAAAGAGGCTGAACACACCAAACCAGACCGACGGACGGGTAGATTAGGTAAAGGCGGGCCAGTCAGTCATAGATACATACTGCGGGGTAAGGTCATCACCCACGAAAATAACGCTATAAACGCTATAAACGAGGAGGACACCCAGTCCCATAAAGCGTCTGTAGCGTCTATAGAAGGCTCAGAGGTGGCAAAATGAGTAACAGCGAAGATCTTCCACCCCTCGAAACGGAGCTACTGCCCGCTGAGTCCCCACCAAGCCAGCTAGCCGATGCTCTATCCACCCTCAAACCCCGTGAACGGCTCTTCTGTGAGCATTACTGCGCCAAGGGCAATGCCACAGAGGCTGCTAGGCGGGCCGGCTGGTCTCATAGGTCGGCCTACCAAGCGGGCCACCGCCTACTCCAGCGTGACGACATCAAGGAGGTCATATCCATAGCTATCAAAGCGTCAGGAGCCGACAGCGCCTGCCGTCTCATTAGGGCGACCAACACGGCTAAGATCATGCATGAAAGGATGCACGATAATTCACTTCCCCTGCCCGAACGTAGCCACGCCTCGAAGGTCTGGCACGATGCGGAGTTGATTCTGGCCGAAGTGAATAAGACTACCCTGCGGCTTGAAGTCCAAACCCCCGTCTTTAGGCCAGGACAAGTAAATCCACACCTAGTGACCGCACTGGCAGGAATAATGGCGAGACGACCAAAACCTCAAACAACTAAGGAGATAATTGATGAATGAGTACTGGGACACTTCTACTGACGCTGAACTGATAGCAGGACGCCTTGAAACGATTGCCGATCTTTTGAAAAAGCTAATAAAGGTGGGAGAAGAATTGGCTAGCAAATCAAGTGGCTCTGGTTGTTGAATCTGTCCAACTAATCGTGTGTGGCAGATTTCGGTATCCCTTGAAGAGTCCTGCATAAGCTCCGTACGACCAATGATTGAACTATAATTATCCTCTGGTTTCGGAACATTGAAGGGTCATGATTAAACCTGTGAAGTTAATCGCCAAACACCTACCCCTTCTTGCTTTGGCTCTCCTAGTCAGCTCCACGGAGTTGAGGGCAGACGAACTTCCTTTCAAGGTGGGGGATAGGATTACTTTTTCTATCAAAGTTTTTGTTGATGGAAAACCGCCCAATGTGCCATCTGGTTTTAATGTTAAAGGAGAAGAAATAATCATTGCGGTTAAGGAAATAAAAGGCAAGTGGGTGTACGATGGATTCAACTGGTTTAATTCTGATCTTTTTTACAAGGTCAGCATTATGGGATCGTTTAATAGTAGCCAACCATAGCGGAACTAGATTCGATTCTTCCACCGCAATGAAGTTCACCGCCGAACAACTCGCCCTCTTTGAGATTGAGGCCACGCTCCCCTTTCCCATTTACCCCCAATCAAAAGGACATTAATACAGTGTTTACGAATTTTCAGGGCGAAAGATGGCTCTGGTCGTTATCTAAAGGTGGCGATGCGATGAAACTGTTTCTTCTCTCCCTCCTTATTTATTTGTCCTCTTGTTCCCCCCAAAGTCCTTATGCAGGAGTCGAGAAAGATGCGGAAGTGCGAATAGAACTTCCCTCTTCAGCTTCTTTTTCTGATGGAGGTTTAAGCAGTAATTACCAACTAGGTTATGTGCTGAAGGTGTCGAAGGGTGGTACTTTGATTCGGCACAGGTCTGGCACTCAAACCTTCATCCCTTGGAGCTCGGTTGTTAGCGTTAGGATTATAACTCCTGCACCTCGATGAAACGAATCCTCATTGCATCGTCTATCCAGCATGCCATATGGCTTACAGTCGCCTGCTCCCCATGCCTTGCATGGGACGACGACGTGCGATGGCAGCTCGGCGTCCCGCCCAAGGGCAACGCCAACTTCGCCCGGGGGCAGCACTTCCTCCACCACCTCGCGCCCCACGGCATGGCCGGCTTCGTCCTCGCCAATGGCAGCATATCCTCCAACCAGTCCGGCGAAGGCGACATCCGCCGCGCCCTCATCGAGGCCGACCTCTTGGACTGCATGGTCGCCCTACCCGGCCAGCTCTTCTACAGCACGCAGATTCCCGTCTGCCTCTGGTTAATCGCAAAAAACAAAAACGCCGACGCCAAACGCGGCTTCCGCGACCAACGCAAACAGACCCTCTTCATCGACGCCCGCAAACTCGGCGCCCTCATCGACCACGAGCAGACCGACGCCGACCTGGAGAAAATCACGAGCACATATCACGCATGGAGAGTAAATGCAGGCTCACGCGGAGACGCGCAGAACGCGGAGAAAAAGAATACTTCTTCTGAATCTCTCCGCGCCTCCGCGTCGCCGCGCCTCGTCATCGAACTGCACGCCCAGTTCGCCGAGTCCGCGAAACTTGAAAACCTTTCACGGAAAACGGCTTCTTCTCCACGCTCGAAAGAACGGCTCGCCAAGATTTCGCGCGACCAATTTCATCCAGCGTTTTCGCGGTTTCTCTGCAAAAGACCGAAAACTGAGACCGGTAAGCTTCAATTGCCTCACCATTTTTGAGCGCGCCCAAACAATACTCCATGACCTATTTGAAGCCACTTGATGGTATAAGAGCTATCGCGATAATCGCCGTGCTCGTCTTCCACATTTCGCCCACGGCTCTAAGGGGTGGCTTCACGGGTGTGGATGTCTTTTTCGTCCTCTCCGGCTTCCTGATTACGTCGATACTCCTCAATGACCTCCGTGAAGGCCGCTTTTCAATTCGGGAGTTCTACCTGCGGCGGATTCAAAGGCTGCTGCCAAACGTCGTCGTAACTGTTCTGGCCGTGCTCGTGCTATGGACTCTCTTCTTACCGCCGAGCACGGCACGCGCAACAGGTAGCCATGGTCTTTGGACTCTTTTCAATGCATCGAGCGTCTATATCTGGAGAAATCTAGGCGGCTATTGGGGGAATTCTGCCGAGTGGGCGCCACTCACGCACACTTGGTCCCTTGGAATTGAGGAGCAGTTTTACCTGTTTTTTCCCTGCTCGCTTTTACTCTTGGTCCGGCTCCAGCCGACCCGTTTGAAGTTCTGGCTAACCATTGCGACAATTCTAAGCTTCGGTGTTTGCCTTTATGGATCCTACGCGCGGCCAGTGGCGACGTTCTATCTTCTGCCCACCCGTGTTTGGGAATTGCTTCTTGGCACGATCTTCGCAGCCCGTCGGATTCCGTTTCACGGTAAAGGAGATCATTTGGTGGGGCTGCAGCACAAGCCACGGACGACGATGGGATGGATTGGGATCATCATGATCGCAGCAAGTTTTTTAGCTATTGGCGATGAAAACGCATTCCCGGGCTGGGTGTGTCTTTTCCCTACCTTTGGAACAGTTCTGCTCGTGTTGTCGGTAGTCGATGGAGACACAACATTGTCGCGATGGCTGTCATCCCGATTCATGGTAAAAACCGGAAGGCTATCCTATTCACTTTACCTGTGGCACTGGCCCCTCATTACCTTCGGAAAACTTCAAGCCGATCTTCATGGGCTCCCGATGTTCGCTGGGGCAGTGGCGGGCGGAGTCGCCGGTATCATCCTGGCATGGATCGCCTATGTGTGTGTCGAGCAGCCCCTTCGCAATAGAGGGCCGGGGCGACTCGGTAGAATTTGGACAATCGCTGCAGGATTTTGCCTCGCTGCGCTCTGCTCTAGCTACGTGGCATCTCGGCCTCGAGTAGCCGACCCCGCCCGCTTATTCGAGAGTCCAACATTAAGCGGCAGATTGTTCGACGCAGGCGGGACATACGGAATCGATTTTACAAATGTGCTCCGGTATTATGATGTGCATTTTCCACCCGAGGATCGTGGCCTCAAAGCTTCGTGGCGGACGGGCGGTATCATTCATCCCCACGGCGGCGGTCAGCCAAAGATTGTTGTTCTTGGCAGCTCCCACGCGCTGATGTATTCAAAGCTCATAGATAGCGTCTGCCTCAAGTTAGGCATCTCCGTTGCATTTCTGGGTATCGATGGTGGGCCTCCTGCATTCTTTGAAACACAGCCCAGCCCAAGATTCCCGACTGAACTTGAAGCCCGAGAATTTGATGAAGTCCGCAGAAGATTTCTCCGCGAATGGCGTCCTGAGGCTGTCTTTATCATCGATCGTTGGGATATTAGGGTCGATGCAGCACAGGTTTTTGAAAACAGGCTGCGTTCTTTCCTCGTCGAGGCTAGCCCCTTGGCTGGGCGTGTCATTTTCGTTTCTCAAGTTCCAGTTCACCAAGGCGGCGACGAAGTAAATTTACGTGAGATCGTTACCTGGCGTATGAACAAAACCATGAGGTTGCCTCGTTTGAACCCAGATTCGAAAGACGAGCTTAGGAGGCAGGTCACCACCCGAGCCGAATCCCTCGTGGCGGACTTTCAAAACTTTCATGTCCTCAGGGCCGATATTCCATTTTATAAGGAAGATGGGTCCATCCGATACGCGGCCGGACGGAGCTTCTTTTATGCCGATGATGATCATTTAAGTGATGCAGGTTGCGAGGTTATCCACGCAATGTTCGAACGAGCCATTGTGGAAGCTCACTCTGGGATCACGTCCCGCGAAAGACAGGACTTGTTCAGTTCTCCTGTCCGTTGCCGAAAGCAGGATTGACTGTTTCCCGAATATGCCGGCCACGAGAATTTAAAGGCGACTGCGCCACTCTTGCTTCTCCGGACTCGGGCACGCTGCACAAGGTCACCGCGGGCTACCATCAGTTCCACGCGGTGAATGCAGCGGTGGAGGAAACGGTGCGCGCAAGCGGCATGACCGAGACCGGTGGCGTGCTGCGCAAGGACGCGGGCACTTACTGGTCCGGGCGGCAACGCGGCGGCGAACTCCTGCCTCTTTAATTCGTTGTTATCATGCTTCTCCTCTTTTTCGGAGTTCAGATCTAAATTAAACATCGCACCAGTAGAAACGGCCGATGTTCCGCAAAGACAAAAAATCAGAGCAAGGGAAAGATGCCGCACGGACTTATTTTTCCGCATTCGTGGGTTTGTCGATAGCTTTACACCCATCCTCCGACAGCAACTTCGCCTCGTAAAGCTACTTAGCGAAGACTTTCGCCCCCTCTGTTACCCTGTCGCCTCCTGTCGTTCATCGATTCCAAAAACTAGGTCAGATTTTTCTGGGGGGGGTATGTGTGTTTGATCACCCGCTGGGTGGATGGGGAGTGGGTGTGGTGGTGGGCTTAGGCAAGGTCGGCTTTCCCCTCCAATCGAGCCATGTATCTGTAAGGGCAACCTAAGGGCAATTAATGATAGACCCTCGTTTTACTCGTGTATTTCTAGATTAGACCACAATCTTTCTAAGTCGCGGGTCGGTGGTTCGAATCCACCCGGGCGCGCGGAAGATGACTTAGCCAATCAACGCGCTCTAGTTACTAAGCCTATCCACTTTAATGCTTTTTATAAATGAAGGTGTTGTTTTCCAAATAAAGATAGTTACTCAATTCAGTTGATTGGTGTGCAATTAGAATGCTTTTGCCCTTTTTATATTCCTTAGAATCAAGGAAATGATTCATAAGCTCTTCATAAGTAAATACAAGGACAGACTTTGAACGAGTAGGGTCAATGCAGTATATTTCCCTTGTTCCTTGATCATAGCCTTGAACAACGATTGCGTGATAGTTAGCCAAGAAATAACAAGGAGTATTATGATCTAATAAGTCCTTAAAGAAGCCAATGATATGGTCTATGCTAGTTTGGTTGGCATCATATCTGGAAACTTTTAATGGAATATTCCATTCCTTTAATAAGGTTTCTACTATTTTCCACATAGTAGGAGTTCCATCTAACTTACCAGTAGATGCCATCTCTATGCTGGCTGGAGGTATATTAATTCCAGCATAACTCAGCAGCATTGAAACACAGGTGGTTTGGCATTGGTGGGGATCTTGAGCAAGT
>Ga0187845_1002458_pt1 | contig 9986 bp, 10 predicted proteins | sample SpaLakP09_SKY_68_FD_134515 | JGI IMG/M metagenome (GOLD analysis project Ga0187845, IMG submission 134515) | Oligotrophic lake water microbial communities from Sparkling Lake, Wisconsin, USA - SP09_SKY_68 | ecosystem: Environmental > Aquatic > Freshwater > Lake | place: USA: Sparkling Lake... | reverse complement strand
CGGTATCGCCTTCACCGGCCATACCGAATATCTGGCCCAGCATAGCGGCACCGCGCAGGTGGTGATGATGCTGGCGGGTGAGCCGGCGGCAGGAGCAGCAGCGCCGCTGCGGGTGGCGCTGGCTACCACCCATCTGCCCCTGCAGCAGGTAGCGGCCGCGCTCAGCGTGGATGGCCTGCTGCGCACGCTGACGATTATCGATCAGGATCTGAAAAACAAATTCGGCCTTGCCGCACCGCGCATACTGGTGTGCGGCCTAAACCCCCATGCCGGTGAAAACGGCTATCTGGGGCGCGAAGAGCTCGATGTGATCGGGCCGGCGCTGGCCGCGGCGCAGGCGGCCGGCATCGATGCGCGCGGCCCGTATCCGGCCGATACGGTGTTCCAGCCCAAGTACCTGCAGCAAGCCGACTGTGTGCTGGCCATGTACCACGATCAGGGCCTGCCGGTGCTCAAGTACGCAACCTTCGGGCGCGGGGTGAACATCACGCTGGGCCTGCCGTTTATCCGTACCTCGGTGGACCATGGCACGGCGCTGGATCTGGCCGCACAGGGCCTGGGCCGGGCCGACAGTGGTAGTATGCTGGCCGCGATCGATAGCGCACTGGCGATGGTCGCTGCCTCACAAACTTTATAAGAACATCATGAAACACGTTGCCCGTAAACGCTTTGGCCAGAACTTCCTGCACGATCAGCACGTTCTGGACCGCATCACTGACTCGATAGCTCCCGCCGCCGGCGATACCATGGTCGAAATCGGCCCCGGCCTGGGCGCCATGACGGACCAGCTGACGCGCAGCCTGCCGCATATGCATGTGGTGGAACTGGACCGCGATCTGGTGGCGCGGCTGCAGCAGCGCTATCGGCCGGAAAAGCTGACCGTGCACGCGGGCGATGCGCTGAAATTCGATTTTGGCAGCCTGCCGCTGCCGGCAGGCCAGAAGCTGCGCATCGTCGGCAATCTGCCGTACAACATCTCCAGTCCGCTGCTGTTCCATCTGGCCACGTTTGCGCCCCGGGTCAAGGATCAGCATTTCATGCTGCAGAAAGAAGTGGTGGAGCGCATGGTGGCCGAGCCGGGCAGCAAAGTATATGGCCGCCTGTCGGTCATGCTGCAATGGCGCTACGACATGACGCTGCTGTTCATAGTGCCGCCGGAAGCCTTCGATCCGCCGCCCAAAGTCGATTCCGCCATCGTGCGCATGATCCCGCTGGCCCAGCCGCTGGCCTGCGACGGTGCGCGGCTGGAAGCCGTGGTGCAGAAGGCATTTTCGCAGCGCCGCAAAGTCATCCGCAACTGCCTGGCCGGCATGTTTACGGAAGCGCAGATTATCGAAGCCGGCATCGATCCCGGTGTGCGTCCCGAGACTATCAGTCTGGCGCAGTATGTGGCGCTGGCCAATCTGCCCACAGCCGGGACCAGTCCCGCCCTGTAAGGCGTGCGGCGTGGCCGTACGCCGTGCTGAAACCGCAAAGCCGCTGCCAGCCAGCCTTTGCGGTTTTTTTGTACCCTGTAGTTTTGCCCGCTTGCCCGGCCTGAGCCGCAGGTAGAAGGAGCGCGCGGATAAAAAAAAGCCCGCTACAGTGAGCGGGCTAAATCCAATTCCTTTGCAAGAAGTGGAGGAGACAGGGCTAGTATGCTGCGTTGCGTCATATAAGGCAAGTTTATTTTTCGCATATCAATTATTCATGTTTCGAATAATGCTATATGGCCTGATATTCCGCTTGCCCTAGCGCCCCGGTCTCCTCTGTTCCGGCCGGCGTGATCAAGTTTTCGGTACGCAGGTCAGGACGATATTGCTGACGGTCGATTCGGGCATGATGCCGCTGCCATTGGTCAGCGTGCAGTTCACATCGCTAGGCTGGGACAGGATAGTCACGCCGTAGGCATCGCCGAATTTGACGGCGGCGGCGAAGTTGAAGAAGCCTGCGCCCGGCGTGTTGGTATCGGCCATGGCACTGGAAACGGACAGCTGGCCACCGGTACTGCCGTTGAGCAGCACCACGGTGCGCGGGGTGGCGGCCGTGGTGGCGGTGGCGTCATTGTTGGCGTACAGGCCGCTGAATTTGCCGCCCAGCGCATAGCTATTCTGTACGCAGCTAATCTGCGCATTGATCACCAGCGTATGGCCGGCCGAACCGGACGAGCTTGCCAGTGCCGGGGTGCAGGTCTGGTGGGCTGGCTGGGTCTGCACCACGACATTGAAGCTGGCGCCGTAGTCGATCTGCTGCGGCATGGTGAAGGTCAGCGCGCCGGCCGGCACGGTCAGCGTATCGCTGCCGTTCGCCAGTACCAGACCCGCATTGTTGAGGCCCGTAATCGTGCCCTGTACGGCAAATTGCTGTTTGCCACCGCAGCCAGCCAGCGCCGCGCCCAGTACCAGCGCCGCAGCGGCGCCCATAAATTTGATGTTCATGTAGTGCTCCAGATCTCACAGAGAAGGGCGGCCGCCGTGCAGGCGGCCCGGCCCGCATTATTGGCAGGTGACGACGATGCCGTTGAAGTCGCCGGCAGGCATGTTGCCGATGTTGTTGCTGACCGTGCAGACTTTGCTGGTGTCCTTGGGCTGGGTCAGGATGGTGACGCCATATGGCGAGCCATCGCCCACTTTGGTCGGGAAGGTGAAGTTGACCGTAGCGCCCGGCGTGGTGGGCGGCAGTACGCTGACCGTGTCGGAACCGTTGGTCAGCACCAGACCCTTGGTGTCGAGGCCGGTGACGGTACCGCCCAGCGTGTAGGGGTTGGTCAAGCAGGAAAACTGGATCTGGTAAGCCGTGTAGACGCTGGCCTTGCCTTTATTGGTGGTGCCGACGGCGGTACATTTGGCGCCGGTAGGCTGGTTCTGGACTTCGATGTCGAAATCCTCGTCCGGTTTGACCAGTTTGGTGAAGACGAAAGTGGTCTGGCCGGAGCTGATCGCCAACGTTTCGCCATTGCCGTTATTGATGAGCACCAGATCAGGTTTGTTCAGGGTGAGAATGGTGCCGCTCAGAGCCATACTGCCGCCACTGCCGCCGCAGCCTGCGAACATCGCGCTGCATAGCAGGGCCAGGCCTGCACGCTGATACAAACTTTTCATAAACTCTTCTCCAAAACGAAAGGGGGCTGGCGCGCATCGTCGCAGCCGGGGCATCTTACACGGAATCGCCCGTATTTTAGTGCATTTGGTAATACCCAGCGCACTTGCCGATGTAACAGCCTGTGACACTGTCCTCGCCGGCGCGCTATCCGGTACGCCCGGCAGGCTGCCTATTTGACCTGATCGAGCTCGCAGTGCGAATGGCGGCCGTTAAGCTGGCAGCGGTTGCGGATCTGTCCCTGCAGATCATGGACCAGCACCAGCCACTGGTCCGGGCCCTGCCGCTGCATGGTCATGAAGCCGAAACCGTCGATCCAGTGGCTGAAGGCTTCCACTACCGCGCCGGCGGCTGGCGTGACGCCGGCCGGCAGCTGGGCGGGCAGGGGCACGGTATCTTCTGCCGTACCGGAAAAGCCGGACACGAACTGGCTGGGGTGGGGGCTGGAAAAGCTCATCTGCTCCCACAGGTGCACGTGGCCGGACAGCATGGTCTGGATATTTTCCGGCAGGTAGAGCGGGTTGAGCGAGCCGAAACTCTGCTGCAGACCGGCATCGCCTTTGAGCAGCTGGACGGCACCGTCGCTTTTGTGGTCGGCGGCCATGGCCAGCAAGGGGTGGTGGATAATGCCCAGATTGCGCGGCGCCTGCGCGGCCAGGCGGGCCAGTGCGCGGTAGTTGTCGCGGTACTGCTCCCAGCCCGTATCGCCGGGCTTGAAGCCGCGCCAGCTGGTGCTGGCGCTATCGAGCACCAGCAGCTGGGTATCCTGCCCGATCGGCACGGCATACGGAGCGCTGTAGTTGCCCAGCTTGTCGTTGGCGGGATCGTCGCAGTCGCGCTGCGGCAGCAGCGGGCGGGGATCGAGCCAGCGCCAGTAGCCCTGGCCGGCGCGGGCGCAGTTTTCATGGTTGCCGCGCGCCATGATCCACGGTGCCGCCTGCAGCAGCGCCGCGCCGGGACTGAAGAAATCCGCCTGCCATGCGTCCCAGCCATAGCCCCAGGGGCTGCCGGCACAGCCAGGGTGGCTGGCCGGACAGGCGTTTTCGCGGTAGTGGTAATCGCCCACGTGGATGACCAGATCAGGTTTCCAGGCCGCAGCAGCGGCGGCAATGCGGGCAAACGGATAGGCATCCTTGTCGTTGCAGTCCTGGTAACTCTGGTTTGGGTCGGCCAGCCGGCAGCCCGTGTCGCCCAGCACCACGATGCGCTGCGGTTCTGCCGTGGGGTGCGGCAGCTGGCGGCCCAGTACGCTGGCGCTGGCATAGCTGCCCGGCGCCGGCAGTTCCGCTTCGCAGGTCAGCATGGGGAAAACGGCCGGCTTGGAGTTGGCTACCGGCGAAACGGTGGGACGCAGCGGCACGGTGGCCGGGAGCGAACGCACGCGCATGGCCACGCTGCGCTGGTCGATCTGCAGCGGCGGGCAGGCCGGTGCATCGATCAGCACGCGCGCGACGGCGCGGCCGTTTTCGCCCAGTACCACGTAGGAGCTGAATTCCGGCGCAGGTGCAGGGGCCAGAGCGGCGCAGCCACCCAGCAGGGTAGCCAGCAGCACGGCGGGGAGGGCGATGGCGAGACGAGGCAGGGACAATTCGGACACATTAACTCCACACAGTCAATCTGTTAATTTACCATGCTCTGCGCCTGTCAGGTTCGGCTGCTGGCGTTCTGCGGCGCTATTGGGGGGGCGGCGCCGACCCGGCAAGCGCCGATTGGTGCGACAATAAGTTTTTTGTTCCCAGCTCTGTGACGATGAAGCGCCGCCCGCATGCCCTGCTGTTTGACCTTGACGATACGCTCTGGCCGATAGCGCCGGTAATAGCCAGCGCCGAGCGGAGCTGGCATGACTGGCTGAGCCAGCGGGTGCCGGCCCTGACCGAGCGCTACAGCATTGCCGAGCTGCGCAGCCAGCGCATGGCGCTGCTGGAACGGCAGCCGGAGCTGATTGTCGATCTGTACAATCTGCGCCGGGTGGCGCTGGCGCAGGCGCTGCACGAGATCGGTGCCGATCACCGTCATCTGGACGGCGCCATGGCGCATTTTGCCCAGTGCCGCAACGCCGTGACGCCGTATGCCGACGTGGCGCCGGGGCTGCAGGCATTGCAGGCGCTGTTGCCGCTGGGTGTGGTTACCAATGGCAATGCCGATCTGGCAGTGATAGGCTTGCAGCACCATTTCAAGGTGAATCTGGCCGCCAGCCGCTTTGGGCTGGCCAAGCCAGATCCGGCGATTTTCCATGCCGCCTGCGCGGCCATGGGGGTGGCGCCAGAGCACGCCGTGTATGTGGGCGACGACCTGAGGCTGGACGTGCAGGGTGCCCAGCAGGCCGGCATGCGCGCCGTGTGGATGCGCCGCAGCGACGTCAAGCACGCCGAACTGGCCGGAGTGGAAGCGGACGTGATCTGCCACGATCTGGATGATTTGCGTCACTGGCTAGAGGGGCAGATGCAGCATTGATGCCACGCGACATAGCCCTGCGGCCTGTCATCGGTGCATAATAGGCAGTAAGTAGTCTACTCAGCAGCCAACTTAGTAGCCCAGTAAGCAGTCCAGTAAGCAGTCCAGTAAGCAGCCTTAAATCAACGACTTATCATGCAACTCGAACCCCGCGCGCAAACTTTGCTTAAAGCTCTGGTGGAGCGCTATATCGCGGACGGCCAGCCGGTCGGTTCGCGCGCTCTGTCCAAGATTTCCGGGCTGGACCTGTCGCCCGCCACCATCCGCAATGTGATGGCTGATCTGGAGGAGCTGGGCTATGTGGCCAGCCCCCACACCTCGGCGGGCCGGGTGCCTACGCCGCGCGGCTACCGCATTTTTGTCGATACCCTGCTGACGGTGCAGCATCTGGACGAGCAGGCGGTGGAAGGGCGTTTGCGCCTGCAGGCGCCGCAGCCGCAAAAGATGATCAACAACGCGGCGCAGATGCTGTCCTCGCTGTCGCAGTTTGCCGGCGTGGTGCTGTCGCCGCGGCGCGAATCGGTGTTCCAGCATATCGAATTCCTGCGCCTGGGCGAGAAGCGCATCCTGCTGGTAATCGTGGCGCCCGGCGGCGATGTGCAGAACCGTCTATTGCTGACCGATGTGGACTACAGCCCGGCCCAGCTGGTGCAGTCGGCCAACTACATCAACCAGAACTATGGCGGGCTGGCGTTCGATGAAGTGCAGCGCCGCCTGCAGAGTGAAGTCAGGCAGCTGCGCGACGATATGGGCCGGCTGATGCAGGCTGCGGTGGAAGCGGGCAGCGAAGCCATGGCTGATGATTCGGAAGACATGGTGATCGCCGGCGAGCGCAATCTGCTGTCGGTCAGCGATCTGTCCTCGAATATAAGTTCGCTGCGCCAGATGTTCGATATGTTCGAGCAGAAGACGGGGCTGATGCAGCTGCTAGATGTGTCGAGCAAGGCCAACGGCGTGCAGATCTACATCGGCGGCGAATCGAGTCTGGTGCCGATGGACGAAATGAGCGTGGTGACGGCGCCGTACACGGCGCACGGCAAGATCGTCGGTACGCTGGGCGTGATCGGGCCGACCCGTATGGCTTACGAGCGGGTGATACCGATCGTGGATATTACGGCCAAGCTGCTGTCGAATGCGCTGAGCCAGCAGTAAGCGGCGAGCTCGGGCGGGCGGCAGCAGCGCGGCGCCTGGCCGCTACTGCCCGCTGCGGCGCCTGGTACGGCGGGGCGCTGTACTGGCTACTGGCGGTGCGGGCAGGCCGTTTTGGTGCAGTTGCCATAGATTGCCAGCGCGTGCTCGGCAATCTTGAAGCCGCGCTCCTGGGCGATGACCTGCTGGCGCACTTCGATTTCCTCGTCAAAGAATTCTTCCACGCGGCCGCAATCGAGGCAGACCAGATGGTCGTGGTGCGAGCCTTCGTTGAGTTCGAAGATGGCTTTGCCCGTCTCGAAATGATTGCGATTGAGCAAGCCCGCCTGTTCGAACTGGGTCAGCACGCGGTAGACGGTGGCCAGACCTACATCCATGTTGTCTGCCAGCAAGATCTTGTAGACATCCTCGGCGGTCAGGTGGCGCACATCGCTGTTCTGGAAGATATCCAGAATTTTCAGACGTGGCAGCGTGGCTTTCAGGCCGCTGGCCTTCAGATCGTTAGGATTGTTACCCATGGTGGCGACTCTTACAGTGGTGTGGTTTAGTGCTGGTGAGGCGACAGTTTAACGTACTCCGGCGCTGACCGCAGCAAGGTTGACGCGGCGCTGAGACTGCGCTGTGCAGCAATTTGCAATGTTTTACATTTTAGTTATATAAAACAAGGACATACTGCCGGAATTGGTGGATAATGCCTGCGCAAAGCGTGCCCGGCTAGCCCCATCTTGCATCATGTGCATTATGATATAGCGTTTTTCGGCACTTCCGCTCGAACCGATTGAGGACAACCATGCGCGTCACCCAGGCACAAATGCCGACCAAGTTGCAGTCTAAGTTGCAGTCCAAGTTGCACTCCACCCCGCATCGTTCCACTAGCCGTCTGCCCTTGCTGGCAGGTGCGGTCTGCTTTGCGCTGGCCCTGTCCGGCTGCGCGACCAAGACCACGCTGGGCGAGAAATCGACTGAAGTGAAAGAAACCGGCGTGACGCTGGACGCGAGCAAAGGTGCGCAGACCACGACGGTTACCAAGCTGCAGAAGTTCATGTGGTTCTTCTCGCCGTATCGTCCCGACATCCAGCAAGGCAACTTCGTCTCGGAAGAAATGCTGGCCCAGCTCAAGACGGGCATGACGCGCGATCAGGTGCGCTTCATCTTTGGCAGCGCGCTGCTGGAAGATCCTTTCCATGGCAATCGCTGGGACTATGCCTTCCGCATGGCCAAGGGTAATGGCGAGCTGACCACCAGCCGCGTGATCGTATTCTTCGACAAGGAAGGCCGCGTCGAGCGCTGGGAAGGCGGCAATCTGCCGACGGAAAAAGAATACATCGCCCGGATTGCCGGCCCGGCGCCGCAAATCAAGGGCAGCGACAAATAACAGAGGAAACCATGAGTGAGATGAATATCGCCATTGCTGGGGCGGGTGGCCGCATGGGCCGTATCCTGATCGAAGCCGTGCTGGCTGCGCCCGACGCGCGTCTGGCCGGCGCGCTCGATCGTGCTGGTGGCAGCAATATCGGCAGCGACGCTGCCGCGTTTCTGGGCCAGCCGGCCGGTGTGGCCGTGACGGCCGATCTGGCACAAGGTCTGGCCGGCGCGCAGTTCCTGATCGACTTTACCCGTCCGGAAGGCACGCTGGAACATCTGGCCTACTGCGCCGAGCATGGCATCAAGATGGTGATCGGCACCACCGGCTTCGACGAAGCCGGCAAGGCGGCGATTGCCGCAGCGGCCAAGAAAACCGCCATCGTGTTTTCGCCTAACTTCAGCGTGGGCGTCAACGTCACCCTCAAGCTGCTGGAGCAGGCAGCCAAGGCGCTGTCGGTAGGCTACGACATCGAAGTGATCGAAGCGCACCACCGCCACAAGGTTGACGCCCCTTCGGGCACGGCGCTGAAAATGGGCGAAGTGCTGGCCGGCGCGCTGGGCCGCGACCTGAAAGACTGCGCCGTGTACGCGCGCGAAGGCGTGACGGGCGAGCGGGACCCGTCCTCGATCGGCTTTGCCACCATCCGTGGCGGCGACATCGTGGGCGACCATACCGTACTGTTTGCCGGTACCGGCGAGCGCATCGAAATCAGCCACAAATCCAGCAGCCGCGTGACTTACGCGCACGGTTCGCTGCGCGCCTGCCGCTTCCTGGCCGACAAGAGCACCGGCCTGTATGACATGTACGACGTGCTGGCGCTGAACGGATGATGCCCAACCAATTCACCCTGACCAGTTACTGGGAACAGGGCGACGCCATCAGCCACTGTGTGGCGCTGGTGTTGCTGGCGATGTCGCTGGTGAGCTGGTTTTTCATCTTGTCCAAAACCCTGGCCGCTTGGCGTATCCGCCGCAGCGCGCCAGCCGTGCAGCAGTTCTGGCAGGCTCCCACGCTGACCGACGGCGTGGCAGCCCTGAACGCTGCCGATCCCGAACAGATCTATGCGCCGCTGGCGCAGCAGGGCGCGGCCTTGCAGCAGGTGGCCAAGGCCGGCAGCCGCGCCCTCAGTGCCGAGCTGGCACCGGCGGCACAGACTACCCGCGCGCTGCGCGACGCCATCCAGCGCGCCACCACCAAGCTGGAAAGCGGCCTGACGGTGCTCGCTTCAATCGGTGCTACGGCGCCTTTCGTCGGCCTGCTCGGCACGGTGTGGGGCATCTACCATGCGCTGGCCAATGTGTCGGCACACGGCACGGTGCAGATCGATAAAGTGGCGGGCCCGGTGGGCGAAGCGCTGATCATGACGGCCATCGGCCTGACGGTGGCAATTCCCGCTGTGCTGGCGTATAACGGCCTTAATCGCGTCAACCGCCTGACGCTGGCCGAACTCGATGCCTTTGCCTACGACCTGCAAGCCTATCTGACGCGCAGCCCGGAATAAGGCAGTCACCAATAGCTACTATTAGCTACTATTAGATACAGATAACAATAGCTACTAATAGCCATCAAGAGGAGCACGGCATGAGCTTCGGCGCATTCAATCACCACCGCAATCCCGGCCCCATGGCCGATATCAACGTGACGCCCATGGTGGATGTGATGCTGGTGCTGCTGGTGATTTTTATCCTGAGTGCGCCCATGCTGAGCAATGCCGTCAAGCTGGAACTGCCGAGCGCCGATGCGGGTGCCAGCAGCCAGCAGGCCGCCACTGTGCTGCTGGCCATCGATGGCGCAGGACAGATTTACTGGAACAACGATCCGGTTGATAGTGCAGCACTGGAGACGCGGCTGGAACAGGCCGCGGCCCTGTCGCCGCAACCGGAGCTGCAGCTGCGCGCCGATAAGAATACGCGCTATGAAGTGGTGGCGCAGGTGATGG
>Ga0187845_1002455_pt1 | contig 9991 bp, 10 predicted proteins | sample SpaLakP09_SKY_68_FD_134515 | JGI IMG/M metagenome (GOLD analysis project Ga0187845, IMG submission 134515) | Oligotrophic lake water microbial communities from Sparkling Lake, Wisconsin, USA - SP09_SKY_68 | ecosystem: Environmental > Aquatic > Freshwater > Lake | place: USA: Sparkling Lake... | reverse complement strand
GTCTCGAGCTTTTCCAGCACCGGGCCCAGCGACTTGCAGGGGCCGCACCAGGGCGCCCAGAAGTCCACCAGCACGGGCACGTTCATCGAGGCGGCAACCACCTCGGCTTCAAAGTTCTCTACGGTGACGTCAATCATGGTGGTGGGTGCCGGGCCAAGGCCGGTGGAGCTGGTGGGTTCGCGCTATTTTGGCGCATGGAAACAGCCCCATGCCGGGCAGGGAGGCGCAAAAAGTAAAATCGCGGGTTCCACCCACAGCGGTGCGGCAGGCCCAGCGCACTGCCGCCGCCCCCAAACCACCATGAAACCCATCCAGATCGGCGTGGTCATGGGTTCCAGCAGCGACTGGGACACCATGCAGCATGCAGTGCAGATTCTTGAACAGTTCGGCATCGCCCACGAGGCCCGTGTGGTCTCGGCCCACCGCATGCCCGACGACATGTTCGCCTACGCCGAAAGCGCCGCCAGCCGGGGCCTGAAGGCCATCATCGCGGGCGCGGGCGGTGCCGCCCACCTGCCCGGCATGATCGCCGCCAAGACCCCCGTGCCCGTGCTGGGCGTGCCCGTGGCCAGCCGCCACCTGCAGGGGGTGGATTCGCTACACAGCATCGTGCAGATGCCCAAGGGCATCCCGGTGGCGACGTTCGCCATCGGCACGGCGGGCGCCGCCAACGCAGCGCTGTTTGCCGTGGCCCTGCTGGCCAACGAGAGCCCCGAGCTGCGCCAGCGCCTGGAAGCCTTCCGCGCCGAACAGACGGAAGTGGCCCGCAACATGACCCTGCCGCCCGCTGCATGACCGATTCTGCCAAGCCATTGAGCGCCGCACGGCCGCCCGAAGGCGCGAAGGCCCCCTTGGGGGGCAGCGCCGCACACGCAGTGGCAAGCGTGGGGGCTCCACTGCTGCCCGGCAGCACGCTGGGCGTGCTCGGCGGCGGCCAGCTGGGCCGCATGTTCGTGCACCAGGCCCAGGCCATGGGCTACTTCACGGCCGTGCTGGACGCAGACCCCACCAGCCCTGCGGGCTTGGTGAGCCACCACCACATTCAGACAGACTACGAAGATCCGCAAGGCCTGGCCGCGCTGGCCCGCGTGGCCGATGCGGTGACCACCGAATTCGAGAACGTGCCCGCCGCCGCGCTGGCCGCCCTGGCCGCGCAGCGCCCGGTGTCGCCCGCCGCCAGCGCGGTATCGGTGGCGCAGGACCGCGCGCGGGAGAAGGCCCACTTTGTGGCCTGTGGCGTGCCCTGCGCGCCTTACGCGGTGATCGAGACGGCTGAGCAGTTGGCCGCCGTGTCCGCCGACCTCCTTCCCGGCATTCTGAAAACCGCCCGCATGGGCTACGACGGCAAAGGCCAGGTGCGCGTGAAGACACCCGCCGAGCTGGCCGCCGCCTGGGATGCGGTGGGCAAGGTGCCCTGCGTGCTGGAGAAGATGCTGCCGCTGGCGCTGGAATGCTCGGTGATCGTGGCGCGCGGTGCTGACGGCACCATGGTGCACCTGCCCGTGCAGCGCAACCTGCACCGCGACGGCATCCTGGCCGTGACCGAGGTGCATGAAGGAAATCTGCCTTCTGCGCTGGCTGCACAAGCGGTAGCAGCTGCGAAATCTGTAGCAGAAGGCCTGCAGTACGTGGGCGTGCTCTGCGTGGAGTTCTTCGTGCTGCAGGACGGCAGCCTGGTGGTCAACGAGATCGCCCCACGCCCGCACAACAGCGGCCACTACAGCCAGAACGCCTGCGATGTGTCGCAGTTCGAGCTGCAGGTGCGCACCATGGCCCGCCTGCCGCTCACCCAGCCCCGCCAGCACAGCCCCGCCGTCATGCTCAACCTGCTGGGCGACCTGTGGTTTGCCCAGGGCGACACCGAACAGACGCCCCCGTGGGACCAGGTGCTGGCCCTGCCCGGCACCCATTTGCACCTGTATGGCAAGCGCGATGCCAAGCGAGGCCGCAAGATGGGCCACCTCAACGTGACCGGCGCCACACCCGAAGCCGCGCGCGCCACCGCCTTGAAGGCGGCCGCACTGCTGGGCATTGACGCGTTCTGACAATGATCCTTGACGGCAACGACCCTTCGGCCATCGCCGCCGCAGCGCGCGCGGTGCGCAGCGGCGCGCTGCTGGGCCTGCCCACCGAAACCGTGTACGGCCTGGCCGCCGACGCCAGCAGCGATGCGGCCGTGGCGCAGATTTTTGCGGCCAAGGGGCGCCCCAGCGACCACCCGCTGATCGTGCATGTGGCCAATGCCCAGGGCATTGCGCACTTTGCCAGCGAGGTGCCTGGCTTCGCACAGAAGCTGGTCGATGCCTTCTGGCCCGGCCCGCTGACGCTCATCCTGCCGCGATTGAGCGGCGTGGCCACGGCCGCCACGGGGGGCCAGGACAGCGTGGGCCTGCGCTGCCCGGCGCACCCGGTGGCGCACGCACTGCTGGAGGCCTGCGCGGCCCCGGCCGATGGCACCGACCAGGGCGGCCCGCCCGTGTGGGGCGTGGCAGCCCCCAGCGCCAACCGCTTTGGCCGCGTGAGCCCCACCACCGCCCAGCATGTGCAGGACGAGCTGGGTACCGACCTGCTGGTGCTGGACGGTGGCCCCTGCGGCGTGGGCATTGAAAGCACCATCGTGGACTGCACCCGTGGCGTGCCCGTGCTGCTGCGCCCCGGTGCTATCACGCGCGCGCAGATCGCTGCGGCTTGCGGCATTGCGCCGCTGTCCAAGGAAGACCTGCCCGCCCTCACCCCCCGCGCATCCGGCACGCTGGAGGCCCACTACGCCCCCGCCGCCAAGGTGCGGCTGATGGATGCCAAGGCCCTGCAGACCAGCCTGGACCTGCTGGGTGCCGACGCGGCCCACATCGCCGTGTATGCCCGCTCTGCGCTGCGCTCGCACTCGTCCCGGCTCGTACTGCGGCGCATGCCCGACGATGCCACCGCCACCGCCCAGCAGTTATTTGCCGTGCTGCGCGGCTTTGACGACGAGGGCGTGAAACTGATCTGGATCGAGACCCCCCCTGCCAGCCCGGATTGGGAGGGGGTTCGCGATCGCCTACAGCGTGCGGCGGCGGCCTGATCGGCCACGAAGGCGCCGCTTTACATGCGTTGACTTTGCGTCGTTAAACTACCCCCCACTTTTCTGGAGAAATACATGGCAGCAAATTGGATGCGCCGCACCGTCATGGTCGCCGCATGTGCATCGGCCGCGTTGCTCGCGGCTTGCGGTTCCAGCACCACTGAATCGGCCATCACGCCCCAGCGCTTCATCGCGTTTGGCGATGCCATGAGCGATGTGGGACAAAACGGCTCGCGCTACACCGTCAACGACGGCAGCGTCAACAACTGGACCCTGCAGGTGGTTGCCAACTACGGCAAGACCCTCACCCCCGCGTCCGCAGGCGGCACCAGCTACGCCACGGGCAACGCCCGCGTCAGCGCCAAGCCCGACGCCGCAGGCAACGCCAGCACCCGCACTGTCACTGAGCAGATCGACACCTTCCTGGCCGGCGGCAGCTTTGCCAACACCGACGTGGTGATGGTGAGCGGTGGTGTCAGCGACGTGATCGCCGGCATGGCCGCCGTGACCGCAGGCACGCAGACCGAGGCCGCCATGGTGGCCGCTGCGCGCAAAGCGGGCGAAGACCTGGCCGCCCAGGTGCGCCGCCTGGTGGCGGCCGGTGCCAAGTATGTGGTGGTGACCGGCACCTACGACCTGAGCAAGAGCCCCTGGGCCAAGTCGATTGGCCGCGAAGCCCTGCTGACCGACGCGAGCAGCCGCTTCAACGATGGCCTGCTGGTGGGCATCGTGGACCTGGGCGCCAACGTGCTGTACGTGGACTCGGCCTACTACGTGAACCTGTACACCAGCGTGCCCGGCAACTACGGCTTCAACAACGCCACCACGGCCGTGTGCACCTCGGTGGACGCGGCCAATGGCATCGGCATCGGCGCAGGCAAGGTCAACTCCGCCCTGTGCAACAGCTCCACGCTGCTGTCGGGCGCCAACCAGGCCGCCTACGTGTTTGCCGACTCCGTGTACCTGACCCCGTCGGCCCAGCGCCAGTTTGGCACCTACGCCTACGACCGCCTGCGCGCACGCTGGTAACGCACGATGCGCCTGGCCGCCGCGCGCGGAGGTGCCAGGGCTGCAGCCACAAAAAAGCCGACCCGAGGGTCGGCTTTTTGCTTTGCACCACAGGGGCCCAGGGCCCAGGGGGCCCCAGGCGGTTTACTTGACCGTGTCGAACACGGCACGGGCCTGTGCGTGGCAGAACGGTGGCTCGTAGGTGCCGTGGTAGGCGCCGTAGTAGGTGGCGAATGCTGCAGAGGTGGGGTCGGTGGGCGCCTTGCCGCCGGGGCCGAAGGTGGCCTGGATGGCGGCATCCACGTCCACCGAACTCACATTGGTCAGGCCCCGGCTGTCGAAGTCGGCCTTCATGACAACCTGGTGCACGGCAGGGGGCACCGTGGGGTCGCCCGCACCGCCACACAGCAGCACGCGCGCCTTGGGGCTCCAGCCGAGCAGGTCGTTCTTCTTGGCCGCCAGATACAGCGGATGGGTGGTGCTGGTCTGCGAGCCCGTGATGAAGTCGGACTGGAACAGTGCATCACGCGCCTGGTTGGGCGTGCCCGCAGGCAGGGTGCCCGAGGTGAGCAGTGTGGCGTAGTTCATCGTGGGGTTGGGCAGCAGGTTCTCGATGTAGCCCGAGTACGGTGCCTTGAAGACTTGCTTCACATCGGTGTACACATTGCCATAGACCTTCTGCCACGAGGTCACGAGGTAGGGCACGAAGAACTGCACGCCCGCAATAGCATCAGGAATCCGCAGCGAACCCGACAGGTTGTAGGGGCCCGCCAGATGGGCGCCTGCCACCACGTTGAACTCCGTGCCGTAGTCGCGCTCGGCAGCCCGGTGCGCCGCCATCGACGAATGCCCGCCTTGCGAGTACCCCGTGAACATGACCTTGCCCGACAGGTTGGCCCCCACGGTGCCCGCTGCATTGCGCGCGGCTCGTACCGAGTCGATCACCGACGTGGCTTCGGAGTCGGCATGCAGGTAGGGGTGGTAGCTGTAGGTGGATTTGGCAAAGCCCAGGTAGTCCGTGGCCACCACGGCATAGCCCTGGGCGGCGTACATCGCGGCCAGCAGGAAGGTTTCGGAGTCCTGCGGATTGGTCAGCGTGCGGGGCTTCTGCATATCGGTGCCCTTGGCATAGGCCACCAGCGGCGCTGCCGTGGTGCAGCTGCCGCCGGGCACCAGCATCACGCCCGAAGCGTTGGTGTTTTCGCCGCTCTTGGCGCCCACGGTGGCGTAGTTCAGTGCCACCACCTTCACATCGCACTTGGCCTTGCCGGTGAGGGCCTGCAGGCCCGCGCTGGAGGTGCTGGCGTCGATCTGCGCAGCGGTCAGCGTGGTCACCGTGGCGGGCGGATCAATCAGTGCGCCACGCACCGGGTCGTCGGAGCCCCCGCAGGCAACAAGCACAAGCGCAGCGGCGGCAACACAGGTAAGACGGAAGTAGTTCATGGATGGGTCCCTCGGGTCAGTGAAAAACGATGCATCGTGCGCGCACCTGCGCTGCAGCATCCATAGGGGATAACGCGTGAAACCGGGCCCGATGACACCTGCGCGACAGCCGCTGCCGGGCGGCCGCCCGGCTCAGCCCGCGCCGCGCACGCCGTAGCGGACCTTCATACCCAAAATGGTGCCTGCCAGCGCCAGCGTGATGGCGTTGGCGACCACGATGGGCCAGGCAGCCAGGGCCAGCCCGTAGACCAGCCACAGCGCCACCCCCGCCGTGAACACGCTGTACATGCCCAGGGAGATGCCGCTCACGTCCCGTGTGCGAAAGGTCTGCAGTGCCTGGGGCACAAAACTGCAGGTGGTGAGACTGGCGGCCAAATAGCCGATGAGTTCAGGGAGTTGCATGGTAGGCGGGGCAGCCGGGCTGCGCCGGGGGGTTGGGTTGTCCAGTCACTGGTCGCGTGCGGTCCAGTCGATGAGGCTGTCGAGCACGGGCCGCGCGGCGCCCGCGCTGGCATGGTTGACGACTGCTACCAGCACATAGCGGCGCCCGCTCGCTGCGTGGACATAGCCTGCGATGGCCATCACATCGCGCAGGCTGCCCGTCTTGAGGTGGGCGGTGCCCGCGCGGCTCTGGCTGCGGCGCAGCGTGCCATCCACCCCCGAGATGGGCAGCGAGGCCAGCAATTCCGGCATGGATGGCGATGCCCAGGCCACCTGCAGCATGCGCGCCAGCGCCTGGGCCGTGAGGCGCGCATCGCGGCTCAGGCCGGCGCCGTTGTCCACCTGGGGCAATTCCACGTCGCCCAGGCGGCCCTGCCACCACTGGCGCAGCGCCTCGCGCGCGCCGTCGTAGGTCGCCACGCCGTTCTTCTGCAGTGCCAAGGTCAGGAACACCTGCTGCGCCATCACGTTGTTGCTGTACTTGTTCACATCGCGCACCACCTCGGCCAGGGCGGGTGACGTGACCACAAACGCGGGCTTGAGGCCCGCAGGCACCTTGCCGTCGCGCACCGTGCCCGTGAGCTTGCCGCCCAGCTCGCGCCACATGCCCTCCACCGCCCGCGCCGCAAAGCCCCGGGGGTCGGCAGCGGCCACGGGCCACACGCGCTCGCCGCACGCAGCCGGGTACACACCCTGGAAACCCACCTTGGCCGGGTCGGACAGTTCGGCCCGCAGGGCGCCCCGCCAGTCGCCACATTCGGTGCCCGGTGCGGCCAGCGCCACCGTGGCCTGGCGCTGCACGCCCGCCAGCGGCGGGTCGTACTGGATGCGCGCCAGCCCGGCGGCCGCGTCGGGCACAAAGGTCATGACCGACGACTTGAAGTTGAGCAGCAAGGCATCGGGCGCGGCGTTGTAGGGGCGCAGCGGCTCGCCGTCAAAACGCGCCGGGTCCTGCTCGGGCAGGTCGAACGCCGTGCGGTCCAGCACGATGTCGCCCACGATGACCTGGATGCCCTGGCCCTGCAGGCGCCGCATCAGCAGCCACAGGCGCTCCATGACCAGCTTGGGATCGCCCTGGCCCTGGATGTAGACATTGCCACGCAGGCTGCCGTCCTGCACCGCGCCCTGCAGATAGACCGGGGTATTCCACACATAGGCCGGGCCCAGCTGCTCCAGTGCAGCGTAAGTGGTCACCAGCTTCATCACCGATGCCGGGTTGACGGGCACCTGGGCACGGTGTGCAAGGCGGGGGGCCGTGCGCGCGCTGCCCTGGGCATCGACCACCAGCACCGCCAGCGCCTCGCGGGGCAACCGGGCCCGGGCCAGGGCGGCCTCTACCTCGGCGGGCAAGGGGCTGGGCGAAGGCGCCGGTGCCTGGGCGCCTGCGCCCCCTGCCAACGCCAGCCACAGCATGGCCCCAAGCAATACACCACGCGGCGCGGTACAGCGCCAGACAACAGGAACAGACAGCATGGCGGGAGTCTATCGCCCGCTACCGGGCCACCCGCGTGCGCCCGCCGCCAGCGTCGCCCGCACCGGCCACCGATAATCCCCCCATGCGTTTTTCTCCTCGCGCCGTGGGCTTGCTGGCAGCCGTTGTGACGGTCACCATCTGGACGGGCTTCATCGTCATCGCCCGTGCCTCGGCCCAGCGCACGCTCACGCCGTTTGACATCGCCCTGCTGCGCATCACCGGCGCCAGCCTGGTGCTGCTGCCCTGGGGCTGGTGGATGGTGCGGCGGCGCGTGCAGGCGTTGGGGGCGTCTGCCCCGCCCTCCAGCCTGGCGGGCATCTCGCCCCTGCCGCTGCGCACCACGGCCCTGCTGGGGCTGTTTGGCGGCCTGCTCTACGCGCTGCTGGCCTATGCGGGCTTCTTCCATGCCCCGGCCACCCATGCCTCGGTGCTCATGCCCGGCAGCCTGCCGCTGTGGACTGCGCTGCTGGCCGCCTGGCTGCTGCGCGACCACATCACGCCCCTGCGCGCGGCCGGGCTGGCGCTGATCGTGGCGGGCGACCTGCTGGTAGGGGGGCGCAGCCTGCTGGCGGCCTTCTCGGGGGGTGATGTCTGGAAGGGCGACCTGCTGTTCATGCTGGCCGCAGCCTGCTGGGCCACCTACAGCGTGCTCGCGCGGCGCCACGCGGTGGACGCGGTGCAAGCCACCATCGCCATCACGGCGTTTGCGTGCCTGGTGTATGCGCCCGCCTACGCCCTGCTGGTTGCGCTGGGCGCCGTTGCCAGCCACCTGGCCCAGGCGCCGTGGACCGAGATCGCCTTCCAGATGGCCTTCCAGGGCGGGGGCTCGGTGGTGGTCTCGGGCATTGCGTTCACGCGCATGATCCAGCACTTCGGGCCGGTGCGCTCCACCATGATCACGGCGCTGGTGCCCGGGCTGTCGGCCATGGGCGCCGTGCTGTTCCTGGGCGAGCCCATGCACTGGAGCCTTGTCGCCGGGCTGCTGCTGGTGACCGCCGGTATCCTTGTGGGCGTTCTGCGCGCCAGCCCGGCCCCGACAACCCCGGCCAACACGGCCCCGCGCCGCGCCGTTCCCTGACCCCAGCGCTCCCGCACATGCACCAGACACCCCCCGGCCCATGAACCTGCTTGCCTTCGATACCAGCACCGACACCCTCTCCATCGCCGTACAGCACGGCGACGGCGTCTGGCAGCACCAGGGGCCTGGCGGCGCGCAGGCCTCGGCCACGCTGATTCCTGCCGTGCGCGCCCTGATGGAGCAGGCAGGCCTGTCCTTCGACACACTGGATGTGATCGCTTTCGGGCGCGGCCCCGGCTCGTTCACCGGGCTGCGCACCGCCTGCGCCGTGGCCCAGGGGCTGGCCTTTGGGGCGCGCGGCGGCCAGGGCGTGCCCGTGCTGCCCGTGGACACCCTGCTCGCCGTGGCCGAGGAAGCCCGCCACCAGCATGGCTGCACCCAGGTGGTGGCTGTGCTGGATGCGCGCATGGACGAGGTCTACCACACGCGCTGCCGGTATGTGCCGGGATTGCAGGCGGGCAGCGGCCAATGGGTGGCCGATGCCGACTTTGGCCTGGGCAAACCCGAATCCGTGCAGGTGCCCGCTGGCTGGACGGTGGTGGGCAACGCCCAAGCGCCCTATGGCGAGCGGCTGGCGGCTGGCGCCCGCCATGCCATGGCCCTGCCCACCGCCACCGCCCTGCTGCGCCTGGCGCCCGCGCTGATCGCCGCCGGGGCCGCCGTGCCCGCCAGCGACGCGCTGCCGCGCTACATCCGCGATAAAGTGGCGCAAACCACCGCCGAACGCGCCGCGCTGCGCGCCGCCCAGGCTGTGGCCACGCCCCCGAGCCCCGCATGAGCGCCTTGCCCACCCCTTCTTCCACGGCCGCAGACGACACGGCTTCGGCCCGCCCCGAGGCGCGTTTTGAGGCGCTCACGCTGGACCGGCTCGACGCCGTGCTGGCGGTGGAGCAGCGTGCCTACTCGCACCCCTGGACGCGTGGCAACTTCACCGACGCCCTGGCCTCGGGCTACCAGGCGCAGGTGCTGATGGCGGGCGACCACCTGCTGGGCTACTTCGTGGCCATGATGGGGGTGGATGAGGTGCACCTGCTCAACATCACCGTCACCCCCGAGTTCCAGCGCCAGGGCTGGGCGCGTGTGCTGCTGGATGCGCTGGCCCTGTGGTCGCGCGGGCGCGGCGCGCAGTGGCTGTGGCTGGAAGTGCGCGCCAGCAACCTGCGCGCCCAGGCCATCTACCAGACCCACGGCTTTCGCCGCGTGGGCGACCGCAAACGCTACTACCCGGCGGACCATGGCCAGCGCGAGGACGCCGTGGTCATGAGCCTGGGGCTATAGCCCCACTGCCACCCGCTCGCCCGCCTGCCCGCCCAGAACCCACCGACTGCCTGCCTGTATGAGCCTCCACCTCGATGCGCGCCAGCGCGCCATGCTGCAAGAAATGGGGGTCACCGTGTGGGGCCCGCCACCGGCGGCAACCGCCCCCGGCTCCCCTGCCACCCACGCTGCCCCTGTGGAGGCCCGCCTCCCGGCTGCCCCCCAG
>Ga0187845_1002452_pt1 | contig 10007 bp, 11 predicted proteins | sample SpaLakP09_SKY_68_FD_134515 | JGI IMG/M metagenome (GOLD analysis project Ga0187845, IMG submission 134515) | Oligotrophic lake water microbial communities from Sparkling Lake, Wisconsin, USA - SP09_SKY_68 | ecosystem: Environmental > Aquatic > Freshwater > Lake | place: USA: Sparkling Lake... | reverse complement strand
GACTGTAGCTGCTCGCTGGCCGTACCAAGCCTGGCCATGTCGAGCAGCAGAGCGGCGGCTTTTTTCAGCGGGTAGCCGGTGCGCTGCATCAGCGATTGCAGCACCTGCAGCACGCCAAGACGGGCATCGGCGCAGAGGGATTGGGTGTGGCTGATGTGGAGACCGGTGACGGCTGCTGGGTTGTAGTCCGTGCTGGCTGTTGCAATATGGGTCAGCTGTGTGGCCAGTTTGGCCTGGATGGCTTCCCGGACAATGGTAGGCGGTTCGTATTCATGACGAACTCCACCACGACCTTTGCGCTTATGGACTTTCCATCCTTCCCGTTCGGCCAGCAGGCGGATATTGTCGCGGGTGCGTGGCAGGCAGGGCAGTTTCATCGCTGCTAGCTCGCTTGCACTGTATTGCGGCTTGAGACTGCTCATGTCTCATCCCCAAACAAGGCAAGTTCGGGTTCACTGCTTTTGCAGACATTCTCGCGCTGGAATGCCAGCTGGCTCAGTGTCAGGGATAAGGCGGTCACCGTGCTATCAATTGAGTCGCCATGCTGGTAGAACCGAACTAAAAGTGACATTGCATCTGCGAAGCTGGCATGCAGATTGACGAGATCTGACAGGCCAGTTTTTTTTCCGCAAGGAATGGCAATTACCACCTTGTCACCCTGTGCCATGCACAGGTAGTCACTGATGAAGCTGGCCCCAGTGAAGGCCTCAAACTGGCGCAGCCTATTAAGTGGCATCGAGGATTCGGCCAGCCAGCGGTAGTAGGTTTTGAGTTCGACGCCCATCAAGTCAGCCATGACCTTGGCAGGTCGGCGTAGTTTTTCGGCAGCAAATTCGGCGCAAAGCTCTATCGCCTCATCAAGATTGCTGGCGTAGGTTTGCTTCCAGTTACGTTTTCTCATGGTGTGCTCCGTGGCATCGGGAAACGGCGACATGGCATTTGCTGTCGTCTGTGTTTACGATGCAGTTCAGGCCACCGCAGTGAGTGCGGCGGCATTGACCAGAGCAGCAGCAAGAGGGGATAAAACAGGGTTAGAATTCCGCTTGCTGTAACGGCTGGGCCAGATGATTTCTGGTGGCTGGCCGATGGTAGCTGCAATGATGCGTTCCGCCTTGGGCCATGGCCGATCCAGCGCATTGCTTAACGCGCCTGCACTCAACCCGGCTTTCTTCGAGAGTTTGCGTAGGGACCAGCCTTGCTTGTGGAGCGCGGCTACGATGTCCGCACGGTGCCAATCCGCTGCGGTAATTTTTTCAGCTTGTAATGTGTACATGTCCTTATCCGGTGGAGTGATGAGGTGAGTACACGTTAACTGCATTGAAGTGGAGTATCAATTTAATGCAGTTGGGAAATTTCTGAATTTGAAATTATTCTCAGCAAGCATTTGAATAATATAGGAATTACTAGTCTGCATTGGTGTGGCTGATTGCGACAAAGCAATGCAGTTTGGTGAAAGGAACTGCATTGATCATGCAGAAGCTTTTGAGCGCGTCCGAGATCGCACAACTCAAATTGCCAGGTTTGCCAACATCCAGAGACAACATCAGGGCACGCGCTGAGCGTGAGGGGTGGTATGCGGAGGACGTTGTCGGCCGTGGAGGTGTCCGGCGCGTCTATCAGTTGCCAGAGAAGTATTTGAACAATGCGGCCTTAACCATTCCATCAACCGGTGAGGCTCGTTCTGCGCAGCCCGCTCCTGCAATGCTGGATATTGAAAAGCTGCAGATGGTCGAAACCGTCCTGGATCGTGTACTCAGGCAGAAGGGGTTGGCGTTGCAGTCCGATAAGCGCGGTAGTGTTGTGGCGTGTATGTACGACTATGCGGTCAGAGGAGGGGAGGTCGAGGCTATCGAGACCTTGCTGACTGCGCTGGTGGCGTAGCTCTACTTTTCGACAGTACCCAAATGATTAGGCAGGAACTAGTCTAGCGAGCTGTTTAATTTAAACCAGATACTTAAAGACTAGCGATGCCGGAGATAATGATGTTGAACGCCTCAGGCGTCTGCTACTCGATGCTTTGGAGCCATTGCAGCTCTCAGGCCCCAGATTCCTGCCTCGCTCATTGGTTCTGGCAGTTGCCGCCAATGATGACGTCTATTCTGCAGAGCATTTTGCGTCAGAAGAGACTTACTCTGGTGTCAAAAAAGATGCAAAAACGATCAATCTGCAACTATTCCTGCGCATTTTTTTGCACGAACGCCTGGATGGCTCGGCCATGCTGATAGCCGCGTGGTTATTGGCTTTCGTCGCATCATCACCAATCAAATACCGGTGACAAAATAACCACCCCCCCACATATCCTCAGCTGATAGCCGGGGTAGTGCCTGAGCTGTTGAAGTTGACCAGGCTGGTTGGCGCTATCTGGCGCAATGGCTTGATATCGATCAGTCCTTCGCCGTGGTGTATGCAGCCAAGAAACCGGTGGTCGGATCGCCGATTCCCGGCCTGGTACAAGCCAGCAGCAGCTGAGTAGCCGTTAGCGACTGGGCATCGGCAAAGCTGACCTGGTTACCGACTACCGTCAACAGGTTGGCCAGGGCCGTAACATCTTCGGGCATGCGCTTCATGAGCGGTATTGGGCGCAGCACATGAGAAGAGAAAACGGAGGAAAGGGTTGGGTATTACAGCGGTTGATTAATACCGCAGGCGTTGAGGTTGCCTGGTAAGCCAAGGGGAGGGGATTAGATAATCAGCCATCAGCCATCAGCCATCAGGCAGTAGGTGGCAGATCTGATGGCTGCTTGATTGTTGCTGCAGGGATGGGGGTTTGATCTCCAGGCTCCAGATAGCCCAGCCCTTTTCTACGCTGCTTCAAACCAAGCTTAATGGCAGCGGTACCTGTCAGAAAAAATACCACAGCAGTACCGAATGCACTGCTAAGAAGTGAGCGGCCATGACTGTGGGCTCGAAGATCTGGAGCAAATGCGTATATCCCGCTAGCAGTGAGCAGAAGGACACCAACGCATACTTTCCCAAACCAGCCAATAATGTTTCCTTGCCCCTTGCTCATCAGCAAGCGCCATGCAGAGCGCAGGCAAAAAACAGCCATTAAAGCAAATGACAGCAGTGCCAGATTAAGCTCAAACGGTAGTTTTTCGTGAACTTCGAGGTAAAGCAGACAGAGAGCCGCTGCACCAAAGGCTACACCACACAATCCCATTGCTATTCCGGCAATGAATGCCACAACCGGTGAGACCTTCTTGTCTAGATCGTTGTGTATCAGTACCACTCACTGGCCTCCGATCACGTCATCAGTCTTGAATCCATAAAGCATATTCCTCGACTGTCGCGGCAACAAGCACACCAGTCAATGCCCTGATGCACTCTCGATGGTGAAATTAACACGCGGTGTCGCGTCGGTAGTTCGGTCAAAGCGGTCCTCCGCGTACCAGATGAGAGACGGCTGCTCTAATGTTGAAAGCAGCCATAAAAATATCTAGTAAACAAGATGCGACTCAGTCACTTTATTGCCAGCATCTCCGATCCACTGGGTTGCTATCCTCCGCCAAGAGCTTTGAAGGCAGAAGACCAGAAGGGGCTGCGCAAAACCTTTGGTCTGTCGTGAAATCCAATTCCACATCCTGATTCCGGATGCGTTGTCTGCTTGCTAACGCTTGACCCAGCGCTGACCCGATATCGACCAGACAAGAAAAAAGCCAACCGCTGACGGTTGGCTTTTTTCTTTGGCAGATCAGGGATCTGCCGGAATCCGGTGTGGAGCGGGCGATGGGAGTCAAACACGTAGACCAGCTTCTACATCAATGGAAGTGCTTTGACATCAAATACCAAAGCACACAATGGGCTTTTTCACGCAGCAAGATGAGCAACTCTTTGTTTGTATCAATTTGATAGTGACTTGAGGGTGGAGTGTTGCTAAAGTCACTACCGAAATAGTACTTATGCTAATCCTCTCAACAATCTCGCTTCAGCCTGAGTGACATAGAGGATAAGTTGCCCTCCATCCTGCATACAGGAGTAAACAAATGTTCATCATTGCAGCACCACTGGCTTATCTTGTGTTCGCATTCATGTCTGTTGGTATTGGCCATGATCTTGCCGTGCCTACAGATCAATCCAGCCAGCAGGCCAACACCGCTATCAAAAACAGCAGCTTGCTTGCCATCCCTGCAGTTGGAAGCCAATGAGCCGGACTGACAGCTGAGTCATCCCTGCGCTGGCAGCCTGTACATTGACAGTGCTGTCAGCGCTCATCCGGTACAACGACTCGCATCGGACGCGTTCCGATCCTGGCTCCGGTCACTTCATCCACCGCAATCGCCTGAATTTCAGTCCCCGTTTCGGCATCAAAGAACTGCGTCAGCTTGCCACCACCCCGGTATTTGCGTCCCCAAGCCCCGATCATGAACAGCACCGGTAAAAAGTCCCGACCTGCATCGGTCAACAGGTATTCCTCACGCGGCGGGTGCTCCGAGTAGCGCCGTTTTTCCAGCAGTCCTTCCTCAGTCAGTGTCGCCAAACGGCGGGTCAGCATGGTGGGTGCAATACCCATGCTCTTGCGGAATTGGTCGAAACGGGTCAGTCCGGCATGGGCATCGCGCAGGATCAAAATGCTCCAGGCATCACCGGCAACGCTCAGGCTGCGGGAGATCGGGCAAGGGTTCTCACAACTATTTTCTGTGTCCATACTATTTTGATAGTGACTTATCGGGAAATTGGTAGTATTGTTCGTATCACTTTGATACTAACACTTCATGGACTGGCAATCCACCCGTCGGGAGATTTCTTTGATGCGCACAAACAATACAGGCACTTCATCGGCCGCCAAGACAGTTGCTGCACAACATGCTGTGCATGTTGTGCAGCCGGTACGCAAAGCGAAATGGCAGGACGTACCAACCCGTACCATTAACGCTGGCGGGGTGTCTTTTGCCTATCGCGATCTGGGCCCCGATTCCGGTGTGCCGGTTATTTTTCTGCATCACCTGATGGCAGTACTGGACGATTGGGACCCGCGTGTTATCGATGGCATCGCCACCAAGCGTCGCGTCATTGCATTTGACAACCGCGGGGTGGGTGCCTCGACAGGGCGTGTACCCGAGACGGTGGAAGAAATGGGGCATGATGCCATTGCCTTTATCCGTGCCATGGGGTTTACACAGGTGGATTTGCTCGGCTTCTCCCTGGGCGGTGGCGTTGCCCAAATGGTGGCATTGCAAGCACCGGATCTGGTGCGGCGGATCGTGCTGGCCGGTACCGGGCCGCGTGGTGGTGGCGGTATTGAAAAAGTGACCAAAGTGGCTGTTCTGGCCTACATCAAGGCGGCGTTGATCTGGAGCGATGCCAGACATTTTCTGTTCTTTCCTCGTACCACTGAAGGAAAGCACGCTGCGCGGGATTACTTCACCGCCCTGAAAATGCGGACGACTAACCGCGACAAGGGCATTTCCCTGCAAGCCAGACTTGCCCAATTGAAAGCCATCAAGACTGCTGGGCTGAGTGCGCCAGACGATCTCTCCGTGATTAAGCAGCCGGTTTTTGTCGCCAACGGTGATCGTGACCTGATGGTGGACAGCAGCCATTCCGCAGACATGGCGCGCCGCTTGCCCAATGCACAACTGACGATTTATCCCGACTCAGGACACGGTGGCGTGTTCCAGCACTACCGGACGTTTGTGTCCGCTGTGTTGGACTTTCTCGCGGATTGAGCTGAGCCGGTTGAGCTGAACCGGTTGAGCAGGCAAGACAAAAATCAAGAACCAAGGATGAAAGTTGAAAACCATGAAAGCACTCACCTTCAAGCGCTATGGCAAGTCGCCAGAGATCGGCATTACCGAAGTGCCCCGGCCAGCACTCAAAGCTGATGAACTGCTGGTGAAGGTTCACGCCGCCGGGCTTAACCCGATCGACAATATGATTCCGACCGGGATGTTCAAGCCGGTGCTGCATTTCCAGCTACCTGCCGTCCTGGGGAGTGACCTGGCCGGTGTCGTGACCGAGGTGGGGAGTCATGTGACGCGCTTCAAGCCGGGCGATGCCGTATTTGCCAGCATTTTCGATCTGGGCACCGGGGCAATTGCTGAATACGCCGTCGTGCCGGAGCGTGCAGCTGCACTGAAACCTGAAAATCTGGACTTTGTGCAAGCCGCTTCCATTCCGATGGTGGCCCTCACCTCGTGGCAAGCGCTGAAAGAGCGGGCCAATCTGCAGGCGGGCCAGAAGGTCTTCATTCCGGCCGGGTCCGGCGGGATAGGCACGTTTGCCATCCAGCTGGCCAAGCACCTGGGCGCAAAGGTTGGCACCACAACGAGTACGGGCAATGTTGACCTGGTACGCAGCCTGGGTGCCGATGAGGTTGTCGACTACAAAAAGCAGGAATTCGAAACCGTGCTGCGTGACTACGATGCCGTGCTGGGCACGACGCGCGGTGATTCCATTGAAAAGTCGCTTGCCATTCTCAAACCGGGAAGCCGTATCGTCTCGCTCGTTGGCCCGCTGGACGCGGCATTTGCCCGCAGAAAACGCTTGAATTTTGTGCTGCGCTTCGTGTTCGGCTTGATGAGCCGCAAGATCATGCGCCTGGCCAAGCAGCGGGACGTCTCTTATTCCTTTCTTTTCGTCCGTCCGGATGGCAGTCAACTCGCAGCCATCAGCAAGCTACTGGAAACAGGGCAGATCAAGCCGGTAATCGACAAGGTATTTCCGTTCAATCAAGCCAAAAATGCACTTGAATACCTGGCCCAGGGACGATCCAAGGGCAAGGTCGTGGTCAAGATGTAAGGCGCACGGTACTGCCCCTTCCCGCCAAATCAACTGAATCAGAGAAAGTCCATGACTAGACTTCCGACCGTTTTCATTACCGGTGCCTCCAGCGGCATTGGTGCCACCTATGCCGAACGCTTTGCACGTCGCGGCCACAATCTCATTATTGTTGCGCGTGACAAATCGCGCCTGGAGGCCTTGGCCACGCGCCTGCGTGCCGAGCACCAGGTATCTGTCGAGGTGCTGCAAGCCGACCTGACCAACACGGCAGAACTGTCCGTACTGGAGGCAAGGCTGCGTGATGACGCAGGTATCGGCATCTTGATCAATAACGCAGGCATGGCGCAAGCCGGTGGATTCCTGCAGCAATCCGGCGAAGCGATTGAACGCCAGATCACGCTCAACACCACCGCCTTGACACGGCTTGCTGCCGCAATTGCACCGCGCCTCGCCCAGTCCGCCACCGGTGCCATCGTCAATATTGGCTCGGTGGTGGGGTTCGCCCCGGAATTCGGCATGTCGATTTATGGCGCGACCAAAGCCTTTGTACTGTTCTTGTCGCAGGGCTTGAATCTGGAACTGTCCCCCAAAGGCGTTTACGTACAAGCAGTGCTGCCGGCAGCCACCCGCACCGAGATTTGGCAGCGAGCCGGCATTGACGTCAACACGCTCCCGGAGGTGATGGAAGTGGGTGAACTGGTTGATGCTGCGCTGGTCGGCTTCGACCGTCGCGAGCCGGTGACGATTCCCCCCTTGCATGTTGCCGAGCGCTGGGATGCCCTGGATGGGGCGCGTCAAGGGCTGCTGTCCGACATTCGGCAAGCCCATGCCGCTGAACGCTATCAGTAACAACACTGAGCCATCCACCGTATTCATCGGAATGTGAATTCAACACCAAGGTCACTTCAATGCCCAATCTCTTATTTAGCCCTACCCAGCTTGGCAGCCTGCCGCTGAAAAATCGCATCGTGATGGCACCGCTGACCCGAAGCCGCGCCATCGCAAATCTGCCCAATGACTTGATGGCGGAATATTACAGCCAACGGGCGGGCGCAGGACTGATCATTACCGAGGGGACATCCCCATCGCCAAATGGCCTGGGTTATCCGCGCATTCCCGGACTGTTCAATGCAGAGCAAGTACAGGGCTGGCAACGGGTGACTGAGCGCGTGCATCAGGCCGGGAGCAGGATTTTTGTGCAATTGATGCATACCGGCCGTGTTAGCCATCCTGCCAACATGCCGGATGGTGCTCGTGTCCTGGCACCGTCACCGATTGCTGTGCCTGGTGAAACGTGGACGGATACGGCTGGTATGCAGCCGCATCCGGTGCCACATGAAATGAATGAAGCGGACATCGCCCAAAGCATCGCCGAATATGCCGAGTCGGCCAAACTGGCCTTGCAGGCTGGCTTCGATGGGGTCGAGCTGCATGCCGCCAATGGCTATCTGATCGACCAGTTTCTTAATACCGCCTCCAATCAGCGCAATGATCGCTGGGGTGGTTCGGTTGAAAACCGCATCCGCTTTGCGGTGGAAGTGGCCAGAGTCACTGTCGCTGTGGCTGGTTCCAAACGTGTGGGCATGCGCATCTCGCCGTATGGTGTTTTCAATGCCCAAGTACCAGATGCAGAAATGGACACGCTGTACCTGCGCTTGATTGATGAGTTGAATACCCTCGGCCTGCTGTATATCCATGTCGTTGATCACAGCGCAATGGGCGCTCCAGAAGTCAGCCCCGAATTGAAAGCCAAAATACGTAGCGCATTCAACGGGCAGTACATCCTTTCTGGTGGCTACGATGCCGCACGCGCCGCGGCCGATCTCAATGCAAACCGTGGCGACCTTGTTGCATTTGGTCGTCTGTTCATCTCGAACCCTGATCTCGTAAATAAGCTGCAGACCGGGCAGGAACTGGCCGAGCCGGATTTCGCTACCTTCTACACGCCTGGTGAAAAGGGCTACACCGACTATTAATCGATGTCTCACCCGGGTTGTGCTTGAGGTCACACTCTGATGGCCTGCGCAACCCGGCAGATGCTCAAGCAAATTCAAGGAGAGAAACATGCCTCTCGTGCGTATCGACATCAAAAAGAACCCTGATGCGACCTTTGCCCAAAAACTGGGCAAGGTGGTTTACGCGTCGATGAAGAAGGCGATCAATGTTCCAGACAAGGACAACTTTCAGGTCCTGACAGAGCACGACGACAATCATTTTGTCTACGACCCCTCGTATCTCGGAATACCGCGGACTGATGGCGTGGTGTTTATCCAGATCACGCTTAATGAAGGACGCTCGACGGAACAGAAGAAACTGCTCTACCAGACGATAGCGGAGGGCCTCAATGCAGAAGCCGGTGTTCGGCTGGAGGATGTCTTCATCAGCCTGGTCGAGGTCAAAAAGGAAAACTGGTCATTCGGCAGTGGCCTTGCCCAGTACGCAAACTGATGTGCTCGGCACCATCAGCTGATTCAGCACACGAATACTTCCATTAACGGAGTAAAGGATGAAATACAGCATTTTTGGCAAAACTGGCTTGCAGGTATCGCAAGTGGCTTTGGGTACTGGCAACTTTGGCACTGGCTGGGGCTATGGAGCCGATCCGGACAGCGCTGCCGATATTTTCAACGCCTATGCCGAGGCCGGCGGTAACTTTATTGATACCGCAGACATTTATCAGTTCGGACAGGCAGAAGCGTTGCTCGGAGACCTGCTGAAAGGACGACGTGAAGATTTTGTCCTGGCAACGAAGTTTACCAACGGCGCGGAACCTAATGCCAACCGGCTTGTAACCGGTAATAGCCGCAAGGCAATGATTGCCTCGGTGGAAGCCAGTCTCAAACGGCTCAAGACGGATCGAATCGACATCTACTGGGCACACCATCCTGACGGCATCACGCCCATTGAAGAAATCGTGCGCGGTTTTGAAGATCTGGCACGCGCCGGCAAAATCCTCTATGCCGGTTTGTCGAATTTTCCAGCCTGGCGGCTGTCCCGGGCAGTCACCTACGCAGAATTGACGCATGCAGTTCCTATTGCTGTTGCCCAGTTTGAACACAGCCTGGTACACCGCGAGTCAGAGGCAGATTTGTTCCCTGCATCACTTGCGCTGGGCCTGGGTATCGTAACCTGGTCGCCACTGGGTGGCGGTATGCTGACTGGCAAGTATCGACAGGGGGAAAAGGGACGGGCTGAAGGTTTTGGTGGGCGTGTGTTTCAGGCAGAGAATTCAAGCCAGCGCACGCAGATTCTTGACACGGTACTGGCGATTGCAACAGAGCTAGGGG
>Ga0187845_1002446_pt1 | contig 10017 bp, 12 predicted proteins | sample SpaLakP09_SKY_68_FD_134515 | JGI IMG/M metagenome (GOLD analysis project Ga0187845, IMG submission 134515) | Oligotrophic lake water microbial communities from Sparkling Lake, Wisconsin, USA - SP09_SKY_68 | ecosystem: Environmental > Aquatic > Freshwater > Lake | place: USA: Sparkling Lake... | reverse complement strand
GCACAAGGCTGCGCCGGCAATGCCACCAAACAGCCAGCCCACCGGAGCCCAGTTGCCGGCCACATCATGGATGATGCCGGCCGCCAGCGGGCCGCAGGCAGCAATGGTATAGCCCACCCCCTGGGCCATGCCTGACAGGTGAGCCGCTACGTGGCTGTCCGGTGAACGCAGTACCAGCAGGCTGAGCGCCATGCTGAATGCACCACCCTGACCTATGCCCAGCAGTACCGCCCACAGCCATAGCTGGCTTGGCGGGGCATACAGCATGCCCAGCAGGCCGGCCAGCGTCAGCGTCATCACGCAGGCGATGGGCAGGCGTTGATCCGGGCAGCGCTGCGCCAGCAATGGCACGCCCAGCGAGGCAATCACCTGCACCATGATGGACAGCGACATCATCAGGCCGGCATCCAGCGGCGACAGCCCGCGTTCGATCAGAATCGACGGCATCCAGCCAAACACGATGTAGGACAGCGAAGACTGCAGGCCCATATAGGCGGTGACCTGCCAGGCCAGTGCTTCACGCCACAGGCCGCTGACCTGCCAGTGGCCGGCATGTTGCTGCTGCCCCTGGTCCAGTTGTGGCCACCACACCGCGAAAGCCAGCAGGGCCGGGATGGCCCAGAAGGCCAAGGCCGCCTGCCAGCGTTGACCAAACAGGTGATCCAGCGGCACGGTGGCGCCGGCGGCCAGCGCCGCACCCAGGCACAGGGCCATGGTGTAAACGCCGGTCATCAGGCCGGCCTGCTGCGGAAAGTCGCGTTTGACGATGCCTGGCAGCAGCACGCCGATCATGCCGATGGCGGCACCGGACAGCAACGAGCCCAGCAGCAGGCCGTGCAGGCCAAGCTGGCTGCGCAGGGCGATGCCGGCCGCCAGCAGCAATAGCACGGCGGCAATGCTGCGCTCGCTGCCAAAGCGGCGCGCCAGTTGCGGTGCCAGCGGGCCAAACAGCCCCAGGCACAGTACCGGCAGCGTGGTGAGCAGGCCGGCCATGGTGGCGGAAATGCCGATTTCGGTTTTGATCTGCCCCAATACCGGGGCCAGGCTGGACAGGGCGGGGCGCAGATTGATGCCGATCAGCACCAGGCCCAGTACCAGCAGCCAGCGTGGGGTCGTGGGTACGGGGGCCTGCTGTACACCATCATCATCGATTTCGGCGTCGATCAGCAGTTCGTCCGCCAGACTGGGCGGCGCAGAGTGAGTAGTGCGGGACATGATGTTCTTTTATTGGCGTTGAGTGTGTGGTAATCAGCCTGCACTGGGTGGCAGCAGGGTATCCAGTGCCTGCAATAGCGGGCCGGTGACTGCGGCGGCGGCCTGGGCGGCGGCGGCTGCATCGCGATTGCGAATGGCGGTGACGATGGCCTGATGCGAGGCCAGGTCCGGATCGGGCAGCGCCTCGTCCTGAATGGAGAACTGGATGCCCAGTTGCACCGTGCGCGAGAAATAGCGGTACAGCTCGGCCAGTGCCGCGTTGCCGCAGGCATCAGCAATAGCCAGGTGAAAATCCAGATCGCGGGCAATGAAGTCGTCGGCGTTTTGGTACTGCTGCTGTTCGCCGCGTACCGCCAGGCAGCGTTCAATCTGGGCAATGTCCTGCTCATCGGCGCGCAGGGCTGCCAGCCTGGCGGTGCTTTCCTCCAGCACCGCCCGTACTTCCAGCTGCTCGCGCAGGCTGGCCCGGCTGATGCTGCGCATGGCCTCGGCCGGGCTGGTGATGGCACGGACATAGGTGCCGTCGCCCTGGCGGACTTCCAGCAGGCCGGCATACAGCAAGACCCGGACCGCTTCGCGTACGGTATTGCGGCTGATGCCCAGTTGCTCGGCCAGCTCCGGCTCGGTGGGAATACGGCTGCCCACGGCCCATATGCCGCTGGTCAGCCGCTGGCCCAGTTCCTCCAGCGCCAGATCAACCAGTGAACGCTTGCTTTGTGTCAGTTTTGTCATGGTCATGGTTATTCGTCCAATCATCCGATGTATTTTGCCGTGTGTTGGCACAGGAGGCAAGCGGGAGATTGGGAGAGTGTGGAGCGGTGGGCTGCGGGGACGAGAGTAGGAGTGGCGGGCTGGAACAGCCCGCCTGACTGCTTATTTGGCTGCGGAAGCGGAATCCTTCACGCATTTCTTCACAAAGCTGTTCTTGGCAGCGCCAGCCAGTTTCTTGTCGGCGGCCTTGCCTTCACACATGGCTTGCGGTGCGGCAGCCTTGCTGTCTTTTTCACATTTCTTCAGGAAGCTGGTCTTGGCGGCGCCAGCCAGTTTTTTCTCGGCCGCCTTGGCATCACAGCTGGCGTCTGCAGCCAGAGCGACATTGGCAGTGGCCAGGGTCAACAGTGCCATCATCACGAATTTGCGCATTGCAGGTTCCTTTTATGTTGGGCGGGAGATATTCCCGGCTTGCCGGCCGGCGTTCAGGGTGAAAAACCGGCCTCAGGCAAACTACCATAAAACACATGACAAAAATTATCCATTACGGGTTGTTACAGCGCTTGTCAAAGTTTGTTCCTGATGCGATCACTTGGCCGGTGACAGCGCGTGGGCCAGCTGGCGCGCGTTCTTGGCGGTCCAGTTGTTGATCATCTTTTTCAGCAGCTCGGCAGTGATGGCTTCGTCCTTGGTCTTGCTGCCCGGGTTTTCCAGCAGGTTGACGCCACCAGCCAGCAAGGTGTGATCCTGCGAGTCGTCAAGCTGGCCCATGGTAGACACTTTCAGCAGATAGGGATCGGTGCCGGTCGCGAAGCGCGCCAGGTTGAAGGCGGCCTTGATCGGCAGGATGTCGCTGACGGCCAGGCCGGGTTTGTCCTGCTGGAAGCCGGTTACCGCCACCCGTAGGCGGGCCACGCCTGGCCCCGGCTCGGTGACCACCTTGATGTGTTCCTTGCGCAGCGCGGTTTCCATGCTCATGCGGTAGTAGTGGTCGATCTTGTTTTTTTCGGCGGCGACCAGCAGCTGCCAGTTGCCGTCGGGTTGGCGCTCCAGAAATGACAGGGGCTCGAGAATGATGGCGTGGTACTGCTTGAGATCTGCGCCTGGCTTGAGATAAAGCATCTGGCCGGGCACTTTGGGATTGGGCTGGAAGGCTTCCGGCGGCAGATTGAACAAGTGTTGCTGGTTTTCCTCGGCGATGGCTGTGTGGCTGAGCGCGCTCATGGCGACCATGGCGCAGGCAAGGCGGAAAAACGGTTTCATTGCAGGTGTCTCCGGTATGGGGTGTGCAGCATGGGAGAAGGCCGCTGGCCAGGAGTTCCCTCACGCGGGCCGCTCGGCGCAGAGCTTACTATAGCTGCCATGACATTGTGATGCTTGTCCGCATTCAAGCGGAGGGCGCGCAGGGCGGAGCGCGCTGCCCCGCCCCAAGCGGCATGCCAGGTGCGGCCCTTGCTGGTATCATCACTCCCTTGCCCAATCACCCTGTCGCCGATACCCGCCGTGCCTGCCAAACCCAGACGAAAATCTCCTGCCTTGTGGCCTCGCATCCTGTTGCTGGCCGTGCTCACCGTTGCCGCCTGGCTGAGCTGGGTGGTGCTCATTCCGGTCGACCTGCCGCAATCGCCTTACAAACTGACTATCGGCCCCAACCGCACACTGGGGCAGGTGGCGCGGGCTTTGGCGGATGAAGGGGTCATCCGCAACCGCAATATCATGATGCTGCTGGGGCGGGCGCAGGGCATGGATCGCAAGATCAAGGCCGGCCTCTACCAGTTCAATGAATCGGTATCGATGTGGAACATCCTGCAGCGGCTGGCGGATGGCCATCCCGACGAGGCCAGCCTGACCGTGATCGAGGGCTGGAGCTTCCGCCAGCTGCGGCAGGCAGTCGACCGCAATCCGGACATCGTGCATGAAGCGCGTGAGCTGAGCGATGCCCAGTTGCTGCAGCAGCTGGGGCTGAACGATATCAAGCCGGAAGGGCTGTTTTTCCCCAGTACTTATCTGTTTACGCCCGGCAGCAGCGATCTGGAGCTGTACCGCCGCGCTTACGCCACCATGCAGCAAAAGCTGGAAGCCGCCTGGGCCGCGCGCAAGCCGGATCTGCCCTATCACACGCCGTATGAGTTGCTGATCATGGCCAGCCTGGTGGAAAAGGAAACCTCGCTGGATGCCGACCGCCCGCTGGTGGCCGCCGTGTTCGTCAATCGTCTCAACAAGGGCATGCGGCTGCAGACCGACCCTTCGGTCATCTACGGCATGGGTACGGCTTATCAGGGCAATATCAGCAAAGCCGACCTGCGCCGCGACACCCCTTACAATACCTATACCCGCAACGGCCTGACGCCGACGCCCATCTCCTTGCCCGGCAAGGCCGCGCTGGAAGCTGCCGCCAATCCGGCCAACTCCAGCGCCCTGTATTTCGTGGCCAAGGGCGATGGCAGCTCCTATTTCTCGGAAACGCTGGAGCAGCACAATCAGGCGGTGCGCAAATATATTCTGAAGAAAGGCTCCAATGGCTGAGCACACTGGCCGTTTCATCACGCTGGAAGGCATCGATGGCGCTGGCAAGAGCACGCATCTGGGCTTTATCCGCGACTGGCTAACCGCGCATGACATTGCGGCTGAATTCACCCGCGAACCGGGCGGCACTCCACTGGGCGAGCAGGTGCGCGCCCTGTTGCTGGCGGTGGATACCCAGGTCTCGCTGGAAGCGGAAACCCTGCTGATGTTCGCCTCGCGCCAGCAGCTGCTGTCCAGTCTGATCCGCCCGGCACTGCAAGCCGGACGCTGGGTGGTGTCCGACCGCTTTACCGATTCCACTTTCGCCTTTCAGGGTGGTGGGCGCGGCGTGGCCGCCGAGCGCATTGCCGTGCTGGAAGACTGGGTGCAGCAAGGCCTGCAGCCGGACCTGACCCTGCTGTTTGATGTACCGCTGGATGTGGCCAGCCAGCGCATGGCCGGCAGCCGCCAGCTGGACCGTTTCGAGCAGGAAAAGGCTGATTTCCATCAGCGCGTGCGCGATGCCTATCTGCAACGTGCGGCCCAGGACCCACGTTTCCGGGTGCTGGATGCCACTCGCAGCATTGCCCAGCTGCAACAGGATATCGCTGGCCATCTGGCGGCCTTGCTGGAGCGAAGCTGATGCTGTTTCCCTGGCAACTGCAAGACTGGCAACGGCTGAACGCCGAGCGCGCCCGCCTGCCCAATGCCTGGCTGTTCATCGGCCCGGCCGGCACCGGCAAGCTGGAATTCGCCCTGCATCTGGCGCAATCGCTGCTGTGTGAACAATTGCAGGCCGATTACCAGCCATGTGGCCACTGCGAAGGCTGCCGCTGGTTCGAACACGGCACTCATCCCGACTTCCGCCGCCTGTCACCGCAGACCGATGACGAGGAAGAAGGCAAAGAGGCCAAGCCTGGCCGCAAGCTGCCGCTGATCAAGATCGAGGCGGTGCGCCAGGTGATCGAATTTGCCCATCTCACCGCCCACCGTGCCGGGCAGCGCATCGTGGTGGTGGAGCCGGCGGAAAACCTCAACCCGGCCGCCGCCAATGCCTTGCTGAAAATCCTCGAGGAACCGCCGCAAGACGTATTGTTCCTGCTGGTGGCCCAGGCGGCACAGCGCCTGCTGCCCACCATCCGCAGCCGCTGCCGCCAGTTTCCCTTGTCGGCCCCCAGCCCGGCCCAGGCGCTGGACTGGTTGCGCCAGCAGGGGGTGAGCAATGCCGAGGCCGAGCTGGCCCACAACGGCGGCGCCCCGCTGTTCGACCATGATCCGGTGCTGGCCAAGCTGCGCAGCCAGTTTATCGATGGCCTGGGCCAGCCTACTTTCGCCAGCATCCTCAATCTGGCGGAGCTGGTGGACAAACAGAAGCTGCCGCTGGCCATTCCGCTGGGCTGGCTGGGTAAATGGCTGCACGACCTGGCTGGTTTGAGTCTGGCAGGGATTGTCCGCTATCATCCCGAGCAGCAAGCGGTATTGCAGCAGCTGGTGTTGCGCTGCGACCCCGTGGCGCTGATGCGTTGCCAGGACGCCCTGCAACAGCTGGCCCCCTTTGGCCAGCACACCCTTAATACGCGGCTGCAGCTGGAAGCGCTGCTGATGGATTATCTGAAGATTTTCGCCGGAGGCCGCCAGGGCTGATCGACTGCAGTACACCTGCTGCAGCGGCTATCTATAATGCAGGAGCCATGTGGATGGCGGCTCTTGGCAGCATGACAAGGAAAGCGGAAAACGCGCATATGGAAAATACCACCCGTCCCGACCTCACCCGTCCTGGCGTGCTGTCGCTGCATATCAAGGAGCGCAGCGCCCTGTTTGCCGCCTATATGCCCTTCCTGAAAAACGGCGGCATCTTCATTCCCACCAACAAGGACATGAAGCTGGGCGAAGAGGTCTTCCTGTTGCTGACCCTGATGGACGAGCCGCAGAAAATCGCCGTGCAGGCCAAGGTGGTATGGATCACCCCGGCCGGTGCCAATAACAGCCGGGTACAGGGCATAGGCGTGGAGTTTTCCGCTGGCGATGCCGGCAACCAGGCCAAGGCCAAGATTGAAACCCTGCTGGGCGGCGTGCTCAACTCCAGCCGCCCCACCCATACCATGTAATCCCGTTGCCCGGCCTCGGCCAGGCACATTGCCAGCCAGATACCACACCATGCTTGTCGATTCGCACTGCCATATCAATTTCCCCGACCTCTCCAGCCGTCTGCCCGAGGTGCTGGCCAATATGCAGCACAACGGTGTCGAGCTGGCGCTGGTGATTGGCGTTTCCCGCCCCAAATATCCCGAGGTACTGGCGCTGGCGGAAAACCACGGCAATCTGTACGCCACCGTCGGCATTCACCCGGACGACCCGGAAGCGGAAGAATTCAGCGAAGACGAACTGCTGGCCCATGCCGCCCATCCGCGCGTGGTGGGCATCGGTGAAACCGGGCTGGACTACCACTGGTGCAAGGGCGACCTGGAATGGCAGCACCAGCGTTTCCGCACCCATATCCGCGCTGCGAAACGCGCCGGCCTGCCGCTGATCATCCACACCCGCGAATCAGCCGCCGACACCATCCGCATCCTGCGCGAAGAGGGTGCCGATCAATGCGGCGGCGTGATGCACTGCTTTACCGAAAACTGGGAAGTGGCGCAGGCTGCATTGGAGATTGGCTTTTATATTTCCTTCTCCGGCATCGTCACCTTCAAGAACGCCGCCCAGATCAAGGAGGTGGCGCAAAAAATGCCGCTGGAACGCATGCTGGTGGAAACCGATTCGCCCTATCTGGCACCGATTCCCTATCGCGGCAAGCTGAACGAGCCGGCCTATGTGCGCCATGTGGCCGAGCATATCGCTCAGCTACGCGGTATCACCTTAGAGGAAGTGGCTGCCGCCACCAGTGACAACTTCTATCGTCTCTTCAGTAAAATCCAGCGCCCGCAAGCCGGGCAGCAAGGCTGATGCCATGAGCGCACTGCAACCGGGTCAACTTGAAATCACCATTCTCGGTTGTGGTTCCAGCTCGGGCACCCCGGCTATTGGCTGTCAGTGTGCCACGTGTACCTCAAGCGACCCGCGCAATCACCGCACCCGCTGCTCGGCCTATGTGCGCTGCGGCGAACTGGGCTTGCTGATCGACACCGGGCCCGACCTGCGCCAGCAAGCGCTGCGCGAAGGCATCCGCCAGGTGGATGCGGTGCTGTATACCCACCCGCATGCCGACCACCTCAATGGTATCGATGATCTGCGGGCCTTCTGCTATGTCCGGCAAGGCGCGGTGGTGCTGTATGGCAATGCCTTCACCATGGACAACATCACCAGCCGCTTTGGCTATGCGCTGCAGCCACCCTCCAAGGTGTGGGACAAACCGGTGCTGCTGCCGGAAGTGGTCAGCGGCCCGTTCCAGCATGCGGGCCTGCCGATTACCCCCATTCCGCTGCAACACGGCAGCTGGCCCTGCCTGGGCTGGCGCATCGGTAATGCCGCCTGGCTGACCGACCTGTCGCATATCCCGGATGACAGCCTGGCCTTGTTGCAAGGGTTGGATGTGCTGTTTCTGGATTGCCTGAACATGGACGGCTATCCCTCGCATCTGGGTTTCCATCAGTCATTGCGATGGGCGGCACGTATCGGCGCCCGCCGCACCGTGCTGATCCACATGATTCACCGCCTGGAATACCACACGCTGTCGGCGCTGTGCCCGCCGGGAGTTGAGGTGGGGTATGACGGCTTGCGGGTGCGGGTGTAGCACCTTCTCTGGCGTGTTTGTCGGCCGCAATAACTGTAGGGTTTGCTGTTTTCAGGTGGTCAGATCTGGTGGCAAGTCATCCAGCGCGCTACCCCGCAGCAGATGACGGTTGTAGCCCTGGGCAATCAGTTGTTGCCATGCCTCCAGTACGGCTGGAGGTATCTGCAGTGCTTGCTGAAAGCCCAGTCGCGGATAGCGCAGCAGGCGGTGGATATCGCCGACCATTTCTTCGATCAGCCCGAACACGCCCACCATATTCGATACCTCCCAGGGGAAGACAAACTCGGGTGCGTCCACGCTGCAGCTGATGCCCGGCCATTGCACTGGCTGGGTCTGCATGACGCGGCGGATGGAGTTGGGCTTGGTGACAAAGGTGACGCTGCGGGCGGCCGGGCACAGTTGGCGCGACAAGCTCAGGTTCTCGGCAAAATTGCGCGCCTGCGGTTCCAGCAGTAGTTGTGACGCAGGCACTCCCAGTGCGAGGGCGCGTTCGGCAAAGACCTCGGCTTCCGGTTTGCTCCACAAATCACGGGTCCAGTTGCCGGTATTGCCGCTGATCAGCATGCGCGGGGCAACACCCCGCTGCAGCAATCCTGCTGCGTGATCGACCACGCGCAGATCATAAGAGCCGCAGACCACCAGTACATCACAGGCTTGATGGCTGCGGCCGGCACTCAGGAAATCCCACAGCAGGCTGGCGTGTTGCAGGGTAGGCGTGGTCGGGCAGGACATGCGCGGCTATTTCTGCGGAATGCTCTGGCCGCTGACCGGTACGGCGGTGACTGCATTGTCCGGGCTGCCGTCGATCAGTTTGTCGGAGTAAGTGAGGTAGACCAGGGTATTGCGCTTGGCATCGACGATACGCACCACCCGCACGTGCTTGAACACAAAGGAAGCACTTTCCTTGAAGACTTCTTCCTGTTTAGGCAGCGGTCTGGCAAAGCTGATGTTGCCGATCTGGCGGCAGGCTACCGAAAAACGCGACGGGTCTTTGGCCAGGCCGACCGCCCCGCTGTAGCCGCCGGTCTGGGCGCGCGACACGTAGCAGGCCACACCGCTGACGGCCGGGTCGTCGAAGGCGTCCACCACCACCTTGTCATTGGGGCTGAGCAGACGGAAAGTGGTGGAGATCTTGCCGACTTCTTCGGCATGGGCGCTGGGCAGGCTGCACAGGCCGGCCAGCAGCAGGGTGGCACAGAGTTTTTTCACGGCAATGCCTTGTTCAGGGAGTGAGAAACTGCAGTCTAAGCCGACGGCGCGGTTTTGCCCATTGCCGCTTGCTGGCGCTCGAATTCGTACATTTCACTGGCGATGAAGTGGCTGATCATGGTGCGGTAGACCTCGGCGGTCAGTTGCGGATCGGCACCCAGTTCGCCGGCCAGCTTTTCCACCCGGCGCATGACCTGATCCACCCGCTTGCCACCTTCCACTTCATCACTGCTCTGCTTGAAGGCTGCCGCCTGTTTCACATACAGGCCGCGCTCGGCCAGCAGGGCGACCAGCTCGCGGTCGATACGGTCTATCTGGCTACGTACTTCTGGCAGATTCTGGCACTGGTAAACAAATTCCATGGTGGTGTCCTCAGTGGTGGCGGGCGGCTTGTAGCAGGGCGCGGGCCAGTTGCGGGCATTGCCCTTGCAGGGCAGCGCGCTCGGATTGAAACAGGGTGGCAATAAAGAAGGGATGGTCGTTCAGCTCGACTGCGCGTACTTCGCCATCTTCATCAAAGGCGGTGGCCTGCAAGGGGCCGCTGGTCAGTTCGCTGGCAAAGGCCGGGTTCAGCCCGTAGCGGCAGCGATAGCCTTCCATGGCGGAAGCCTGCCCATAAATGGCGGCCAATTGCGAGCCGG
>Ga0187845_1002441_pt1 | contig 10035 bp, 7 predicted proteins | sample SpaLakP09_SKY_68_FD_134515 | JGI IMG/M metagenome (GOLD analysis project Ga0187845, IMG submission 134515) | Oligotrophic lake water microbial communities from Sparkling Lake, Wisconsin, USA - SP09_SKY_68 | ecosystem: Environmental > Aquatic > Freshwater > Lake | place: USA: Sparkling Lake... | reverse complement strand
TCCTCCCGCCATCGATTGAGCTTCCCGCTCGACCACCCCGGCCAGCCGCAACGGTCGCTGGCCCTGCGCCCTTCCCGTGCTGTCCGGTGAGGTGATTATGCGGGGGGTTTTGAGCGCGTTTGACTGGCGCGATCAGGATTTTTATAGAGCGTTGAAGTTACTAGGGTTTGTCTTGAAAGCTATGGGGATCCGAGGCGCTGGATCCCCGCTCTCAAGCTCAAAATCCCTGTCATCCCGGCCGGACGCCCGCGAGGGCGGGAGCGCCGGGACCCAGGGGCCACCGCACTGCGTCACCCCCTGGGTCCCGGATCGCGCTACGCGCGTCCGGGATGACAAGGCAGCGGTATCGATCTGATCCCCTACTTGCCCCCTACGGGTCGCTTCGCGACCGTCTTCCCCCGGAGGGGGAAGATAGTCTCATCCGCCCCCGCTGGGGGCGGACGACCGGCGAAGCCAGTCAGGAGGGGGCCTGCGACGCTGGCCGTTTTACCCCCCAACCCGGGCCCTACTCCAGGCCATATTCGCGCTCCAGCCGGTAGGCCGACCCTTCGGAAGTCTGCCAGCTGGAATAGAGACCAAAGGAGGTCACCGGAAACACCGGCGAGGCCAGCAGGTTGTTGGCCTGGATCCAGGCGGCGACTTCGGTCTCGGCCGGGCGCTTCAGATAGGCCAGGGTCACGTGCGGGGTATAGAGCCGGGTCTCGGGCTTGAGGCCGACCTCGCGGGCCGCCCGCTCATGAGCCTTGGCCAGCCGCCGCAGGGCCGGATTTTCAGCCACCCCGGCCCAGACGGCATGGATGTCGACGCCTTCGCCGAAATAGCCGGCCCCGGCCAGGTCGAGATCGAAGGCCGGGGCCTCGATCTGCGCCAGGGCCTCGTCCAGCTCAGCCGCCACCGGCTCCTGCACGTCACCGATGAACTTCAGGGTGATGTGAAAGGCCTCCAGCGGCCGCCAGCGCGCGCCATCGATGCCGTGCTGGCGGGTCAGGAGGCCCCGGCCGATTTCGGCCGGGACGGCAATGGCGGTGAACAGGCGGATCATCAGGGGCAGGGATTGGGCTGGGCGATGTGCAGGGCGTTGACGGCCTTTTCCAGCTCTTCGCTCCAGGTCAGGTCGAAGGCGTCGATGGCGACCTTCAACTGGTCCATCGAGGTGGCACCGATGATCGTCGCAGTGACGAACGGCCGGGTGTCGCAGAACTTCAGGGCCAGGGTGGCCGGATCCAGGCCATGCTCGCGGGCCAGGGCCACATAGCCGCGGATCGCGGCCTCGGCACCAGGGCCCTCATAGCGCTGCATGCGGTTGTAGAGCGCCTTGCGCGACCCGGCCGGCAGGGCCCCGTCGAGATACTTGCCGGTCAGGGCGCCCTGGGCCAGCGGCGAATAGGCCAGCAGGCCGACCTGCTCGCGCATGGCGATCTCGGCCAGGCCATATTCGAAGGTGCGGTTGGCCAGGTGGTAGGCGTTCTGGATCGAGGCGATGCGGGGCAGGCCGCGGGTCTCGCTCTCGGCCAGGAAGCGCATCACGCCCCACGGAAATTCGTTGGAGACCCCGATCGCGCGCAGGGTGCCCTTCTTCACATGGGCGTCGAGCGCCTCGAGAATGTCGCCGAAGGTCTCGAAGTCCTGCTCGTAGTCCTTGTAGGTCTGACCGCCGAACACCCGCACCGCCCGGTCGGGCCAGTGCAGCTGGTAGAGGTCGAGATAGTCGGTGTTCAGGCGCTTGAGCGAATTTTCCACCGCCTCGTCGATCTGGGCCCGGGTATGGCGGGTGGAAGACCCGTCAGAGCGCAGCCAGGTCAGGCCGCCGAAGGCGCTGCCACGACCGGCGACCTTGGAGGCCAGCACGATCTGGTCGCGCTTGCCGGTCTTCTGCAGCCACGAGCCGATATGACGTTCGGTATTGCCCTGGGTCTCGGGGGTGGGCGGGCTGGAATACATCTCGGCGGTGTCCCAGAAATTGACCCCGCGCTCGAGCGCGTAGTCCATCTGGGCGTGGGCCTCGGCCTCGCTGTTCTGCGACCCCCAGGTCATGGTGCCCAGGCAGCAGCGCGAGACCTTGATCCCCGTCCGTCCCAGTTCCGAATACGTCATGCGTCCCACCCTGTTTTGAGTCTTGTTGTCCTGCCTATCTAGGGTGTCCTGAAAAGGGCTCAACCGCCACCCTTGCGCAAGTCTGCGCGCACACCGATATTCGAGAGGCGTCCAGTTCGGGCGCGCCAACAATCAAGGGGCTTACCCTCAATGAACGACCTCAACCGCGGCTATGCGCGCTCGATCCCGATGGATCGCGCCGACATGTCGGTTGACGCCGGCCTGCGCAGCTTCATGCTCGGCGTCTACAACAAGGTGGCCCTGGGCCTTCTGCTGTCGGCGGCCCTCGCCTTCCTGACCAGCGCCTATGCGCCCGTGACGAACCTGCTGTACCTGACCACCGCAGACGGTCGCTTCGCCGGCTTCACCCTGCTGGGCATGATCATCAAGTTTGCCCCCCTGGCCATGATGCTGATCGCCATGTTCGGCATGAAGAACCCCACGGCCCAGTCGTCGGGGATCTTCTACTGGGCGCTGGTCGCCACCATCGGCGCCGGCTCGGGCGTCTGGCTGCTGGTCTATACCGGGGCCTCGGTGTCCTCGACCTTCCTGATCACCGCCATCGCCTTCGGCGGTCTCAGCCTGTTCGGCTACACCACCAAGAAGGACCTGACCGGCTTTGGCAGCTTCCTGATCATGGGCCTGATCGGCCTGATCCTCGCCTCGCTGGCCCAGGTCTTCCTGCAGCTGCCGGGCCTGAGCTTCATCATCAGCATCCTGGGCGTGTTCATCTTCGCGGGCCTGATCGCCTACGACCCCCAGAACCTCAAGATGAGCTACTACCAGATGGGCGGTGACCAGCAGTCGATGGCCGTGGCCACCAACTACGGGGCGCTGAACCTCTATCTGAACTTCATCAACCTGTTCCAGTTCCTGCTCAGCATCTTCGGCGCGCGCCGCTAAGACCTGACGTCAGGTTTGCAGTCCAGAAGCCCCGACGGGAAACCGTCGGGGCTTTTTCGGTATGGGGCCCTCCCCGATACGGGGAGCCCTCTCGAGAATTCCGCGCCGGGCCAAACGGGTGAGTAACCGTAGTTCTGTAGATAGGTCCGGGACTGCCAATGCTCGGGAGCGTTCAGGGCTATGCTGCGATACTCCGTACTGACTGCCCTGTTCTGTTTTGGCACAGCTGTCTCAACTCCGGTCCTGGCCGCGGATGTCTTTCCGACGACCAATCCCAATGCCGGCGAATGGGCGCTGATCAAGCTCACGCCCAGCCTGGTCTCGCAGGCCAAGGGCGGGGCCGGCGTCACGGTGGCCGTCCTCGACGGCTTTGCCGACTGCCGCCACGCCGATCTGGCGGGCCGCTGCAGCGCCCTCACTGTCGCCGGCGGCACCTACAAGACCTACAGCAGCCACGGCAGCCACACGGCCGGGACCGTGGCCGGATCGCGCTACGGCGTGGCGACCGGGGCGAGTGTCGTCGACTACGCCGTCTTTGACGACAAGGCCTATGTCGCCACCGGTACCCGCCTGATGGACGCCTGGACCAATGCGGCGGCCCGCAAGGCGTCGGTGGCCAGCATGAGCTTCGGCTGTACGGGCCGGGCCCTGTGTTTCACGGCCGCCGAGGTCAAGGCCATGGCCGGCAGCAGCCTCAGCGGCATGCTGTTCGTCAAGGCCGCCGGTAATGATGCCCTGGCCCTGGCCAGCGAGCGCCTCGCCATCACCGACGCCGAGTCCCGCACCGCCCTGAGCCGCCTGATCCTGGTCGGCAGCGTCAGTGAAAAGGGGACGATCAGCAGCTTCTCGAACCGGGCCGGAGACGGCTGCCTGCTGGCCACCGGGATCACCGGCTGCTCGGCCACCAACCAGTGGAAGTACCATTTCATCGTCGCGCCAGGCGAGGCGATCTATGCCACCCAGCCGAACGGCAGCTATGCGATGATGTCGGGGACCAGCATGGCGACCCCGATCGTCGCCGGCACGGTCGCCCTTCTGGAAGCCCGCTGGCCGGCCCTGAAAGCCCAGCCGGCCTCGGTCGCCAGCCTGCTGTTCAAGACCGCGACGGATCTCGGCGCACCGGGCGTCGATGCGGTTTATGGCCAGGGCCTGCTCAATGTGACCAAGGCCTTCCAGAACTACGGCACCACCACCGTCACCAGCCCCGCGGGCACCACGGTCGTGGTCAGCAATGCCACGCTCTCGGGCGGTTCGACCTTCGGCCAGACGGCGGCGGCCATCGGCGGGGTGACGGCCTTCGACGCCTTCGGACGCGATTACCGGCTCGATGAAGTCAGCGATTTCAGGGTTCGGCGCACCGCGCGGATCAGCGGCCTGCTGCCGGCCGGCCGGCTGAGCGATCTCGGGTCCCGTGCGGCCTGGACTTCGGACTTCTTCGCTGAGGCCCCGGCCGCCCGCGCCTGGGCCCGGTTCGGCGGCGATGCCCTGGCCCTGACCGAAAGCGGCCTGCCGGACCTGTCGCTGCGGGCCGGGCTCAGCCTTCCGGCCGGTACGGGCTCCGTGCAGCTGCGCCTGACCGGAGCGGCCAATGTCCGGGCCGACCTTGCGAACGATCCCGCCCTGCGCCCGCTCAGCTTCTTTGCGTCGTCCGACCTGCTCGGCAGCTCGGGCCTGGCCGGCCTGACCCTGCCGGTCTCGGATCGGGGCCGGCTGATGGTGTACAGCGCCGCCAGCGCCGGCGGCCACCTGTCTCCGGCCTGGGACGATCGTGCGCCGGGCCTGACCCCGCGGCGGGCCGTCGACACCGTGTCCCTGTTGCAGACGGACCGGACGACCCGGCGGCAGTCGATGATCGGGGTCGGCTACTGGGCCCAGCCCGACGCCCGGACCGTGGTCGGGGTCACCGCCTCGGCCTTCCGGCAGAAGCACGGGCTCTATGACCTCAGCTCGAGCCTGGCCCTGTTTGACCGCAACAGCGGCCTCTACAATCTGGGCGTGGCCGGCAGCCGCAGCTACGGGGCCTGGGACCTTTACGGCTCGGCCGAACTGACCCGGCTGAAGACCCCGGTACAGGACGGCCCCCTGGCCTTCACGGACGCGACCCTGGCCTCGGCCGAGATCGGGGCCCGGAAGAACGGTCTGCTGTTCCGTCACGGTCCGCGACGGGATGCCCTGTCGGTCAGCCTGGCGGCCAAACCCCACGCCCTCTCCGGCCGCCTGTCGCTGTCCTATCTCGGTGCCTCGGCCGACGGCCTCTCGGTCGAGACCGTCCGGCGCGAGATCCCGCTGGCCAAGCTCACCGGGCGGGTCCTGCGTCTGGAGGGTGGCTACAGCGTACATGAAGGTCGACGCTGGTCGGCGGGCCTGGCCGGCGGTGTCGACCTGACGCGCGCGCCCGAGGCCCAGCTGGTGGCCCGCATGAGCCGGTCTTTCTAGGGGCCGTCTTCTCGCCACGGGGCCTTAGTCGACCACCGAGAACTTGCCCTTCTCGAACACCTTCAGCACCTGGGCCAGGTCGTGGCCGCGCTTGAGGATCATGCCACCCTGGCCGATCACGGCCCAGGCCCCCTGCTTGCGGGCCAGGGCCGGCCGCTTCTCGACGCGGTACAGCGGGGCCTCGGCCGCGTGGCGGAAGATTGAAAAGACGGCGTAGTCGGATAGGCCGGCAATGCCGTAGTCGCGCCATTCGCCGGCAGCGACCATGCGGCCATACAGGCGCATCAGCTGATCCAGCTCGCGCCGCTCGAAGAAGGTCACCCCGCCCGGGGCCGGGGGAACGGGAAACTGTGGATCCAACGCCATCGGACGAATCCTAACCCCAGTCCGGCGGGTTTGCGAGCGTCACATCACGGCCACGCTTTCGGCAATTGCGACACTGCGGTCACAGGCGGCCCTGAAAGGACCTTAATTTCGACCTTCGCCCGCCTGTTTGCGCGGCCATAAATCCAGTGTCGGCTGATCGGACATCTCGCGGTCCAGGACCCTGAACAGCCCCCCCAGCCCCCCCTCGATCACGGGCCGGTCAGCCGACAGACTGCATATCCCTCCCCTGACAGGCCCGCGCGGTTTCCCCCCAGCCGCGCGGGCTTTTTCGTGTCCGGAGCGGTCGCCGCCAGCCCGGCCTTTGGCCACATCGACGCCACGCCGCGCCGCGAAACGACCTTTATCCGAACGTTTCGCCGCCTGTTTGGTCCGCCATAAGACAGGGGTCAGCCGGCAGGTTCCGGGATCGGGGATCCTGAACAGCCCCCCCAGCCCCCCTCACGGGACCGGCCGCCTGACGATCCGGAGCCCTCAAATCCGGAAAAGCCCCAAGGCCCAAGAGCCCGTGCGATCCCCCTCCCGGTCGCGCGGGCTTTTTCGCGCGACATTGCCGGAGCTCAGTCCTGGGTCGATCGCAGGACGCCGAGGATCCGGCCGCCACGGGCTCCCTGGACGATGATCACCGACTCCAGGCCCTCGTCCTTGGCCGGCGGCAGGCGGAACAGCCGGGGACGCCCCGACCACGAGCCGAGACGCACCAGCTCGCGCACGACATTGCGGTGGACCAGGGTCTGGCCGCGATTGTCGCCGCGCTTGACGGCAATGTCCTGGTGGCGGGGATCGAAGCGGACCAGCCACACTTCACCACCGCCGCGCGGGGCCGGGCCCGAGCCCACGGCGATACGGGTCTTGCCGACAAATTCCATGTCCGGCGGGTTGGACGCGGCCTTGGCCGCCGTCCGGATCAGTTCGTCGACGGCCTCGGCCTTGGCTCCGGAGGCCTGCACGCGGCCGCTGACCACCACCTGCGGGGTTGGGACGTCACGCAGGGCAAATTTCTTGGCATAGGCCCTCTGGCGATCGGCGAAGACCGGCTTGGCGAAGGTGTCCTTCCAGCCCAGATAGTCCCAGTAGTCGACCGAATAGGTCAGAGCCAGAACGCCGTCACGATCGGCCAGATCGGCCACGACCTGGTTGGCCTTGCCACAGGACGAGCAGCCCTGGGCGGTGAACAGCTCGACGACGACCGGGGGCTTGGCGGCCCAGGCGGACGTTGCGGGCAGGCCCAACAGAGCCAGACAGAACAGGGAGAGGGCGGCCTTACGCATGAGAGGTCACTTAAGCCAAGATCGCCCCGGATGCCCGTTCACGAGGCCGTGAAGGCTGGGGTTCTTTCCAGAAACGAACGCGGCCCGCCGGAGATCATCCGACGGGCCGCGCTTTTGCAGTCTTGCGGCTGAGGCCTAGTCGGCCCTGGCCAGGTTGCGCAGCACGTAGTTCAGCACGCCGCCGTTCTTGAAGTATTCAAGCTCGGTGGGGGTGTCGATGCGGCAGCGGACCGGGAAGCGGGCGATGCGGCCGTCCGACGGGCGGTAGAGCTCGACGATCAGCTGCTTGCGGGGCGCGAGGTCCTGCAGGCCGCGGATCGAGACGATTTCCTCGCCGGTCAGTTCCAGCTTCTGCCAGCCGTCCTGGATGAACTGCAGCGGCAGCACGCCCATGCCGACCAGGTTCGAGCGGTGGATCCGCTCGAAGCTTTCGGTGATCACCGCACGGACGCCCAGCAGCTTGGTACCCTTGGCGGCCCAGTCGCGCGACGAGCCGGTGCCGTATTCCTTGCCGGCGAAGACCACCGAGGGGCGACCCTCTTCCTGGTACTTCATGGCCGCATCATAGATCGACATCGTCTGACCCGACGGGAAGTGCTTGGTCACGCCCCCCTCGATGTCCGGGGTGATGCGGTTGCGGATGCGGATATTGGCGAAGGTGCCGCGCATCATAACCTGGTGGTTGCCGCGACGCGCGCCATAACCGTTGAAGTCGATGGGCTGGACGCCGTTCTCGATCAGGTACTGACCCGCCGGGCTGGAGGCCTTGATCGAACCGGCCGGGCTGATGTGGTCGGTGGTGATCGAGTCGCCGAACACGGCCAGGACGCGCGCTTCCACGATGTCGGTGACCGGGGTCGGGGTCATCGACATGTTGGGGAAGTAGGGCGGGTTCTGAACGTAGGTCGAGTCCCCTTCCCAGGCGTAGGTCTGGCCGCCGGTGATCTTGATCCCCTGCCAGTTCTTGTCGCCCTTGAAGACGTCGCCGTAACGGCTGGCGAACATCTTCTCGGTGACCGACTTGCGCTGCAGGACGGCGATGTCTTCGTTCGAGGGCCAGATGTCCTTCAGGAAGACGTCATTGCCCTTCTTGTCCTGGCCGATCGGCTGGGTGGCGAGGTCGATCTTCATCGAACCGGCCAGGGCATAGGCGACCACCAGCGGCGGCGAGGCCAGGTAGTTGGCGCGAACGTCGGGGTTCACCCGGCCTTCAAAGTTGCGGTTGCCCGAGAGCACCGAGCAGGCGACCAGGTCGTTGTCGCTGATCGTCTTGCTGATGGCTTCCGGCAGCGGGCCGGAGTTGCCGATGCAGGTCGTGCAGCCGTAACCCACCAGGTTGAAGCCCAGGGCGTCCAGATGCTTGGTCAGGCCGGCCTTGAGCAGATAGTCGGTGACCACCTGCGAGCCGGGGGCCAGCGAGGTCTTCACCCACGGCTTGACCTTCAGACCCTTGGCGACCGCGTTCTTGGCCAGCAGGCCGGCGGCGATCAGCACCGAGGGGTTGGAGGTGTTGGTGCACGAGGTGATGGCCGCGATGACCACGTCACCGTGGCCGACGTCGAAGTTCTCGCCTTCGACCGGGGCGCGCAGCTCGGGGTTTTCAGCCTTGCCGAATTCACCGGCCAGCGACTCGGCGAACTTGGACGCCGCGTCGGTCAGCAGGACCCGGTCCTGCGGACGCTTGGGGCCGGCCAGCGACGGCAGCACCGTCGACAGGTCCAGTTCCAGGCCGTCGGTGAAGGTCGGCTCGGCGACGCCGGGCTCCCACCACAGACCCTGCTCCTTGGCATAGGCTTCGACCAGGGCGACGCGCTCGGCCGAACGGCCGGTGCCCTTAAGATAGGCCACGGTGGCGGCCGAGATCGGGAAGAAGCCGCAGGTGGCGCCGTATTCCGGAGCCATGTTGGCGATGGTGGCCTGGTCTTCCAGGGTCAGGCTGGCTAGGGCCTCGCCGTAGAATTCGACGAACTTGCCGACCACGCCCTTCTTGCGCAGCATCTGGGTGACGGTCAGCACCAGGTCGGTGGCCGTCGCGCCTTCCGGCATGGCACCGGTCAGCTTGAAGCCGATGACTTCCGGGATCAGCATCGGGATCGGCTGGCCCAGCATGGCCGCTTCAGCCTCGATGCCGCCCACGCCCCAGCCCAGAACGGCCAGGCCGTTGACCATGGTGGTGTGGCTGTCGGTGCCGACGACGGTGTCGGGATAGGCGACGGTGTCGCCGTCGACGTCGTTGGTCCAGACGGTCTGGGCCAGGTACTCCAGGTTCACCTGGTGGCAGATGCCGGTGCCGGGCGGCACGACGCGGAAGTTGTTGAAGGCCGACGAGCCCCAGCGCAGGAAGCGGTAGCGCTCGATGTTGCGCTCGTATTCGCGGGCGACGTTGGCGTCATAGGCCTTGGCGTCGCCAAAATTGTCGACCATCACCGAGTGGTCGATGACCAGGTCGACGGGGTTCAGCGGGTTGATCTTGGCCGGGTCAGCGCCGAGGGCGACCATGGCGTCGCGCATGGCGGCCAGGTCGACGACGGCCGGAACGCCGGTGAAGTCCTGCATCAGCACCCGCGCCGGGCGGAAGCTGATTTCGTGCTCGACCGAGCCCTTGTTGCTGGTCCAGGCCGCGACGGCCTTGAGGTCGGCTTCATTGACCGAAACCCCGTCTTCGTTGCGAAGCAGGTTCTCGAGAAGCACCTTCATCGACACCGGCAACGAAGAAACTCCGGTCAGACCGGCTTCCTCGGCGGCGCGAAGGCTGTAATAGACGTAGGTCTTGCCGCCAACGACAAGTTCGCGGCGGGCTTTGAGGCTGTCCATAGACGCCATGCGGGAGATCCCTTCTCTGTCCACGGCCGCCCGAAAACCACTCCCGGGATCGCGCGATCGAGGCGGACCCACAGCGTCCATCCCCGCGCCGCGTACGCCCCTGACAAGCTGGAGGGGGACGGCC
>Ga0187845_1002436_pt1 | contig 10047 bp, 7 predicted proteins | sample SpaLakP09_SKY_68_FD_134515 | JGI IMG/M metagenome (GOLD analysis project Ga0187845, IMG submission 134515) | Oligotrophic lake water microbial communities from Sparkling Lake, Wisconsin, USA - SP09_SKY_68 | ecosystem: Environmental > Aquatic > Freshwater > Lake | place: USA: Sparkling Lake... | reverse complement strand
GTCCTCGCCGCTGCCACTGTCGAAGGTCGCAGAGGGGCGCAATGTCGTCGCCGCTTCGGCATGGGCGGCATTCTCGGCGGCGACCACCTCGGCGGCGGCGAGGCGGGCGAGTTCGGCCCCCAGCGCGTCGGCCTTCACATCGATCACCACGAACCGCCCGGTCGAGATATCCGCTGCTGCCAGTGCCACCGCGCCGCCCGCCTCGCCGATCGCGACGCACCAGTTGTCGGACTTGGCGTCGAGCAGCGCCTCTTCGGTCAGCGTGCCCGCCGTCACCACCCGCACGATCCCGCGTGATACCAGCGCCTTGGAGCCGCCGCGCGCTTTGGCCTCGGCTGGCGTCTCGGTCTGTTCGGCGATGGCGACGCGGTGCCCGGCCTTGATGAGGCGCTGGAGATAGGCGGTCGCGGCATGGACGGGCACGCCGCACATCGGAATCTTCTCGCCGCCATGCTCCCCGCGCGAGGTCAATGCGATGTCGAGCACGCCCGATGCGATGCGCGCATCGTCGAAGAACAGTTCGAAGAAATCGCCCATCCGGTAGAAGAGCAGGCAATCCTCGGCCTCGGCCTTCAGCGTCAGATATTGCGCCATCATCGGGGTGGGGGTGGTCATGGGGCTTCTTCAATCGTCGGAAAGTTGGGCGGCGTGGCGAATGCCGAGGATCAGGACGGTCTCGCCGTCATGCTCATAGCGCAGGACATAGGGGCGAACCGTCACCATCTCGCGGCGGCCATGGGAAATGGGCCTGCCGCGATCCGGGAATTGCCGCAAGGATTCGGCGACGTCGATCAGCCTGTCACCCAAGCGCCGGGCGGCGTCGGGATCGAACTGCTCTATATAATCGACGATCGCGGCGAGTTGGAGCGAGGCCTGAACCGACCAGCTTATTTGAGCCATTCGGGGGGCAGGGGCTTGCGATCGGGGGTGCCCCAGGTCTTCAGCCATTCGGCCATCTTCTCATGGCTTACGAAACGGCCCGCCTTGAAATCGGCCCGTGCGCGTTCGTCGGCGGCCAGTTCCGCCGCCTCGTCACGCTGCTCGAAAATGCCGGGCTCATGCTCCATAGCGCAACTTATACGGCTGATGGCTCGGCTTGCCTAGGGCGGCAAAACTCCCGCGTGACAGGGTTGTCAGCCGTGCGCGAAAGCTTCAAGAGCCGTAGCGTCCTTGTATTCACAGCATCGAAGGCCGCGCGCATGTCCGACGAACCGACCGACCAGTTCTCCGAGCGCGAGGCCCTGTTGTTCCATTCCGAGGGACGGCCCGGCAAGATCGAGATCATCGCGTCCAAGCCGATGGCGACGCAGCGCGATCTGGCGCTCGCTTATTCGCCCGGCGTCGCGGTGCCGGTGCTGGCCATCGCCGACGATCCCGCCACGGCGTACGACTATACCGCCAAGGGCAATCTGGTCGCGGTCATCTCCAACGGCACCGCGATCCTGGGCCTGGGCAATCTCGGCGCGCTGGCGTCCAAGCCGGTGATGGAGGGCAAGGCGGTGCTCTTCAAGCGCTTCGCCGATGTCGACTCGATCGATATCGAGTTGAAGACCGAGGATGTCGATCGGATGATCGACGCGATCGAGCTGATGGAGCCAAGCTTCGGCGGCATCAACTTGGAAGACATCAAGGCGCCCGAATGCTTCATCATCGAGCAGACGCTGCGTGAGCGGATGAACATCCCGGTCTTCCATGACGACCAGCATGGCACCGCGATCATCTGCGCGGCGGGTCTCATCAATGCCTGTCTGCTGACCAAGCGGCGGCTGGACGAGATCAAGGTCGTGGTCAACGGCGCCGGCGCGGCGGCGATCGCCTGCACCGAGCTGATGAAGGCGATGGGCGTCCGGCACGAAAACGTCATCATGTGCGACCGCACCGGCGTGATCTATCAGGGCCGCGAGGACATCAACCAGTGGCAGTCGGCCCACGCCGCCGCCACCGACCGCCGCACCCTGACCGAGGCGCTGTCGGGTGCGGACGTGTTCCTGGGGCTGTCGGCGGCGGGTGCGCTGAAGCCCGAGATGGTCAAGGATATGGCGCCGTCGCCGATCATCTTCGCGATGGCCAATCCGGAGCCGGAAATCCGCCCCGAACTCGCCAAGGCCGCGCGCCCCGACGCGATCGTCGCGACGGGCCGGTCGGACTATCCGAACCAGGTCAACAACGTCATCGGCTTCCCCTTCATCTTCCGCGGTGCGCTCGACGTGCGCGCGACCGGGATCAATGACGAGATGAAGATCGCCGCCGCCAATGCGATCGCCGAACTGGCGCGCCAGCGCGTGCGGAGGAAGTGGCGCTGGCGTACGGCACGCAGCACACATTCGGCCCCGAATATATCATTCCCGCCCCCTTCGACCCGCGCCTGATGGAGCTGGTCCCCTCGGCCGTGGCCAAGGCGGCGATGGATTCGGGTGTGGCGACGCGCCCGATCCTCGACATGGACGCCTATCGCCAGAAGCTGCGCGCGCGCCTGAATCCGACCACCTCGGTGCTGACGCTCGCCTATGAAGGCGCGCGTGCGCACCCGAAGCGCGTGCTGTTCGCCGAGGGCGAAGAGGAAGTCGTGCTGCGCGCCGCCATCGCCTTCAAGGAAGGGGGCTATGGCACGCCGGTGCTGGTCGGCCGCGACGATGTCTATGACCGGTTGAAGGCGCTGGGTGTCACCAATCCGCAGGAATATGAAGTCCATAACAGCCGCACCTCGGAGATGGTGCCCCAGATGGTGGACTTCCTCTACGAGCGGCTGCAGCGGCGCGGCTATCTCAAGCGTGATGCCGAGCGACTGATCAACCAGGACCGCAACATCTTCGGCTCGGTAATGCTGCAACTGGGGCAGGCCGATGCGATGATCACTGGCATCACCCGCACCTATGCGCAAAGCTTCCGCGAGATCCGCCGGGTCATCGATCCGGTCGATGGCAAGGTGCCGTTCGGCATCCATCTGCTTGTCGGGCAGAGCCACACGGTCTTCATCGCCGACACCACGGTCAACGAGCGTCCCTCGGGCGAGGAACTGGCCGACATCGCCGAGCGCACCGCCGCCGTCGCCCGCCGCATGGGGCATGAGCCGCGTGTGGCGTTCCTGTCCTACTCCACCTTCGGCAATCCCGAAGGCCAGTGGATCGACAATGTCCGCGACGGCGTGGCCGCGCTCGACAAGCGGCAGGTCGGCTTCGAATATGAAGGCGACATGGCCCCCGACGTCGCGCTGAACCCCAAGCAGATGGCGAACTTCCCCTTCTCGCGCCTGTCGGGGCCGGCGAACGTCCTCATCATGCCGGGGCTTCAGTCGGCCAATATCTCGGCCAAGCTGCTGCGCGAGCTGGGCGGTGACAGCATGATCGGGCCGATGCTGATCGGCATGGAAAAGCCGGTGCAGATCGCACCGATGACCTCGACCGCCGGCGATTTGGTGACGCTGGCGGTGCTGGCGGCGGGCGGTATCGCGCGCTGATTTCGGCCGGATTGTAGGAAAGGGGGCCGGGCAGCATCAGGCTGTCCGGCCCTTTTTCATTCCTCCCCTGCAAGGGAAGGGCGCGCGCAGCGAAGGGCATACTCTATGAAAGCCCCCCGTCCGTTGGGGCGTCGCCCTGCCACCGCCCCGTGCTGGGAAGGATCGTGTTCCCAAAGCCACAACACTACGCCGTCACAATCCGGTCATTACGCTGTCGCCACGGTGTCATGCGCTGGCCCCATGCGCCCGGCCCATTGGGTTAACGAGCCATTTGGGGGCCAAGTTTATGGTGAAGTTTTTGATCGGTGTCGCGCCGCTCGCACTGATCGCATCCGGCGCGTCGGCGCAGACCCTGCCGGCGCAGGTCGCCGTCACGGGGGCCGCGGTCGATCCCGCTCCGACCGATCCCGCTCCGACCGATCCCGCCCCGACCGACGCGGATCAGGCGAACGCCTCGGGCGATGTCGTCGTGCTGGGCTTCGGCCAGAGCCGCCAGGTCCAGACAGTTACCGCCGCCGATCTCGACCGGCTGACTCCCGGCACCTCGCCACTCAAGGCGATCTCCAAGCTGCCCGGCGTCAATTTCCAGTCCGCCGATCCCTTCGGCGCCTATGAATGGTCGACCAGCATCAGCCTGCGCGGGTTCAGCCAGAACCAGCTCGGTTTTACGCTCGACGGCGTGCCGCTCGGTGATATGAGCTATGGCCCGACCAACGGCCTGCATATCAGCCGCGCGATTATCTCCGAGAATATCGCCTCGACCAGCGTGGCGCAGGGTGCCGGCGCGCTGGGCACCGCCTCGACCAGCAATCTGGGCGGTACCATCCAGTTCACCAGCCGCGCGCCGTCCGACACCGCGGGCATCGCCGCCTCGGGCACCTATGGCAGCAACGATACCGTCCGCGCCTTCGTCCGCGTTGACAGCGGTGATCTGGGCGGTGGGTTGAAGGGCTATCTGAGCTATGGCTATCTCACCACCGACAAGTGGAAGGGCTTCGGCTCGCAGCGCCAGCATCAGGCCAATGCCAAGATCGTCAAGGATTTCGGCGATCGCGGTTCGATCACCGGTTTCTTCAACTTCTCCGACCGGCGCGAGAACGACTATCAGGACCTGAGCCTCGATATCATCAAGCGGCGCGGCTATTATAACGACAATATCAGCAACGATTATCCGCTGGCCGTTCGCCTGGCCAAGATCGCCAACAACCAATATGCCGCCGCCGCCTATCAGCAGGCCAATGGGTCGCTAAACGGCTTTTCGGCGCCTTATGCGGGCGTGGGCTTGTCCTTCCCCCAGAATGTGACGCTGGACGACGGCTATTATGACGCCGCCGGTTTGCGCCGCGATTATCTGGGCGGGATCATCTTTGATGCCAAGCTGACCGACAATCTGTCGCTGACCTCGACCAGCTACTATCATCACAACAAGGGGCAGGGATCGTGGATCACCCCCTATACCGCGACCACGGTCGGCGCCCCCAATGCCGATGGCACGCCGATCACCAATCCGGCACCGCTGTCGTTCCGCACGACCGAATATAGCCTGGACCGGGCTGGCACCATCGCCAAGCTGGCCCTGACCACCGGCATCAACAAGCTGGAGCTGACCGGCTGGTATGAGAGCAACACGCTCCACCAGGCGCGCCGCCTCTATGGCATGACCGACACCGCGACGCCCAATCGCAACGCGCTGGATTACCAGAGCAATCCGATGGCGACCGTGTGGAACGGCAAATATGATACCGAGACGCTGCAATATTCGATCGGCGACACGGTCGATATCGGCCAGTTGACGCTCAACGGCGGGTGGAAGGGCGTGCGTGTCCGCAACCAGGCCAATGTGCTGGCGGGCTCACTAGCGCGCGGCAAGATTCAGAGCGAGGACTGGTTCCTGCCGCAGGTCGGCGCGGTGCTCCACCTGGGCAACCAGGCGGAAATCTTCGCCAGCTATACCGAGAATATGCGCGCCTTCATCGCCGCCGCGACCGCGCCGCCCTTCTCGATCACCCAGGTGGCGTTCAACAGCGTGGCCAACACCGTGCGCCCCGAAAAGTCGAAGACGGCCGAGGGCGGCGTGCGCGTACGTGCCGGCGGTCTGCAGCTATCGGCGGTCGGTTATTATATCGACTTCTCCGACCGTCTGCTGACCTATTCGATCGGCACCGCGATCCAGGGCATTCCGCCGACGCTGAACAATGTCGGCGGCGTGGAAAGCTATGGCGCGGAACTGTCCGCCTTCTACCGCGTGACTCCGGCCTTGTCGGCGCTGGCCAGCTATTCCTACAACCATGCGACCTATCAGCAGACGGTGCGCGACGGTCAGGGCAATCTGCTCTCCGAAAAGGGCCGCTATGTGGTCGGCCAGCCGCAGGACATGGTAAAGGGCGAACTGGTCTATGACGACAGCCGCGTCTTCGGTCGGGTCGGTGCCGACTATATGTCGAAGCGCTACTACACCTATCTGAACGACCAGTCGGTCGACGGGCGCGTGCTGGTCGATGCCAGTATCGGCTATCGCTTCCCGGCGGAATGGGGCGGCTTCTCGATCGAGGGCAGCGTGACCAACCTGACCGACAAGCGTTATATCGCGACGGTCGGCACCGGTGGCTTCGTCGCCAGCGATCCGCAGGGCACGTTCCAGACGCTGCTGACCGGCGCGCCGCGCCAGTGGTTCGTGACGTTGAAGAAGGGCTTCTAAGCCATCGGGAAGGGCGGGCGGCTGTGGCCGTCCGCCTCTTCACACCGCCCAGGCTGCGATATCGGGCTGCTCGCCGATCAGCGCCAGGCCATGCGCGATCGAGGTGAGTTCGCCGCCGGTCGCGATCTTCTCACCTCCAAAGCGCGCCTCGAACATCCGCCGGATCGCGGGCATCAGCGAGGTGCCGCCGGTCAGGAAGACCCGGTCGATCGCATCCGCTTCGGTCGCCGCCGCCGTCAGTGCCCGGTCCACCGCCTGCTCGATCCGGGCGAGGTCGGGGGCGATCCAGTTCTCGAAATCGGCGCGTTTTACATCCGCTTCGATCGACAGGCCGCCGCCCTCGAAGCGGAAGCGCGCCTCTTCCGCCGCCGACAGGTCCCGCTTCACCCGGCCGACCGCGTCGTAGAGGCGATATCCCTGTTCCTCCTCGATGATCGCGATCATCCGACCGATGGCGTCGGGGTCGAGCGCGGCGCGGCGCAGCTTCTCCAGTTCGGCCAGCGTCTTGCGGTTGCGCATCAGGGCGAGGCGTGACCAGTCGCCGAAATCGGCGAAATAGCCACGCGGAATCTCCAGTATCTTGTCGAACGAGCGATAGCGCCCGCCCGCGCCGAGCAGCGGCAGGACGAGGTGATCGATCAGCCTCTGGTCAAACCGATCGCCGGCAATGCCGACACCGGCATGGCCCAGCGGCTCGCACCGCCGCACCGCGCCGGGGGCGGCGATGCGCACGACTGAGAAGTCGCTGGTGCCGCCGCCGAAATCGGCGACCAGCACGGTCGCGGGCTCGGTGATGCGCGAGGCATAGCTGAAGGCCGCGCCCAGCGGTTCATAGACATAGTGGATCTCCGCCCCCAGCCGCGCGAACATCGCGTCATAGCGTTGGCGGGCCAGTGCTTCGTCGGGACGGTGCCCGGCATATTCGACCGGACGTCCCACGACGATCCGTGCCGCCTTGCCGTTTAGCGCGCCGTCGCTGCGCGCCGCCATCCGCTCGAGAAAGCGGCCGCCCAGTTCCTCGAAGCGATAGCGTTTGTCGAAGACGGTGGCGTGCTCGAACACGGGCGAGGCGGCGACCGACTTGAACGACTGGATGAACCGGCTGCCGCCCGGAAAGTCGAGATATTCGGCGATCGCCCAGGGACCGGCCTCGACCGCGATACCGTCGTCTTCCCAGAAGCACAGCGCCGAGCGGAAGACGGGGTCTGCGCCCCGCGGGCCTTTGAGGGGCACAAGGTGCGATTGGCCGGCGTCGGCGCGGGCGATGACCGAATTGGTGGTGCCGAAGTCGATGCCGAGGATAGTGTGCGGAGTGTCGGTCATGCGGGGTCCGCTACACGATGTACGAGCGACGGGGAGGATTTTTGTTCGCGCGAAAATCTATTGCCCCGCGCCTTTCATCGCCGGCGTCAGATCCGGCCAACGATCCAGCATCGCCGCCGTCACGCCGTTGGTCCAGCCAAAGCCGTCCTGCGTCGGATATTCCCCGCCACCGCCCGGCCGGCGTTCCTCGACGTCATATTTCTCCAGCAGCTTGCCCGTCTCGGCATAAGTCCGCGCGACGGTCGCGATCCAGCGGCGGGCGATGTCCTTGGCCAACGCCTGTTCGCCGTATCGCCCGAGCCCCTCGACCGCGACCCATTGCAGCGGCGCCCAGCCATTGGGCGAATCCCATTGCTGGCCGGTGCGGATGCCGGTGGTGCGCAGCCCACCTTCGCCAACCAAGGTTTCGCGTGTGATGGCCGCGACCGCGCGGGCCTGCTCCCGGCTGGCATGGCCGGCGAAGAGCGGGAACAGGGTGGCGGCGGTGCGCGCGGGCGTTGGACGCTGGGCGATGCGGTCCCAATCGGCGAAGCGGCGCTCCCCTGGCACCCAGAGATAGCGGTCGATCGCCGCCTTTCGCTGGGTGGCCAGCCCTTCGAACCGGCTGGCCGTCGCGCTGTCGCCACTCGCACGGGCGCGGGCGGCGATGCGGGTCTCGGTGACCCACAACAGGCTGTTCAGATCGATCGGCACGATGTCAGTGGTGTGGATCGTCTCCAGCCGCATCGGATCGGTCAGCCAGCGCGAGCTGAAGTCCCAGCCCGACTCCGCCGCCGCGCGCAGGTCGCGCTGGACGATGGTGGCGGGGCGGGGTGCAGCCTTGGCGGCGGTGGCACGGTCCTCGCGCCAGCTCTCGTCGCGCGGCGTGTCGCGCGCGTCCCAATAGCGGTTGAGCAAGCTGCCATCGGGCATGCGCACCACATGGCGACAGGCGCCGCTCGCATCGAGGCATTTGGCCCCCGCCATCCAATAATCATGCTCGCGGATCAGCGCGGCCAGCCGCCGCTTCGCCAGCGCCGGATCGCGATTCTCCGACAGGTCGAGCATCAGCGCGAAAAAGGGCGGCTGTGACCGGCTGAGATAGTAGCTGCGCGTGCCATTGGGGACATGGCCATAACGTTCGATTAGGTCGACGAAATTGGCCAGCATCGCCTCGATGAGCGGCGCTTGGCCATCGGCCTTCAGCCCCAGCATGGTGAAATAGCTGTCCCAGTAGTAAATCTCCTGGAACCGGTCGCCGGGCACGATATAGCCGCGATCCAGCCCCAATGCAGATGACCCCGGTGTCGCGGCAAAGGGCGCGCGGCCCAGGACGGGCCACAGCTCGCGGATGCGCGCACGCAGCGGCGGTTTCGCCTTGGCATCCTCGCCCCGGACCGAGAAATGGCGGCGGACAAAGGCCGCCAGCGCCGCCTTGTCGCGCGGGGCCTCGCGGCGATAGGCGGCCAGGATCGCTTGCGGGTTCTCGCGCGGCACGGCATCGGCGAAGGTCTTGCCGTCGGGAAACACCTGCGCCTCCTGCACGGCGGCGAAGAGCGGGCCATAGATGTCGGCGGGTGAGGGCGGCATCGCCTGCGCCTGCAGCAGCAGGGCCAGGGCAGGCAGGAGCGCCAACGAGCGGAGCCGAGGGCATCGGGACGTCATGACGGCGTTTCTCCTGACTATCCGGTCTTGGCCGCGCGAGGCAGCAGTACGGTCGCGGATAACCCGCCATTGGGCGCTTCGTCGAGGATCAAACGGCCGCCATGGAGTTCGGCCAGTTCGCGCGCGATGGCCAGGCCAAAGCCATGGCCATTGCCGCGCTCATCCAGCCGTGCACCCGCCTGGGTCGCGCGGAGGCGGTCGGCTTCGGGAATGCCGGGACCGTCATCGACGACGCTCAGCCGGATCTGCCGCCCTTCGGCCGTGGCGGTGACGGTCACTATCGCACGGGCATGGCGGGCGGCATTGTCGATCAGATTGCCGGCGACCTCGTCCAGATCCTGCGCGTCCATCGCCACCGCCAGATCGTCCGCGCCTTGCGCCGACAGGGTCAGGCCACGATCGGCATGAAGACGCCCGATCGCCGTCATCAGATCGTCGAGCGCCGGCGCGAGGGGCGTCATGGCGCGGGTCGCGCTCGCCTGGATGCGGGCGCGGGCGAGATGGTGGCGGATCGTCTTGTCGATCCGCGCCACCTGCGCGGCGCGGGCCGGGTCGCCAGCCAGATCGAGCGCGAGCGTCGCCACCGGGGTCTTCAGCGCATGCGCCAGATTGGCCGCCGAGGTCCGCGCCGTGGCCAGCGCACGCTCGCTATCGGCGGCCAGCGCATTGAGTTCACTGGCAAGGGGCCGCAGCTCGGCGGGCTGTTCCTCGTCGACGCGGGTCCGCTCGCCCGTGCGGATGGCTGCGATCTCGTCGCGTAGTCGCTGCAAGGGGCGCAGCGCCAGCCGTAATTGGATCAGGCTGGCGGCGGCCAGCAGTACGCCGAGCCCGGCCAGCATCGCCAGCAGCGGCAACAAGGCGGCCCGGATCGGGCGAGCCACCACGGCGCGCGGGGCGGCGGCGCTGATCGTCACCGGGCCACGCG
>Ga0187845_1002434_pt1 | contig 10048 bp, 9 predicted proteins | sample SpaLakP09_SKY_68_FD_134515 | JGI IMG/M metagenome (GOLD analysis project Ga0187845, IMG submission 134515) | Oligotrophic lake water microbial communities from Sparkling Lake, Wisconsin, USA - SP09_SKY_68 | ecosystem: Environmental > Aquatic > Freshwater > Lake | place: USA: Sparkling Lake... | reverse complement strand
TTTCGGGTTAATGACCAAGCATCCTCAATAGCTAAGACTCGATGGCCAATTAATTGAGGTGCTAACTCTTGTTGGATGAGGTTGATAATAGCGCCTTGTAAAGCATCGTCATTGCCATTAAAGCATTCACCGACGATACCAGTGCTGGTATGAATTCTCGTTAATATGGTGCACCGGTGGGTTAATTTCAGGGTAGAGCCGGTTGCAGCTCTATCCATCTTTACCTTGAGTGGGATTGTTTCAATTCTAGTGATGAATGCATCTTGTAGTGCTTGATTTGAGATTGCATCTGGATTCGTCATTTGGAGTAATTGTTTATTCTGCTTGTAACTTGAGTTGTTTGACTAATTGCGCCCATTTGATACTCTCAGTCTCCATGAATTTTGCGAATGCTTCTGATCCTTGATAGGCTACAGTAGCACTTTCATCGGACATTTTTTTAACAGTTTCAGGTTTCGATAAGATGTCTGCAAGAGTTACCGATAGCTTTTGAGTAAGCTCTGCAGGAGTTCCGGCTGGTGCGAGAATACCCCACCAATTATCTGCATCAAATCCTTTTAAGCCGATTTCGATTGCCGTTGGTGTGTCAGGAATCACAGTTTGTCGTTTGGCGCCGCTCACGGCAAGTGGGCGAAGACGCTCGCCCTTAATCAGAGGAAGTGCTTGAACGACTGTACCAACAGAGATTTGGGCATGGCCTGCTGCGACATCTGCTAAAGCAGCACCGGCACCTTTATAGGGAATATGGACTAGTTGCAGACCAGCAAGATTGGCGAACATTTCTGATACCAAGTGCTGTGAGCTACCTACACCTGAGGACACATAATTCACTTGACCGGGGCGGGCTTTTGCATAGTCAATTAATTCCGGTAAAGTTTTAACTGGCAGGCCCGGAAAGACACTAATGACTTGTGATGCAGTCCCAATCCTAGCGACGGGAATAAAATCCTTACTAGGATTGTAGGGTAACTTTTTATAGAGGCTTGAGTTCGCGGTGTGCGGGGTTGAGATCAGTAAAAGAGTATAGCCATCTGGTTTTGCCTTAGCGACGATATCTGTTCCCAGAGTCCCGCCAGCTCCGCCACGATTATCAACCACGAAAGTTTCACCTAAACGCTTACCCAATTGATCTGCAATAAAGCGCCCAATAATATCGTTACTACCACCTGTAGTAAATGGAATGACTAGTCGAACAGGGCGGTTAGGATAATCGGACTGCGCATAGCTAATTTGGGGATTGATAATAAATAGGATTACAAGAAGCCAAAAGCTTCGACTAAAGCTAAACAGCATTTTATATTGCATGGGTCATGTTACCTTGGATTTGTAAGTTGTAATTATTTGAATTTTAACAGTACAGCAAAACAAACTGCCCAGAAAAATAAAGAGGTTGAACACGATTTGTAGTCGCTTGATGGTGGTTCAGTAGAGAGGATGAACTAGCCTACTTCAGCCAATCGATATAGCTTAATTTTTTTATTTAAAGAGATAGCTGACTTGTGGAGCATGCGCAATTTGCCACAATTGTGCGATGATACTTTGCATTTCTGATTCGGAGGCACCTTGACTAAAGAGTGCAAGTCGAATGGCCTTGGATTCAATTTCTGAGCGTGTTAGGGTGTTGCCCGGATCGCCTTTAGGCTCGTCTAGTTGGCCATGAAATTCTTTACCGGTATACGTTTTTACGCTTACTTTACCAATCCAACGTTGCGGATAAGCTTGGTCGACTTGTGGGTCAAGCTGCATGGATACATTGTCACGCAACTGGCAGATTTCAGGATCTAAAAAATGGTTTTCGAATTCATCTAAGCCGGCATGGCCATATTTAGCGACGATTGCAAGGACTGTACCCATCGAAAATTTTGATTGATGGACAGTTTTTGGATCCGTGACAGCGCCAAGTACATCAATCGCACCCTGATGAACATGTGTTGTAATCTGGGCTAAATCGGTGAACTGCAGATGATTAGTTTGCATTACTTGGAGTAGGGCGTCCGCAGCCGGATGCGTATGCCTACAGGAGGCGTGGAATTTAAATGAAGTTTCTAAAGTGGCCCAGCGCTGATGCAGACCAGCGTTTAGTTTACTCAGGTCGGCATCTGTTGACATCCCTGCAGCCATACCTTGTTTACCTTCTAAGATTTGTTGGGCGCCCGTAAAGCCATCTTTTGCCAGATAGGCTGACATTAGACCGGTTCCTGCGGCATGGGCGGTATGTAACTGTTTTGAATCTGCCGCGTCTTTTAAAAACTCCCATAGTCCTGCAGCTTGTGTCCCTGCGGATCCAAAAGCATGCAGCATTTGCTCTGGGGATAGTTTCAGCAGTCTACCAACGGCTGCTGCCGCGGCAAGGCTTCCGACCGTTCCCGTTGTATGAAAGATTTTATAATGCGAACGGCCCATGAATTCACCAATACGAATACCGACTTCATAGCCAGCAATGACAGCGACTAAAAATTCCCTACCACTGACACCTAGCGACTGAGCAACTGCTAGAGCTGGGGAAAAGATGACTGTCGCAGGATGAAATACGGAAGAGTTATGCAGGTCATCTTGTTCAACGACATGGGAAGCAGCAGCGTTGCACATTGCTGCAAAGTAAGGACTGGTTAATTTGCGATTTAATAATATTTCGGATTGTCCACTACTTGGCCCCATAATTTGCGCAAATTGAGCGATGATTTCAACTGCTTTAGCATTTTTGCCCGCGACTGCAGAGCCAAACCAATCTACCAGTAAGTCTTCGGTTTTGCGTATGACTAAGTCAGGAATATCAGACCACTGTAGTTGCGCTGCAAAATTTGCTAAAACTTGGCTGGGGAATACTTGGTTTGAGATGGGGGCGTTCATGATTAGATAGCTTCCGTATTTTTCATATTAGTAATTTGCGCATCTTCTAAGCCCAGTTCTTTCAGGATTGCGTTCGTATGTTCACCGATTTCGGGGACTGGGTCCATGCGGTAAGTAAATTGATTATTTTTGCCCGGTGGCAAGAGCGCAGGAACTTTGCCAATGGGGGTGGATATTTCTTGCCAGCGATTTCTAGCCTGGAGTTGCGGATGATCCCAAACCTGTGCCATATCATTCATTCGCGCATTGGCAATTTGGGCCGAGTCAAGACGTTCCTGAACTGCTGTAATCGAGAGCTGTAAAAAACATTGCTCGATCATTTCTTTTAAGATGGCTCGGTTGGTATTACGTAGAGCATTATTAGCAAACCGCGCATCCTGGGCTAAGTCAGGCTGGAGAATGACCTTTTCACAAAACAGTTGCCATTCTCTTTCATTTTGAAGGCCAAGCATGACCATGGCATTACCACCAACAGAAAATCTGCCATACGGGTAGATAGTTGCATGTGAAGCGCCTGTTCTAGGCGGTGGTGGGGCATTTTGGTAGGCATAATACAGCGGATAGCCCATCCACTCTCCTAAGGCCTCAAGCATCGAAATATCGATATGTGAGCCGACACTTGTTTTTTGTCTTAAAAGGATTGCAGACATAATATTGGTATACGCATACATACCCGCAGCAATATCTGCAATTGAGCAACCGGCCTTAGAGGGTTCTTCAGGCGTACCTGTAATTGATAAAAATCCAGCTTCACTTTGAATTAGAAGATCATATGCTTTTTTATCGCGGTAGGGGCCATCATTGCCGTAACCAGAAATGTCACAGACGATCAATCTTGGATTTAATTTTTGAAGATCGTCGTAGGACAGGCCCAATCGAGCGGTGGCTCCTGGCGCCAAGTTTTGAATAAAGACATCAGCAGTTTTCAGTAATTCGGTCAGAACGTACAATGCACTAGCTTGTTTGATATCCAGAGTTAGGCTTTCTTTGGAGCGATTTGTCCAAACAAAGTGGGATGACATACCGTCTACACGTTGATCATAATTTCTAGCAAAATCGCCAGTCACTGGGCGTTCGATTTTGATCACTCGCGCACCCAAGTCAGCTAACTGCCGAGAGCAAAACGGAGCTGCAATAGCATGCTCCATGGAGATCACACGAATTCCGTCAAGGGGCTTTTGCATGAATTTTTAAAATGATCTAGGTAAACCGAGGAGATGTTCTGCGACGTAAGAATAAATTAAATTAGTTGAAATAGGTGCAACTTGATAAAGACGTGTTTCTCGAAATTTGCGCTCGACATCATACTCGCACGCAAAACCAAATCCACCATGCGTTTGCAGGCAGACATTTGCCGCTTCCCAAGATGCTTTAGCGGCCAGATATTTCGCCATATTTGCTTCTGCTCCGCAAGGTAAGTTTTGATCAAATAATTCACAGGCCCTAAAACGCATGAGGTTCGCTGCTTCGGTTTCGATAAATGAATCAGCGATGGGGAACTGTACACCTTGATTTTTCCCAATTGGACGATCAAACACGATTCGTTCATTGGCATAACTAGTTGATTTACGGATAAACCAGTAGGCATCGCCGATACATTCAGCGGCAATCAGAGCTCTTTCAGCATTCAGTCCATCAAGGATATATTTAAATCCCTGACCTTCAACGCCAATTAAATTTTCTACTGGGATTTCTAAGTTGTCAAAAAATACTTCATTTGTTTCATGGTTGACCATATTCAAGATAGGAGAGATGGTCATACCATTGCCGATAGCATCTTTTAAATTCACGATGAAGATGGACATACCTTCGGATTTTTTTTGTACTTCTTGTAAGGGGGTTGTTCTGGCAAGAAGAATCATGAGGTCTGAATGTTGGATCCTCGAAATCCACACTTTTTGACCATTAACAATGTACTTATCACCCTTTTTAACGGCTGTGGTTTTAAGTTTAGTAGTATCTGTACCGGTGGTTGGCTCTGTGACCGCCATCGATTGGAGTCGGATTTCTCCACTAGCTATTTTAGGAAGATATTGTTTTTTTTGAGTTTCAGAGCCGTGCCGCAGGACAGTTCCCATGTTGTACATTTGACCATGGCAAGAACCTGCATTGCCGCCGGCTAAGTTAATTTCTTCCATGATGACAGACGCTTCTGCCAGGCCAAGTCCAGAGCCGCCGTATTCTGTTGGAATTAATGCAGCCAACCAGCCTGCGCTAGTGAGCGCATTTACAAAAGCTTCAGGATAGCCTCTAGCATGATCGATTCCTTGCCAGTATTGCGAGTCAAAGCTGCCGCATAAGTCTCTGAGCGCTTCACGAATTTCTTGGTACTGGTCTGGTGAGGGGATATTTTTTTGCATAAAGTATCAGGGTAAATAGAAGCAATTATCGGAATAAGTTTCGCTAGCAAAATATTTTGCAGATGCTTGACAAATGATTATTGTAAATGACCTTGCTCGATATGTCTTTGAACATAATGTAGAAAATAATCAGCTAGTTATCTGGATTTTGCTTTTAAAAGGTGGGGTGTATTACTTCGAATTACTTTGGGCCTTACAATCATTCAATATTAGGGTAAACCCTTTTGATGATATTTGTTGTAAAAAATGCTAACATAAACAATTATTTGGCTTTTCTAGCAAATAAATTTTTATATTCAGATCAAGGGCCTTTATGAATCGACTACACAAATCTTTTTCTATTATTTTTAGCGCGTTAGCGACGCTTCTAATTTTTATAGGAGTGAGTAATGCGCAGCAATATCCGACTAAAACAATTACTTTAGTAGTGCCGTTTGCCGCTGGTGGTCCTACCGATGTTTTGGCAAGAATGATTTCAATCCCGATGGGCAAATCTATGGGACAAACCGTGATTGTCGAGAACACAGTGGGTGCTGGAGGAACTGTCGCTACGCAGCGAATTGCTAGAGCAAATCCCGACGGCTACACTCTACTAGTTCACCATATGGGCATGGCTACTGCAACAGCGCTATATCGTAAATTGCCATTTGATCCACTAAAGGATTTTGAGTACATTGGTCAGGTACTTGATGTTCCAATGACAATGCTAGCGCGTAAGGATTTTCCTGCCAACAATCTCAAAGAGTTAATTGACTACGTCAGAGTTAATAAAGATAAGGTGTCTTTGGCTAATGCTGGTTTAGGCGCGGTATCCCATCTTTGCGGGATGATGTTCCAGACGGCCATTGGAGTTGATTTAAATACGATTCCGTACAAGGGAACTGGTCCAGCAATGAATGACCTGATGGGTGGGCAAGTAGATTTACTCTGCGATCAGACGACTCAAACTGTTCCAATCATCAAGGATAATCGTGTCAAAGTGTATGGTGTAACTACCTTAAATAGATTGCAAGCATTACCTAACGTACCTACTTTAGATGAGCAAGGTCTAAAAGGTTTTGAGGTAAAAGTTTGGCACGGCATGTATGCTCCCAAGGGTACTCCAAAGCCAGCTTTAGATAAAATTAATAGTGCATTACGTGAAGCCCTGGCTGATCCGATGGTTAAGCAGCGGATGGTAGACCTCAGTTCAGATATTCCTCCACTTGCGAAGATTACTCCACAAAGCTTGCAGACACATTTAGAGGCAGAAATTGCTAAATGGGGACCGGTGATTCGTAAGGCTGGTATTTACGCAGACTAATATGTTTTATTTCAGGAAGTAAAAAAATAGACCACGATGTTGGTCTATTTTTTTGCGTTGTTAACTCCGTTAGCGATTGTGTTGGCATGAACACAAAAAGAATTATAAAAATAACTTCAAGGAGATTGGTTTGAGATATTTAAGAACTTTTATTGTTTTGTGTTCCATGATTGCAATTTCTCATGGATTTGCTCAGGCGACTGGGTCGGGTGAGGTTGCCGAAAAAAATATTCCGATTCAAGTGACCGAAGTTGCTCCAGGTTTGTATTTTCAATATCACCATCAAGAATCAAATAATGCGTGGTTAGTTACTTCTGATGGAGTATTAGTGATCGATGCTCGGCAACATCCGCAACGCGCTGAAGAGTTATTAGCGGCTATTCGTAAAACGACTGATCAACCAATTCGTTGGGTAATCAATACCCATGCACATGGCGATCATTACTTTGGGAACTCTGTATTTAAAAGGGAAGGGGCTATTTTTATAGCGCATCAAGATACCTTAGGTATGATGCAGCAGCATTTTGATTCGGAGATGAATCGTCGGCAAGGGTATTTCAGGCAAATGAAATTAGACCCCTCGTTAGTGAAGTTAGTATTACCAGATATCAGCTTTGATCGATCGTTAACTTTAAATCTTGGTGGTCGAGTAGTCGAGTTATTGTATTTGGGACCGGGGCAAAACCCAGGGGATACCTTTGTTCGATTTCCAAAAGAAAAAGTAATTTTTGCTGGCGGGCCCTTTTCCAAAGCAAGTTGGCCCAATCCCTCATTTACGCCGTCGATAACAAAGTGGGTTGAAATCCTCAGATCAATTGCTGTAATGGATATTGATATCTACCTTGGCGGCCATGGTGACATTGGTATAAAAGAAGATGTTATAAAAGAGGCAAAGATGCTAGAGGATTTTGATTATGAGATACGAAGTGCTTATGCGAAAGGAATGAGTAGAGAAGAGATGGTGAGAGAATTAAAATTTTCTGCCTATCGAGACATTCGTAACTATTACCGCATGAATTTATTTATTTCAAGTTATTATCATTTATTAAAAACAGGAAAACCAGAGAACGCATATCCATAATAGGTTGGCTTTACTTTTGAGAATGATTCATTAAAGATTGAGGACTATGGAGCCATTGAAAATTAGACGAGTTGTCACTGGGCACAATCAAGAAGGTCGAGCGATAGTGGCAATAGACGAGACTTGTACGCAGGTTATATCGCGCAGAGCTCAACATCAAAGTTGTGTCGTTTGGGCCTCTGATCGTTTTCCGACAGATAATCAGGATCCTAAGGATGGTTGTCAAATAGTATCCCAAACTTCTTTAGATAATGGCTCCATTTTTCGAATCAGTGAGTACGGTCCAGGAGTAGTTTCTAGGATGCACCGTACTCAATCGATGGATTATGCAGTTATTCTTTCAGGCGAAATTGATATGGAGTTAGAGGGGCAAGTTGTTCGTTTAAGGCAGGGAGATGTGGTGGTGCAGCGAGGAACAATACATAACTGGGTAAATCCTGGCACGCAACCTTGTCGAATTGCATTTGTTCTTTTATCGGCCAAAAAACTTGAATTTCAGGGTATGAATTTAGAGGAAGAGGGTTAATTCGTTTTTTTCCCAGCACTAGATTTGAGGACTTTAGCCCATTTTGTAGTTTCACTAAGCATTTTTTTTGCAAGGTCCTCGGGACTACTTTGGATTGGTTCGACCCCATTGTCCTTCAGAATATTTTTCATTTCGGACTGCTGAAGCACATCATTTATTTCGAGGTTTAATTTCGTAATTATTTCTGGCGAGGTGCCTTTGGGGGCGAGTACGCCATACCAAACGCTTGCATCAAAATCGGTTAGGCCGGATTCGGCTATAGTTGGGATTTGAGCAAATCCACTCGATCTTTTTAGAGTGGAGACGGCTAAAGACCGCAGTCTTCCTTGTTGGATATGGCCAGCGGCAACTAAGGGTGGGGAGAAAATCATATTGACATGACCCGCTAGAACATCTGCAAGTGCTGGACCTCCACCCTTATAAGGGATTTCTTTTAATTCAATTTGCGCCATGTTTTGAAGTAATTGAGTAGCTAGTTCTGGGCCACTGCCTTTGCCAGAAGTTGCATAAGTTAATTGATCTGGATTTTGTTTTGCGTAGATGATGAGTTCACTCATTGATTTAATAGGCGTACTTGGGTGCACTGCCAAAATGTAGGGTCCTTCGCCAATCAGGTTAATTGGTACAAAGTCTTTGATAGGATCGTAATTGAGTTTATCGAAAACACTGACATTGACACTTAACTGGGTTGTCAAAGCGAGAAGAAGGGTATAGCCGTCAGGTGCAGACTTGGCGGCAAACTCCATCCCAATATTGCCACTCGCCCCACCGCGGTTATCTACGAATACGGGTTGCTTGAGCTTTACGGATAACTTTTGAGCTAGCTGACGAGCAATTACATCCGAGCCACCTCCGGTAGGGTAGGGTAAAACAATACGAACTGATTTGGTGGGGAATGTTTGGGCTTGGGCAATCAGGGCAGTCCAACATGTAATGAATAATAGAATGAGTATGAAATTTTGTAGATATTTTTGAGAAAAAAATGGAATGTTGCAGCTTTTGATCATATTCATTTAAGTTAATTTATACCTGGAGAGTTAAATAATCAATGTCAATTTTAGAACTGACTGTGCAGATTAGATAATTAGGGGATATTGATAAGTTTTTTATATTTTTGTTCAGAAAATCTTAAGATTCTTAATTTTAACGGTGTTTTTAAGCTTAATAATGAGGCAGTTGGTATTAAATTTGTTTTTTCAAAGAGATTGCCATGGTTTTAATAGGTATTTATAAGAGATAATATCTAGTTAGGTATAAATTTTTAATAAAAACGACTAAAGAGTAAGTGGCATCGAAAATTCTAGATGTTCTTCAGTATCTATATTGGTCAGAGAAAATTTTTCAATAAATAGTTTAAAAAGTGTAGTCGTCCCAGTATAAATTTGGAAAAAATTATAAGAATTAGCAATTTTTCAATAGGTAGATAGTTTGTTATGTATAAATTTTCAAGCACTATATGTGTTTTTATGGCTTTACTAGTCGGCTTGATTCCATTGGGGGAGGGTTTTGCTCAAACGTCTAAAAAATCATTAGAAATGCAAATGATGACAGTTGGAGGTTCTGATTTGCAGCAATGTCCCTCAGACGCACCAGTTAATTTGCACTTAACTCACGTATTACAAAGAGCCTTAAGGTGTAGTCCTGAGTTAATGGAATTCCAACTGAACTATCAAATTGCGCAAGCAGATTCGATGATTGCCAGCCAAAGACCGAATCCGGTTTTGGGCTTAGGGGCTGATTCGATTAATCCAACTCCAGGCCGCAGTCCTCAGGGAACAAGGCAAATAGATAGTTCAGTTCGAATTGATCAATTAGTTGAGTTAGGTGAAAAGCCTCGGTTTCGAAGAGAAGCAGCAAGTGCTGCAGAATTAGCTGCCCAATTTTCATTAAAGTTTGCTCAAAAAGCGGTCTTAAGTGATGTCGAGCAT
>Ga0187845_1002430_pt1 | contig 10057 bp, 5 predicted proteins | sample SpaLakP09_SKY_68_FD_134515 | JGI IMG/M metagenome (GOLD analysis project Ga0187845, IMG submission 134515) | Oligotrophic lake water microbial communities from Sparkling Lake, Wisconsin, USA - SP09_SKY_68 | ecosystem: Environmental > Aquatic > Freshwater > Lake | place: USA: Sparkling Lake... | reverse complement strand
GATTTATAGTTGTAAGTGTTTACGACACTAAAATTACTCTACAAGAGTGCGAAGTTTATCTGAAGCGAATGAAAGGTTGTCTGAGCACCTGTAGCACCTGTCCCCGTTGCGACGACATAAAGACTCTCGGCTTTATTCAGTTTGTGTGATACCACATAGTTGGATGTCACTGTTGTTCCTCCCGCAGCAGACAAGGAAAGCGATACAATAAGATTGCTGGATACAATACTATTATTGTAAATATCTGCGGTCATTACGCCATTGTTGATAATCGGATTGTTTAGATTTAAATAGACACCGTAGAGGAGACAGTCCTGTTCCACAATAAACGGAACACTAAACGTAGAATTTGTAATTGTGGTTGCGACATTTTGGGTTCCAGGAGTTAGGTAGTATGCAGTATTGAACTCGCCTGTACTCCAGGTTCCCGTGGGTTCGTAGAGAGTATACACTATATTGGTCGGAATTTGTGCAGTCGTGAACCCTAGACCGTTCGCGGAATGATACTGGAGACGAGTATACGACAAGATGATGACCGACGAGACATTTGTCTGTGAGATCTCGGCAAGGCTACAGTTGGTGAGACCCGTTCCTGTTGCGGCGATGAGAGACGCTCGCATATCTAGGTATCCTGCCGACACGGTCTCTTTTGCGATAAGTCGGGAGCCCGAGCAGTTGGTCCCCACTAGGAAATTGTTCATATCACGCTCAGACACTCGGGTCTGTCCTGCTACCCTCACGCAACTCGCATACCCGCCAATCTGTCCGCTCGTGTTAATATTTATGGTAGATCCCCGCATAGTATCTGCTGACGTCGGGAGTTCAGGAGAAGCAATGTCCCCTCGGGTGAGAACGCCCACGACGTTTCCTCCAGGGTTGTAATTGCTCATATTGAGAACCATCCCTCGTAGTTTGGAGCTTAAGACGTTGGACCCTTCTATGTATAATCCTACATACTCGGCTCCCGATGTTAGGGTTGAACTGCTGGTGAAGGTCAGGGTCACGTCTTCAATACGACAATTAGAATTCATCGTCACCATTGTGAAGGAAGTCGTGGAGTTCAGATACTGAATGTGGACCGACTGAGTTCCTGCTCCACGGATCGCTACACTGTTGGACAACACGAGGGGGGCGGTGAGAGAGTAGGTTCCAGGTCCTACCCATACGAGATTCCCTGTAGTGGCGGCCGAGATAGCTGCGTTCAAGGTTTGGTAAGGGTAGGTTCCGACAGCACCGTACGTATCGTTTCCGTAGACCGAATCGACCCGAATCACGTTTCCATAAGAAAATGAGACAGGCGTGGTCCAGTAGAGAGTGGTAGCCGCCGATGAGATTGAGAGAACTTGGCCCACGTTTCCGAGCGTCTGGGGGTAGGCGGCCCCATTCACCCGAGATAGTGAGAGATTGTTGGAGATGATGGCGGCAGATAGAGTTGCGAGTCCACTGATGGTTGTGGCGTTCAAGACATTGAGGGTCGTTACTGTAGTTGTTCCTCCTGAAATAGTTCCCGATACGACTAGATTATTGGAGATGATAGCAGCAGATAGAGTTGCGAGTCCACTGATAGTGGTAGCGTTCCTGACATTGAGAGTCGATACGGTGGTTGTTCCGCCTGAAATAGTTCCCGATACAACTAGATTGTTGGAAATGATGGCAGAAGAGGTGGAGAAGGTTCCCGTCAAGGTATCGAAGGTGAGATTGGACGATGCACCAGGGGATCCTGATTGATTGAATGTGATCTGGGTATTCGTTCCCGCTGCAGGTCCTGTGGGTCCTGTGGGTCCAGCTGGCCACGACGGTCCCACGGGATTCCCCGACATATCGCTGTACGTCACCATTCCCGACGCAGTTGAAATAATTACACTACCCAGGTAGATCGATGTTCCGCCGACATACAGATGGTGCCACGGTTTCGCTTCCGATCCGAGATTGTTGACATTGGACGAAGCAGGCAAGAAATCGCCAGACAGCGTTACTGTGATTCCTCCACTTGTATCGTAGCTAAACCCAGGAGCTGCCGCCACGACTCCACCGCTTGTAGTGTAAACAATTGACCCAATAGGACCGCCAACAACTGGAGAAGTGGTGCGGAAGAGGGACCGACGAGCCGCGACCGCATACCCTTCCGTGAACAGAGCATTGGAGATTGGGGTCCAGTTCACTCCGTTCGTGCTCTTGGCGATTGTGGTGTTGGAATCACCTACTGCCGTCCACTGCTGTCCGTTCCACGCCACGCTCCAGCAATCAAAGTTGAATGTTTGGCTGGGAGACAGCGTCCAGTTCGATGCATCGTAACTGTAGGCCAGGCAGAGTCCAGACGCACTGGTTCCGCCCGCAACCCACATTGCTCCATTCCAGGCCACCGTATTGCCCCAGCTCTGGAAGATGTTGGTCGCTGAGTCCGCACCCGTCCAATTGGAGCCATCGGGAGAATACGCGATCGTCGATGTTCCTGAGACTCCTGTTGCCACCCAGAGCGTACCATTATAAGCAATCGCCTGAACTCCCGCATCTCCAAAGATCGCGTTAGAGACCTGAGGAGTCCAGTTCACGCCGTCGTAACTGGTCGCAAACATATTAGATCCGCCACCAACTGCTACCCAGTACGATCCTCCCCATGCAACACCAAAACCGCCATATGAAAAGATCGGACTCGCCGACGTATCTACCGCTGTCCAGTTCATGCCGTCATACGAGTAGGCAATGGATGCCTCGAGAGTTCCCGTCTGGCCGCCTGTCGCTACCCACACATTCCCGTTCCACGCCACGCCCCACGCGTAATCAGGGAACGGAGAGGCCACAACCGCCGTCCAGGTGATGCCGTTGGGGGAGTAGGCGAGGGTATTCGACCCATTGCCCGCGGCCACCCACATAGTCCCGTTCCACGCGAGACCCCATGCATACCCGTCCTCGTTAGTTCCTGTGAATACATTGCTGTCCGTTCCTACCCAGTTGTTTCCGTCGTACGTATAGGCAATATCGTATGTTCCGAACCCCGTGGCCACCATAAAGTTCTCGGACGTGACATTGACCAAGCCTGTAGCCCCTTGCGGTCCAGTGGGCCCCAGAGGCCCAGTGGGTCCCAGGGGTCCTGTCGGTCCCAGAGGTCCCGTAGGTCCAGAGGGTCCAGTGGGTCCGCCTGAATCACCCTTGGGTCCCTGAATACCGCGCACACCTGAAGGTCCAGTTGGTCCATGCGGTCCTTCTGGTCCTGTTGGCCCAGTTAAGCCAGGCGAACCTGTAAGACCAATAGGTCCCTCCACACCTGTTGGTCCTTCCACACCTGTCGGTCCAGTTTCGCCTGCTGGACCCGATGGACCTTCTACACCTGTCGGTCCCAGATCACCCTGAGGTCCAGTCGCTCCCAAATCACCCTGCGGTCCTGTCGGCCCCAGATCACCCTGAGGACCCGTTGGCCCTGTTGCCGCCTGCGGTCCCGTTGGTCCCGTTGGTCCTAGATCGCCCTGCGGTCCTGTAGGTCCTGTTGCCGCCTGCGGTCCCGTTGGCCCAGACGGCCCTGTTGGTCCGTCGGGAGTTCCAGGAATACCCTGTGGTCCCGTCGGACCCACATCAATTGCAAACGCATACGGCCACGATAAAATAGGAACCTCACCTGGGACACCAATCCACAACCCATTTAGACTTGTCAGAACAGCCTTGGATCCATCGGGGGACATCGCTGCGCCCATCCATGCGATCGAAGGAGCATTTGACTGAAACAGCCAGTTGGATCCTTGGTCGATACTCCAATACACTCCTCCCCCCACCCCGTCTCCTGCAATAGCCGTTGATCCATCGGCTGAACAGGCAATGATCGTATATGTTGGAAGGCCACTTATTGTTGTCCACGTCACGCCCCCATCCGTGCTGAGAATGGAAGACTCGAAAGGACCACCGCTAGGTTGAACACTCTGGCTGCCGTAAATAACATTTCCGTCGGAGGAACACACGACCCTGTAGAAGCCATAGGCTGGGCTGGTGGTTGTCCAGTTCGCACCCTGATCATGGCTCACAAAGATTGATCCTGCTGCACCTGTTGAATCTGCACCAGAGGTAGCTACAAGCGTCTGACCGTCCGCGGAACATGCAACTGAATTAAAGAAGTAGTATCCATCGGGAGGCAGATTCGCAATTGCATAATTGGATAAAAAGGCGTTCGCGACCCAGTTTGAACCGTAATTGGAGGACGTATATATCAGAGTCCCTGCATATCCTATCGCAAAGGATCCGTCTGTCGAACAGGCGACGGCGTACCATGGGGGTCCAACATCTCCCTCATACCATGTAGCCCCTGCATCCACGGACACATACATAGGTGTGGGTGCACCCAGATAGTTTAATCCTGCTGCATAAATCGTTTGAGCATCGGGAGTCGAAGCAACAGTGTTCATGTTGTTGATGTATCCCGTTGGTTGAGTAGGGGTTTCCGTCATCGCCAATATTCCCCCTGATAGAGTTCCCGTGTATAAGGCACTACCTGTTGAACAATACACGAGTCCAGAATCGTTAACAACTGCAGGATTCCAAGGTTCTAGGGGCGTTCCGAGTATCCACGAACCCACAGCATAGCTGGGAGTATAGGCAATTGTCTTGGGACCGTAGAGAGCAGATCCGCAAATATCAATGTAGGTATCACCCACATTTCCAAGCGCGAGAGACGGAGTTCCAACTCCCGTGAGGATGGATAGACCTGCAACACCTGTCGCCCCTGTAGCTCCATCGATGCCCACACCCGTAGCACCCTGGGGTCCTACAGCTCCTGTAGCACCAATTGCTCCCGACGCACCAACAATATTCACTGAATATGGCCAGAATGTTCCGTTCGTGAATATTGTCCCTTCTATCTGTTGACCTGTAAAGAAGGTTAATCCGTCAGGAGATACAGAGGCTGCCGACCACCCTGCAACCCCTGCGTCTAGCTGTGAATACCAGTTGATACCACCATCCTTGCTTACGTAGATGTAATCTCCGCTAGCGGTTGCCAGAAGCACCATACCGTTTGAGGATGACGCAACCGATGTCCATGTATTGGATCCAAGTGCAGTCTGCTGGAACCAAGAAGAACCAGAATTAGGGCTTAGGTAAATATATCCTGTATCTGTCTGAGCAGCAATCGCCGTTACTCCATCGAAAGAACATGCAATGGATCGCCAACCAAACTCAGTATCTGCCGCCTGAGTCCAGTTTGAGCCTGAGTCGGTGGACACATAAATCCATCCTGCGTTCCCGTCATTGCTCGTCAGCTGCGCGGCATACAGGATTGTGCCGTCGTAGGATGATGCAACACTTGTCCAAGAACCTGCTGGTGCGCTAGGATACGCTGTCCAGTTCGAACCATAGTCCGTAGACTGATACAGGAGACCAGGAGTTCCGTCTGGATGAACAACCTCTGCAGCAATTACGGTAGCACCATCGGATGTGCAGGCAACTCCTCCCCAAAAACCGTAAGCGTTTGCATTGGACGAGTTGATCCATCCAGTGATTGCATTGGACTGGGCAATTGCACGACCACTTACACCATCCCCGTTTCCGTTGGCAACCGCATAGACATACTGACCGTCCAAGGAGCACGCAACACCTGTCCAAACAGCAGTAGGAGGGATAATTGACTGACCTGTAAATACCCAGCTTCCGTTGCTGTATACACCGTTAAAGACCTGTCCAAGCTCTGCACCTGCTGACGACTGCACGGCATACACCGACGCAGAAAGACTGCCCAACGGAGAGATAGAGCTCCATGCGCCTGGAAAAGGTGCAATGGTTGTCCACTGATATGTGTTATCGTTGTTTGTGTTATACGTGATAGTGTTTGCTTTCGGTCCATACAGATCATTTCGATCGCTGTCAAAGTAAGTATCGCCAAAGTTTCCGATCAAATAATTAGGTAATCCAGATGCATTCAAGAATGAATAACCCGTAAGACCTGTTGGACCAGTAGGACCTGAAAATCCCTGAATTCCCTGGTTTCCCTGAACGCCTTGTGCGCCATTATCTCCCGCTGGACCTGTTGCACCCAACAGATTAATGGAAGGAACAAGGCCGCCAATGACATTAATGTCAAACCATGGGTAATTGGATACCCCTGCGTAATTGGGGTTTGTTCCGTAGGCCCCCACCTGTTCATTGGCAAACGCTGAAATATATTCAACTTTTAGGCACACGGACATAATGTTCGAAGGTGTGACAAGCACTTCTGCTAAAGAACTTCCTGCAACACCATTCGATGATAACTGCGATGACCCAATCGGTGTGGAAACATTGGTAACATCAAACCAACGAAACGACGCAAATGCCGTCCCTGTAGCATTCCAGAGCGGGACAGACGCGGTAAGTGCGTATGTCCGAGAGGGATTCAGTGTGAGAATACCGTAGGAAGGATCAAGCGCAATATCGTAACCAAACGATATATCAACCTGGTCAAAGGCTATAATATCGCCAACCGCGGCGACGTATCCTTCAGTTGCCTGAGGAGATCCTGCACTCATAGAACCCCGCGAATAACTTGCGATCGTTCCAATACCCTGAGGTCCAGCGGGCCCTCGCGCGCCGCCATACGTTGTGCCTACAAGTGGGAGCGCACGACGAGAGGCGACGCTGTATCCAACCGTGGTGAAAAACGCATTGTTGGCGGCTGTCCACGTAATTGTATCAGTGCTGTAGACCACCGATGCTCCAGTCACCGATCCCGAGGGCGTAATATTAATTCCAGTAAGAACCCAGTTTGTTCCGTTCCATGCAATACCGTTCAATCCCGCCGACGAAATCTCTGCAGGAACCGACGACCATGTTTGTCCGTCTACACTGGTATACAGCACATTGTCTGCTCCCGAAAACAGCCACTCAATGCCGTTCCACGCGATCGATTGAAAGTATGTGTCTGATGTTCCAGGTGTCTGAATAGACGTAATCACAACGGGTGTTCCAAACGGACCGCTTGTATTGGACCAATTTGATCCATTTGAGCTCCACTGCACTGACTGAGTATATACGTCGTTCGACACGTTGATTCCAGACGCAACCCATACGTTACCATTGTAGGCTGCAGCATTTCCAGAATAAGAAAACCCATCGCCCACAATATTGGGCGAAAATGTCAGTCCATCATCGTCGCTGAAGATCAACTGACGATCCCCCTGTCCAAGAACAACTATGCGAGTTCCATCCGAAGCCACAGCATTTCCCTGTCCAATAACAGTTGAGTTCGAAAACTGAGAGTTTGACGAAGCGAGTGTCCAGATCTGGGCGTCTGGGCTCCAGTAAATCGTTCGACTTGAGGGTCCTCCACGGTCATCGGTTACGAGAACCCAGTGTGTTCCGTTCCAGCCAACCGCCCGAGCAAGGCCGTTGAACACGGGAGGAGTCAGGGGAGAACTCCATGAATATCCATCAATGCTCACGACAACCGACGATCCAGCGGCAACCCATACAGATCCGTTCCAAGCAACTGTGCGGCCGTCTGCAAGGGTATTGGATTGTGGTAAATACCAGTTAGCTCCATCTACGCTCCACTGAATTGTGTTTCCAGACGTATCCGACCCTACTGCCACCATGAAATTTTCAGTGGTATCATCGTTGGCAAACGCTGTTTGACCGATGCTATTGATCGCCAGAAAATTTCCCGAAGCATCAACACCAAGAGGCGTATTGCCAATATACACCGTATTCCTTCCAAAATAAGCTTCCTTGAAGGGAAATTCAGGGCTTCCTAGGTTGTAAACATTGCTTTGCGACGGAATAATATGGGTAGAGACAACACCCTGCGGTGTCATAAGTTGGGGTGGTGCGGGAGGCATCACCACGCGAACAGGTTGTCGCGGGGTCAGGCCCGATGCCCTCATGAAGGAAGCCATCGTATTATACTAGATTGAATACAAAAAGCGAAAATCAATTACGTGACTTCACATACGTTCATCGTCACTATGTGGTCCCAATGACTGGTTCACGAACATCGTAAGCAGGATTCTGGACAGTCTCAGGAACTCCCGACATGACCCGAAGCATTCCAAACGGTCCGTTCGACGGGTCAGTAGTCTTCACCGACGGGCGAATACTCTTCGGCAGAATTCCGATCGGGCTGGACTCGTGGAGTAGACCGTCCACCAGAATCGTAAACACAGCGGTCAAAATCAGGGACACAACAATATCGCGCGTGCCGACAAAGGCGATGGCAAACACAAGGACCTGACGGAGAATCGAGTTTGTGAGGAACTCCTTCTGTGTCTCCGACAGATCGATCGTGATGAACTTGCTTCCAATATTCAGAAAAATCATCATTAACCCAACAAAGAGTTTGTTGCCGTTAATGGATTCCAGTAACATGTTCTTTCTCTATATTATTCATTCACAAGAAGAGATTAGGTCCTTAGAAAGGGGCAGCATCACGGAGAGTAAACTTCTCGCTGCCTGAACCGCCCTCCGATGACACGACTTTATCGGCCGCCGCCTCTGGCTCCTTGTCACTCGCGCCCTTCTTTTCCGACTTCTTCTCGGACTTGGAGCCAGTGGGGAGGGGCGCGGGCGGGGGAGGAATATCCTTGCCCATCGTCTTGATCAGCGACTCAATAGCATCCTTGTCCGTCTTTTTGACAGCATCGGGAATCTTTGCCTTATCCTCCATATATTCACGTGCAGGAATCGAAAGAACGATCGCCAGAGCCGCCAGAACCGCAACGAGCAGGGAAACCGATGAGCCGAGGTATACGACACCAGCCAGAGCCGCGAGCTGGGCAACGGGGGATGCCAGGAGAGAGGAGATGACACGGGGAGCAGGGCGGGTCGCAAACACAATGTAGAGCACCAGGATACCTGAAACAATGAACTGAGCAGTCTTGGGCATTGCTGTTATTATTACTTTATCGCTGATTTTTTCTACCCGTAGTTTCACAATGGCGTCCTACGCATCCTTAGATGAAGCGTTCGGCGGATCGTATGGAAAAAAAGGACAAATCAAGCAGGAGGACAAAATCTATAACTCCCCTACTCGCCGCACCGAGAGTGCTCTTCAGGAACATTCCAAGGTCATTGGGGAACTGACGAAGTCTCTTCCCATTGCATCCCGCGAGTCCGATGAGACCGATAATTATGCCCCCGCCATGATTGGTGGAGGACGGTCGGCTATAAACCAGATCGAGCCGTTCAGTGTTCGCGATTACAAGGCCCCTCCGATCCCTGGAACTCCTGGATTCGCTTACGCCCCGCCCGAACCAACGTCCGACCGCCGCGACGGATACGATACCCGCGTGGAAAAACTACTTCGTCGCATGGAGCGCGACAGCTCAGGATCTGAAACATCTACGCACGATCTCCTACTTTACATTTTTACGGGCGTGTTCATGCTCTTTGTTCTTGACACCTTTGTCCATATCGGCAAGCGGTCGAAGTAGATTCTTACTGATCGCCCGCCGTCCACTGCTGGACATCATACGGCCAGTTGTAGAGCACACTCTCTACAACTTGCATGAGATTGTTCAACGTCTCCTGGCTCTCCGCGAGAACGTCTGCGCGCGAGACCATCACTACAGGATAGCACGGAGCATCAAGCTGGACGAAGTGGAACTTCTCATCATCCACCTTCAGTAGGGTGAAGACGTTCTGGAGATACTCTAGCACACTGGTACGGTCAGAGAGGAACAGCGTAGAGTTCGATGCCGAGAACGCAGACTTGTGATTGATACGCCAGTCGTTGTGCGTACCCTTGCTGACGGTGAAGATCTCATCCTTCAGGGAGTTGGCGTTGTCGCGGATCACACGGAGCTGGATGTTGGCGGGCATTCTGTTCTTACTTGTTTGGGTATGCTTCTTCCTAAATCTAAAAACGGCTGATCCGTTTTACCTTGTTGCGGTTCTAGTCTAGATTAGTATTTATTTACTGACCGAAATAGGCCAGAATCATCATGAAGAATTTCAGGAAGTCACGGCACTTTGTAGAGTTCGTCGCGCGAATGTACTCGCCGAACTCTTCGATGTGTTGACTGTCTTCGTCAAACTTGATGCTGTCCAGGATTTCGTCCACCCGTTGGCGGAATACGGAATCGTAGACATCTAGATGGTTGTAATC
>Ga0187845_1002427_pt1 | contig 10062 bp, 9 predicted proteins | sample SpaLakP09_SKY_68_FD_134515 | JGI IMG/M metagenome (GOLD analysis project Ga0187845, IMG submission 134515) | Oligotrophic lake water microbial communities from Sparkling Lake, Wisconsin, USA - SP09_SKY_68 | ecosystem: Environmental > Aquatic > Freshwater > Lake | place: USA: Sparkling Lake... | reverse complement strand
GTACACCGCAGGCTCACGTGTCCCCAGTAAATTCAAATTGGGGCCATTGAGCAGCAGTAGCTTTTTCGCCATATAAAACCGTCTGTTTGCCCGAAAGACAGGCATTTTGCCGCCAACGTTACGTGTTGGCAAGCGATAAAAAGAACTCGGAAAATAAGTGAACGACCGTTCACCGAAACTACAACTTGGCCAGGTCGGCGCGCACCTGATCGAACTTCAGACGGCCCAGGTAAGTCTTGCGGACCTGCCCATCCGCGCCGATCAGCACCGTAAATGGCAGCCCGCCGTTGGCGTTGCCGAGGCCGCGCGCGAGGTCGGTGCCACCCATGCCGCCTACGTACAATGGGTAGGAAATCTTGATTTTGCGGGCAAACTCGGCGAGGTTCGTGGGGGAATCGATGCCGATGCCGATCACGTTGAAATGCTTGCCGCCATCCTTGGCCGCCAGTTCGGACAGTTCCGGCATCTCCGACACGCATGGCGCGCACCACGACGCCCAGAAATTCACGAGCAGCGGCTTGCCCTTCCACTGGGCGAGCGGCTGCGGCTTGCCGGCCAGGTCGTTCAGCGAGGTGGCATACAGATTCGTGACCGCCGTGTGCGGGCGGCCGTCCGTGGGCGAATACGTCGTCGTCAGCGGTCCCTTGGCATCCTGCTTGACGCCGGCGATGGCCCCGAGGACGGTAAAGGCGGCGGCCAGGATCACATAACCGGCCAGGTTTTTCTTATTCATCTTGTTCGAGAGAGTCATTATTCATCAAAGTGCGCAAGGTGGCCGTATCGGCGCGCTGCAGGCTGCCGTCGGCGCGCGGTTTCAACGCACCGCGCAAATCGTTCATGTCATACAGCTCGGCGTGCACCATTTCTTTTTGCCACATAAAGCTTACCGTTTCCACCGGATCGTGGCGTCCCCCTTTGAAGTGGGGAGTTTCCGAAATCTCGATATTGACGTTGCGATTCAAAAGCCAGATTTCGACTTCCTTCGCGCTGTCGGCAAATAATTGCAGGTGGATGTCGTCATGTTCGCCGGCAGTGCCATTTAATACGGCGCCGGTGATATAGGGACGGAACTCGGCCAATTGTTCCATGACTTCCAGCGCCGTGCTGCGCATATGCTGCAGGCGCGCGGCCTGGGCCGGGCCGTGGAACAGCGCCTGGTAGCGGCGCACCTCGTCTTCCACTTGCAGATTATCGGGCAGATAATTCGGGGAAGGGCGGTCGACGCCGAGCACCTGTCGTGCCGCCTTGGTCTTCGCCGTCGAGTAATCGGCCCCATCCTGGGCAATCATGCGGGCGGCCGTCGCGGCGATGCGTGCGCGCACCTGTTGGAGGTCGTCATTTGAATTGGGCATCATGTCCGAGATCATACTCTTGAAAGGAAAATGGCATCGCGTCGGGTAGAATCGCGTATTCGCTATTACAGAGATCCCTTCGGTACGTCATGCACATCCATATCCTCGGCATCTGCGGCACCTTCATGGGCGGCCTCGCGGTGCTGGCCAAAGAGGCCGGCCATCGCGTCACCGGGTGCGACGCCAACGTCTACCCTCCGATGAGTACCCAGCTCGAAGCCCAGGGCATCGAGCTGATCCAGGGTTACGGGCCCGAACAGGTGAACCTGAACCCGGACCTGTACGTCGTCGGCAACGTGATGACGCGCGGGAATCCGCTCGTCGAGGAAATCCTGAACCGCGGCCTGCCGTACGTCTCCGGCCCGCAATGGATCGGCGACCACATTCTCCGTAATAAATGGGTGCTCGCCGTCGCGGGCACGCACGGCAAGACGACGACGACGTCGATGCTGGCGTGGATCCTGGAAGATGCCGGCTATTCGCCGGGGTTCCTGATCGGCGGCGTGCCGCTGAACTTCGGCGTGTCGGCGCGCCTGTCCGGCGAAACGGATTCGGACTTCTTCGTGATCGAGGCGGACGAATACGACACGGCCTTCTTCGACAAGCGCTCGAAGTTCGTGCACTACCACGCCAAGACCGCCGTGCTGAACAACCTCGAATACGATCACGCCGACATCTTCCCCGATATCGGTGCCATCGAGACCCAGTTCCACCACCTCGTGCGCACCGTGCCCGGCGTCGGCCGGATCGTCGTGAACGGCGACGAAGCGTCGCTGGCGCGCGTCCTGAAGCGCGGCTGCTGGAGCGAGAAGGAAAGTTTTGGCTCGTCCGACGGCGTGGACTGGAGCCTCGTCGAGCATCCGGGCGGTTCCAGCTTCGACGTGTTCTTCAAGGGCGAGCAGCAGGGCACCGTCCACTGGGACCTGACCGGCCACCACAACCGCAGCAATGCCATGGCCGCCATCGCCGCCGCGCGCCACGTCGGCGTGCCGCCCGCGCAGGCGATCGATTCGCTGGCCCGCTTCCAGAACGTCAAGCGGCGCATGGAAGTGCGCGGCGTCGTGAATGGCGTGACCGTGTATGACGACTTCGCGCACCATCCGACCGCGATCGCGACGACCGTCGGCGGCCTGCGCCAGAAAATCGGGACGAGCGGCCGGATCCTTGCCGTGCTGGAGCCCCGCTCGAACACGATGAAGCTGGGCGCCATGAAAGATGCGCTGCCGGGCAGCCTGAAGGATGCGGACCTCGTGTTCGGCTTCGGCAGCCAGCAGGCGCTGGGCTGGTCGCTGGCCGACGCGTTGAAACCGCTTGGCGCCAATGCGCACAGCTTCGACCAGCTCGACTACATGGTGCAGGCGATCGTCCAGGCCGCGCAGCCGGGCGACCATATCCTCGTGATGAGCAATGGCGGCTTCGGCGGCGTCCACCAGAAGCTGCTGGAGGCGATGGCGGCATGAGCGGGACACCGCACCTTCTTTATTTGCACGGCTTCCGCTCGTCGCCGCGCTCGTTCAAGGCGCGCGTGGTGCAGCAGCGGATGGAAGCGGCCGGCCGCGCCGGCGACCTGATCTGCCCGCAATTGCCCGCGTCGCCGAAGGCCGCGATGGACCTCGTGCTCACGCTGGTTCAACGTTACTCCGGCAATCTCTCGATCGTCGGTTCCTCGCTGGGCGGCTTCTACACGACCTGGCTGGCGGAACGCTTCGGTTGCCGCGCCGCGCTGATCAATCCGGCCGTCGACCCGTTGAAAGACCTGGACAAGCACGTCGGCATCACGACCGAGTGGCATACCGGGGAGCCGTTCGAATTCAAGCGCGAGTACATCGACGAGCTGGCCGCATTGAAGGTCGGCACCATCACGCGGCCGGCGCGTTATTTCCTGCTGGCCGCCACCGGCGACGAGGTGTTGGACTACCGCGACATGGTTGCGCATTATGCGGGCGCGCACCAGCACGTCATCCAGGGCAGCGACCACGCGGTGTCGGAATTCGAGCAGTATGTCGATGAGGTGCTGGCCTTCTGCCTGACGGATCATCCAAGCGAAGGCGCCGCCGGATCGGACGACTGGCAGTGAGGCCCGCTTCGCTGCGCCGGGCCCGCTGGCTGGCGCATCCGGCCGGCACCGGCGCCCCCGCCGCCCTGTGCGACTGGCTGACGACGCCGGGTTCGCTGACGGCGCGCCTGATCGCGCACAGCCGGCAATTCCGGGTACAGAAACTGCGCCAGGCGGGCAATGTCTGCCTGGCGGACGAGGCCGGCGCGATCGGCCTGGCGCGGCCCCGGCGCGTGTGGGAACGCGAAGTGCTGCTGCGCTGCGACGGCTTGCCGGTCGTGTACGGTCACACGATCGTGCCGATGAGTGCGAACGCGAGCGACTGGCCGTTGTTTTCGGCGCTGGGCGAACGGTCGCTCGGCTCCACGCTGTTTTACGATCCGCGGGTCACGCGCGGTGCGCTGGAATTCGCGCGGCTGCGTCCCGGCCATCCGCTGCTGGCCCGTGTGAACGCCGCGCTCGGCCGGGATGCGCCGGCACGCGATACTTATTTTGCGCGGCGCTGCGTGTACCGCCGCCGCCAGGGACTGCTGCTGGTCACCGAGGTCTTCCTGCCCGACGTGCTGGATCTTGTAGCGACCGCAACCACTATGAATACGAATACAAAATGAACTTATTTTTCGAAGAGTCCGGCGATTTCAAGGTCGGCACCGTGCTGACGCAGGCGGGCGAGGCCTACCAGGTCGAAATGCCGAGCGGGAAACGTACCAAGGTCAAGGCGCGCGACGTGATGCTGCAGTTCGACAAGCCGGACCCGGCCACGTTGCTGGAGCAGGCGAAGGCCGTGGCGGCGGATGTCGATCTGGAATTCCTGTGGGAAGTCGCGGGCCAGGAAGAATTCGGGTTCGTCGAACTGGGCGCCGAATACTTCGGCCATGCGCCGCTGCCATTCGAAGCGGCCGGCCTCGTGCTGGCGCTGCACGGCGCGCCCATCTATTTCTACAAGAAGGGCCGCGGCCGCTACAAGGCGGCGCCGGAACAATCGCTGCGCGCGGCGCTGGCCGGCATCGAAAAGAAGAAACAGCAGGCCATCGTCCAGGCCGCATATGTCGACGAACTGAAGGCCGGCACGCTGCCGCAGGCGATGCAGCCGCTCGTCCAGCAATTGCTGTTCAAGCCGGACAAGAACAGCATCGAATATAAAGCCCTCGAAACGGCGGCCGACGAGTTGCAGACGACCGCACCGCGCCTGATGCTGTCCACGGGCGGCATCGCGTCGGCCAAGGAGCTGCACATGGGCCGCTTCCTGTTCGAACACTTCCCGCGCGGCGCCGGCTTCCCGCCCGTCGCCGTGCCGACCCCGCCGTCCGACCTGCCGCTGGCGAGCGTGGCCGCGTTCTCGATCGACGACGTGACGACGACCGAGATCGACGACGCGTTCTCCGTCGAAAAGCTGGATGACGGCACGATCCAGGTGGGCATCCACATCGCGGCGCCGGGCCTGGGCATCCGTCCGGACGACGCCATCGACAAGATCGCCCGCGCGCGCATGTCGACCGTGTATATGCCGGGCGACAAGATCACGATGCTGCCGGACGAGGTCGTCAACGCCTACACGCTGGCCGAGGGCAACGATTGCCCGGCGCTGTCGCTGTACGCCGTGCTGGACCCGGCCACGTGGACCGTGATCTCGACGACGACCCGCGCCGAGCGCGTGCCCGTCAAGAACAACCTGCGCCACAACGACCTCGACGACGTCGTCAACGAGGAGACGCTGAACAGCGGCGAAGGCGACTATCCGCACAAGATGGAACTGGGCCTGCTGTGGCAATGGGCGCTGCAGCTGGAAGCGGGGCGCATGAAAAAGCGCGAAGCCTTCGGCCTGAAGCCGGAACAGGCCAACCGCGTCGACTTCAATTTCTATGTCGAGGACGACGTCGTCACGATCATGCGCCGCAAGCGCGGCGCGCCGCTCGACAAGATCGTCGCGGAGCTGATGATCTTCGCGAACAGCACGTGGGGCAAGCTGCTGCACGACTGCGGTGTGCCGGGCATCTACCGCTCGCAGGGCCCGGGCGCCGGCGGCTGGGCCGCCAAGATGCAGGTGCGCATGGTGACGCACGCGGCGCCGCACCAGGGCCTCGGCGTCGACCAGTACGCCTGGTCGACGTCGCCGCTGCGCCGCTATACGGACCTCGTGAACCAGTGGCAGATCCTCGCGTGTGCGACGAACGGCGTGACGGCGCCGCTCGTCGCCCCGTTCAAGCACCGCGACGCGACCCTGTTCTCGATCGTCTCCGCGTTCGACGCCGCCTACTCGGCCTATAACGACTTCCAGCAGAACATGGAGCGTTACTGGTGCCTGCGCTGGCTGGCGCAGGAACATGCGAAACAGGTCGATGCGGTCGTGCTGAAGGACGAGGTGCTGCGCCTCGTCGAGATCCCGCTCGTGATCCGCCTGCCGGGCATGCCGCAGGCCGCGCGTGGCGCCCAGGTCCGCCTGGACATCGTGCGCTGGGACGAGGTCGACCTGTCGCTGGAGGCGCGCCTGCTCGAAGTGGCGGCCGTGGCACCGGAAGCGGCCGAGGAACTGGGCCTGGACGAGGAAGAGGACACGGGCGAGGCTGCGGCGGCGGAAGCGGCCGAGGCCGAGGGTGCAGTCGCCGTGACCGACCCGGAGACGCAGACCGACGTCACCGGCGAGCAGGCCGCGTGATGTGAGACTGACACCGACCGTTGAAACGTCGACAATATCCTGTTGCGTTGGCGGTCGGGTCTTTCCGCAAGGCTCGCAAATCGGGCGGCCCGCACGGTAGAATGGGGAGTTCCATGACCCCAACCGTCCCACCCCGCAGCGCGTGAACACCCTCCGACACAATCGTCCCCTGATGATCGCCATCGCCTGTTCGGTGCTGGCGCACGCCTCCCTGCTGGCGGTCCGCTTCGCCGCGCCGGATGCGTTCCGGCTGCAGCCGGCCGATCCGGGCCTGGAGGTCATCCTGGTCAACGCCAAGCATGCGCGCGCGCCCGTCAAGGCGGACGCGCTGGCCCAGGCCAACCTGGACGGCGGCGGCAATGCCGATGCCGGCCGCGCCCAGTCGCCGCTGCCGGACCTGCGCAAGGTCGAAAACGGCGACTCCATCCGCGCCCTGCAGCGCCGCATCGCCGAACTGGAACAGCAGCAGAAAAGCGTGCTGACGAAGATGCGCCAGTCGCAGTTCAACAGTGCGCCCGTGGCTGACCAGACCAAACCCGACCCGAGCCGCACAGGCGAGGACAACCTCGACTCCACCAAGGCCATCGCGCGCATGACGGCCGAGATCACCCAGCGGATCGCCGACGAAAACAAGCGTCCCAAGAAGACGTTCATCAGCCCCAGCACGCGCGAGGTCGGCTACGCCATGTACTACAAGGCGATGCAGAAGCGGGTGGAGGAGGTCGGTACCTTGAACTTCCCGCAGCAGAACGGGAACAAGCTGTATGGCGAACTGGTCGTCTACATCCCGGTCTTCCAGGACGGGACGCTCTACGAAAAAGAAGGCGGACCGCGCATCGAGCGCAGTTCCGGCAATCCGGCGCTCGACAAGGCCGCGCTGTCCATCGTGCGCCGCGCGGCGCCGTTCGGCAGATTCCCGGCCAATATGCGCTCGACCGACAAGGACGACCTCTGGATCGTCGTCACCCGCTTCAAATTCACCCGCGAGGAAAAACTGCAGGCGGAATTGCGCGGCGAAGGATAACAGGAGACTCAATGACCGATAAATATTGCGTGATCGGCAACCCGATCGCCCACAGCAAATCGCCGGACATCCACGCCGCGTTCGCGGCCGCGACCGGCCAGGACATCGCGTACGAGCGCTGCCTGGCGCCGCTGGACGGCTTTGCGGATACCGTCCGCGGCCTCGTCGCACAAGGCTACCGCGGCGCCAACGTGACGGTGCCGTTCAAGCTGGAAGCGGCCGCGCTGGCCACCCGGCTGGAAGAGCGGGCGCGCCTGGCGGGTGCCGTCAACACCCTGCGCTTCGAGGGCAGCGAGATCGTCGGCGACAACACGGACGGCCCGGGCCTCGTCGCCGACATCGTCAACAATGCCGGCGTGCCGCTCACCGGCAAGCGCGTCCTGCTGCTGGGCGCGGGCGGCGCGGCGCGCGGCGTCATCCTGCCGTTCTTGCGTGAACAGCCGGAAGCGATCGTGATCGCCAACCGCACGCGCGCGACGGCCGATGCGCTCGTCGCTCACTTTGCCGACCACGTGGCGTATCCGGGACAGATCCGTGCCTGCGGGTTTGCCGACATCGCCGGCCCGTTCGACGTGGTCGTCAACGCGACGTCGGCGAGCCTGTCGGCGGACCTGCCGCCCGTGCCCGCGTCGGCCTTCCGCGCGGGGACGCTGGCGCTGGACATGATGTACGGGAAGGAGCCGACGCCGTTCATGGTGTTCGCGGCATCCCACGGCGCGACCGTGCGCGACGGTCTCGGCATGCTGGTCGAACAGGCGGCGGAAGCGTTCTTGACGTGGCGCGGCGTGCGGCCGGAGACGTCGGCCCTGCTGGCCCGCATGCGCGCATCATGAGCGGCATCGGCACGCTCAAGGCGGGCGCGCCCGCGCGCGCGAAAACCGGCGGCCGGCGCTGGCTGAAGTGGATCATCCTCGGGCCGCTGCTGCTCGTCGTCCTGGTGCAGCTGTATTTCTTTGCGATGGTGTGCTGGTGGACGCAGTTCAACCCGTCGTCCACGAGCATGATGCGCCAGCAGCTGGCGGCGCTGCGCGAGCAGAATCCGAACGCGAAGCTGGAACAGGTGTGGGTGCCGTATGCCCGCATCTCGAACCATCTCAAGCGCGCCGTGATCGCCTCCGAGGATTCCAATTTCGTCGACCATGACGGCGTCGACTGGGATGCGCTGGAAAAGGCGTACGAGCGCAACAACAAGAAGCACAAGGTCGTTGGCGGCGGGTCGACCATCACGCAGCAGCTGGCCAAGAACCTGTTCCTGTCCGGCTCGCGCAACTACCTGCGCAAGGGCCAGGAACTGGTCATCGCCTACATGCTGGAAGCGGTGATGGACAAGGAACGCATCCTCGAGATCTACCTGAACGTGGTCGAATTCGGGCGCGGCGTGTTCGGCGCCGAGGCCGCCGCGCGTCATTATTTCCGCACGTCGGCCGCGAACCTGAGCCCGGCCCAGGGCGCCCGCCTCGCGGTGATGCTGCCGAACCCGCGCTTCTACGACCGCCACCGCGACACGAACTACCTGGCGCGCCGCACGGCCATCATCCAGCGCCGCATGAACGCGGCCGAACTGCCCTGATTCACAGCGCCCGTTTCACAGTCCCTTCTCCCATACCAGGCGCCAGGTCATGCGCACGCGGTAGACCGTCGTGCGCACGAGCGGGCTGGCGCCGTCGTAGGCCACCCGTTCGCGATAGTCCCGGTGCAGCAGGTCCGCCACGGACAGTCGCAGCCGCGACGTCGCGTCGCGCTTCCACACCGCGTACAGGTCGAGCTGGCGTTTGATGCCGTCGTCGCTGGACAGCACGGCGCTCGTGCGGCCGGCCACCCGGCCGCGGTAATTGTAGGTGCCGCCCACGTCGACGTGGGCCGCGCCGTAGTCGAGGCCGACGTTGCCGCTGTACGCCGGCTGCCCTTCGATGCGGTTGTCCGGTCCCGACACCGCGTCCACGTGAGACCAGTTGCGGGCCAGGTTCACGCGCGCCGCCAGCGGGCCCCGCGTCGCCTTGCCTTCGAATTCGATCCCGCGGACGGTCGCGCCGCCCAGGTTGTCCGGCATCGCGGTCCACACGCCGTCGGCCAGGGACGTGCGGTACAGCGTGACGTCGCGGATGCGCTTGTGGAAGGCGCTCACGCCCACCATGCCGTCCTTGCCGTCTTTGCCGATATGGCGTTCCCACGCCAGGTCGACGGCGAGCGCCAGTTCGGGCCGCAGGTTCGGGTTGCCCTGCTGGTCGGGATTCGTGGCACTGTTATTGTTATCGACCGTGTACCGGCGCGGCATCAACTGGATGATGTTCGGCGCCTTGTACGTCCGGCTGGCGGCAAGGCGGAACTGGTCGCGCGCGCCCGCCGGCTTGAACAGCGCCTGCAGGATCGGGCTCCACGCGCCGGCGTGGACGTCGACCGCGGGGTGCGCATTGCCTTCTCCCGTCGTACGCAGGTCTTCGCGACGCAGGCCGACGTAGGCCGACCAGGCGTCGTCGATATCCCACTCGTCCTGCACGAACAAGGCGCTGCGGGCGACGCCGGCGCGGTAGTCCTCGTCGCTGGCCAGCAGCACGGCATCGGCCGCATCGGTCTGGCGTTCGCGCCGGTATTCGCTGCGCCGCTTGCGGCCCAGTTCCCAGCCGGCCGCGAGCAGGTGGCCGCGCCACATGGGACGGCGCCAGCTGCCGTTGAACGTCCATTCGCGTTCGGTCGGGCCGGAGGCGACATGATGGGTCTCGAGCAGGTCGTCGCGCACATCCATGCCGCGGTAGACGAAGCCGGCATCGCGCGTGGTGTAATAGCCGGACAGCTTGGCCGTCACGCGCGCGCCGCCGTCGAGCCGGCGGATCCACGCCACGTCGGCATAGGCATGCAGCGGGTCGGCCGCGAAGCGCTGGACCGCATGCGGGAACGCCGTCGGACTGCCGGTTTCGGTGGTTTCCGTCTCGCGCTTGGTGTTGTCGAAGCGGCGCTTGCGCACATAGCCCTGGGC
>Ga0187845_1002417_pt1 | contig 10106 bp, 10 predicted proteins | sample SpaLakP09_SKY_68_FD_134515 | JGI IMG/M metagenome (GOLD analysis project Ga0187845, IMG submission 134515) | Oligotrophic lake water microbial communities from Sparkling Lake, Wisconsin, USA - SP09_SKY_68 | ecosystem: Environmental > Aquatic > Freshwater > Lake | place: USA: Sparkling Lake... | reverse complement strand
ATCTAGAAGTAAGTTCTTTAACCGAATATTTGCAAATGTTCCACGAATCATGATCTCGTGGTTTCCACGACGCGAGCCATATGAATTAAAATCTGCTCGATCAATCCCATGCTCTGCAAGATACTTCCCAGCTGGTGAATCAGCTTTGATATTTCCTGCAGGTGAAATGTGATCCGTTGTTACTGAATCACCCAGAACTGCCAAAACACGAGCACCAGAAATGTCTGTTACGGGTGTTGGAACCTTTGGCATTCCTTCAAAGTAAGGAGGCTTACGAACATACGTTGACTTGGGATCCCATTCAAATGTTTTGCCAGTTGGTGTAGCAAGTGACTTCCAGCGATGATCGCCATCGAAGACAGTTGCATAATCCTTCTTAAACATTTCAGATGAGATGGATGAGTCAATAACTGACTGAATCTCTTGGGCAGATGGCCAAATATCTTTCAGAAGTACTGGGTTGCCATCTTTATCGCTGCCGAGTGAATCCTTTTCGAAATCATGATCCATCGTGCCGGCAAGTGCATAAGCAACAACGAGAGGAGGAGATGCCAAGTAATTCATCTTCACATCAGGGCTAATGCGACCTTCAAAGTTACGGTTTCCTGAAAGGACCGCGGTGACTGCAAGATCGTTCTCATTCACAGCTTTGCTGATTTCAATAGGAAGTGGGCCTGAGTTTCCAATACATGTCACACAGCCATAGCCGACAAGGTTGAAGCCAAGTGCTTCCATGTACTTGGTCAGATCTGCGCGATCGTAGTAATCGGTAACCACCTTGGATCCCGGTGCAAGAGTTGTCTTGACCCATGGCTTTGATGTCAGCCCCTTCTCTACCGCCTTCTTTGCAAGAAGAGCGGCGCCAATCATGACTGATGGGTTTGATGTGTTGGTGCATGAAGTAATAGATGCGATAACAACATCACCATTTTTGATGGTTGTCGCCTTTACTCCCACCTTAACTGGATACGCCTCTTTACCTGTCTTGTCAGAGAAGTAGGTAGGAAGAATCTTTTCAAAGGAAGATTTGGAAGCAGTAAGTGAGATGCGATCTTGCGGACGCTTAGGCCCTGCAATAGATGAGACCACAGTCGATAGATCGAGTTCAATATGCTCAGAAAAACGAGGAGAGACAGATGGGTCATGCCACATTCCTTGAGCTTTTGCATACTGCTCAACGAGTGCAACCTGATCATCACTGCGTCCTGTAAGACGCAGGTATCGAAGTGTTTCTTCATCAATTGGGAAGATTGCACATGTTGAACCATATTCAGGTGACATGTTTCCGATAGTTGTGCGATTTGCCATGGGGACAGAGACAACGCCTGGACCATAGAACTCAACAAACTTTCCGACTACTCCATGCTTACGAAGCATCTCCGTAATCGTCAGCGCCATATCTGTCGCAGTTGTTCCAACTGGAAGTTCGCCTGAGAGCTTGAATCCAACAACGCGAGGAATAAGCATCGATACAGGCTGACCAAGGAGTGCAGCCTCTGCTTCGATTCCGCCAACGCCCCAGCCAAGGACTCCGAGTCCATTGACCATCGTGGTGTGAGAATCAGTTCCCACAACAGTATCTGGGTATGCGCGCAATACGCCGTTGACTGTTCGAGTCATAACAACGCGAGCTAAGTATTCAATATTTACTTGGTGAACGATTCCTGTTCCAGGTGGAACAACCTTGAATTCATCAAAAGCGCCCTGCCCCCAACGAAGGAAGCGATAACGCTCTCGGTTACGTTCATATTCAATATCTGTGTTCTGCTCAAATGAATCCTTCGTTCCAAAGACATCGGCAATAACAGAGTGATCAATAACGAGCTCAGCTGGCGCAAGTGGATTGACCTTGGATGGGTCTCCCCCAAGATCAACGATCGCCTCGCGCATCGTTGCAAGATCTACGATGCAAGGAACTCCTGTGAAATCCTGCATGACAACGCGTGCTGGAGTAAATTGAATTTCAGTATCTGGCTCCACTGCTGGATCCCACTGTGCAAGTGCCTTGATGTGATCGGCTGTGATGTTGGCGCCATCTTCAGTACGGAGAAGATTTTCGAGAAGGACTTTGAGTGAGAACGGAAGGTTTGTTGCACCTTCAACAGATGAGATATCAAAGATTTCAAACTCTTTGCCCGCAACTGTGAGGTTCTTCTTCGTTCCAAGTGAGTTCTTGCTCATCGCGATTCTTCTTTCAAGGGAGATATCTTGACGTCAAGATACCTTACTGGGCACAAATTTCGCAACAGATTCGATGTGGTGAGTCATCGGAAAGAGATCAAACGCACGCATGGACTCGAGCTGGTAGCCAGCATCACGTAGATAGCCAGTATCTCGCGCAAGGGCAGCCGGGTCACACGCCACATAGACAATAGACCGTGGCTTTAGCTGAGCACAGTGCGCAATGACAACTTTTCCTGCGCCTTCACGAGGTGGGTCTAACACGATGACATCGGCTGATGAGAAGCGAGTGATCAGATTGGCAACATCTCCTGTGTAGATATGAACATTGCTCTTGCCTGCAAAGTTTCGTGAAGCATCTGCAGTTGCGCTTTTGCTACCTTCAACAATATCTACAGAACCGCTCTCACCAATGTGTGTGAGAAAACTTGCAGCAAAGAGACCGACTCCCCCGTAGAGATCCAGCACGTGATCGCCTTCTCGTAACTGCGCATACTGCAGAACCGCTTCGGTGAGTACTCGAGGTGCATCTTTATGGCTCTGCCAGAATGATTTCTGACTGACCTCAAATGAATTATCGCCGACCGTGTAATGCGCAATTTCTGGTCCGTCACTCATACGTAGTGGAGACTCATCACGAGAGTTCGCAGTGGCGATAGTTCTCTCACCTGTATTGGAAATCGAGATTTCAATACGTAATTCGCCCTTGGAGCCACGTTGGGCAAGTTCTGAATATCGCATTTCAGGAACAAGGATTCGGCAATCATCGACAGGGATAATCTTGTGGGTGCGAGCCTGATAGAAACCTAACGCTCCCGCTTTGGTGGTCACGGCTGAGCAGCGAGTACGCCATCCAAGAGGAGCGGCAACTTCTTCCACCTCAACCTGTAAATCCATCTTTGCAATGCGGGCGAATTGCTCGGTGATCACATCACTCTTGAGATTGCGCTGTCTAGGCAGTGAAATATGTTGGAAATCGCATCCTCCGCAGCCTTCGCGATGCGCGAATCGACATGGGGCGGTAACTCGATCTTCGGATGCGGTGATGACCTCAACAACATCGGCTCGGTTAAATGAAGAACCTGTGCCGGTAATCTCGATATCGCACTCTTCACCTGGAATTGCGTGTCTGACGAAGATCACTGCACCTTCATATCGGGCGATGAAATGGCCGCCATGGGCTACTTTTTCTATCGTCACCCTGATTTTCTGCCCTACAGCAAGGGTTGTTCTCTTCGTGGATGACATATAGCCAAGCCTAGTCGAGTTTGGCTGAATGGAGATTTTTATCGGCAGCAGTAGTAAGTTAATCCCGTGCACGTAGTTATTATGGGTTGTGGTCGAGTCGGTTCATCTTTAGCCATTGAACTTGAAGCAGCTGGCCATTCTGTTGCAATCATCGACCAAGCAAAAGAAGCTTTCCGCCGCCTTGGCCCTGATTTCAAGGGTCGCACAATTGTTGGCGTTGGCTTTGATCGCGACACTCTGCTTGAAGCGGGTATCGAAGGTGCTCAAGCTTTTGCAGCTGTGAGTAATGGCGATAATTCAAATATTTTGGCAGCACGCGTTGCGCGTGAGAGTTATGGCGTAACCAATGTTGTTGCACGTATTTATGATCCAGGTCGCGCAGAAATTTATCAGCGCCTAGGAATTCCCACAGTTGCAACAGTTATTTGGGCAACAGATCAAATCTTGCGTCGTATTGCACCAGGTGGAGCACGCTCTGAGTGGCGCGATGCAACGGGCACAGTCCAACTCCTTGAGGTGCATCCTCATCTTGATTGGTATGGCCGTCCCATCTCTGAACTTGAAGCTGCAACCCACGCTCGCGTTGCATTCCTCACTCGTCTTGGTGAAGGTCTCATTCCTGAACCACACACAGTTCTTCAAGATGGCGATCTCATCCATATGACTATTCGCGATGATGCAATGGCTGCTGCAGAAGTTGCTCTAACACAAGGGCCAGGTGCATAAGAGATGAGAATTGCAATCGCAGGTGCTGGAAATGTGGGTCGTGCTATTGCGCGCGAACTTCTTGATAATGGTCATCAAGTCCTTCTGATTGACCGTGATCCGAAGGCGCTAAAAATTGATTCTGTTCCTGATGCTGAATGGCTCATGGCTGATGCGTGTGAGATTGCATCCCTGGATAACGCTGCGCTCAACACCTGCCAGGTTCTTGTTGCAGCAACCGGTGATGACAAGGTCAACCTAGTTGCATCTCTTCTTGGTAAGACTGAATACGGTGTGCCGCGCGTTGTTGCCCGCATTAATCACCCAAAGAATGAATGGCTCTTTGATCAATCATGGGGTGTCGATGTTGCTGTATCCACTCCTCGCATTATTTCGGCTCTCGTTGAAGAGGCCGTGAGTGTTGGCGATGTTGTGCGTCTGTTCTCATTCCGAAAGGGTCAAGCAAACCTTGTGGAACTTACTCTCCCTGATTCATCTACATGCATTGGCAAGACTGTTGAAGAGGTGACTCTTCCCGATGATGCATCCCTAGCTGCAATCGTTCGCGATGGTCGCGTTATTGCACCAGCGCCAAGTGATGTATTTATTGCAGGAGATGAACTTCTCTTTGTTGCTTCTTCTACTGCCGAAGATCTTATTAAGGGCTGCTTTATTGCTCAGTAGGTAGTTTGGGTGCGTTTTTAAGCAGCATCCAGGAACCATATGCAGTTGCTATAAAGAGCGGATAGCCCATCGCCAAATTCACTGTTCCCAGTAAATTAACATTTCCGCTTCGATAAATCGGATACTGAACAGCGATACGAGTGAAGAACATCGCAACCCATAGCCAACTTGCCAGAGTGTATGCGCGCTTTCGTTCAGGATGATTTCGCCATTTGAGGTTCTCCCCCAAGATAGGTCCAAGCATTAAGCCCAAAATTGGCCACCCAACGAGGTTTCCCATTAGATAGACAGTTCCATATCCGAGGTTGGTCAAAAGCTTTGGAATGTAGAGGTCGCTGGCATTGCCTGTGCGGTTGGCAAACCACGCACAAATAAGCACGCCGATGAAGCCACTGACTGCATGTTGAATAGTGTCGCGTCGAGCCAGTCGAATAATTGTAAGAATTGCAGAGATTGCAATGGATGCAAAGAGAGCGCTGTTGAGGCGATCAGTCACATTAAAAACAACAAGAAAGATGACTGCTGGAATTCCAGAATCAATAAGCCCTTTCTTGCCACCGAAAGCAGCTAAGACTTTGTCGCGATCTTCATGCTCAGTCATTGACGCCCCGTTGATCCAAAACCACCAGCGCCTCGACCAGAGCCAGGCAACTCATCTACTTCAACAAATTCAGCGCGCTCCACTTTTTGGAATACAAGCTGGGCAATGCGATCACCGCGTTTGAATGTGACGCTCTCCTTCGGATCATGATTGATCATGATGCACTGCAGCTCACCACGAAATCCAGCATCAACAGTGCCTGGTGCATTGACCATAGTCACACCGTGCTTGATGGCTAGCCCTGAACGGGGATGCACCAGTGCGACATATCCATCAGGAAGTGCGATGGAGATGCCAGTGGGAACAAGTGCACGCTCTCCGGGTGCCAAGGTGATGTCGATGCGCGAGACGATATCGGCACCAGCATCTCCGCCCTTGGAGTATTTAGGAAGCGGCAAATCGAGATCAAGGCGCTTAATCAATACTTGAAAATCACTCATGGGTTGATATCAAACTCTGGATCGACAAAAGAAAGTAATTCAGGGTTCTTACGTAGGGTCTCCAGATAGTCAGCTGGAGCATTTTCAAGGAAGTGCTTCATGGGAACAATCACGAACAGTGATGCTGCGCGCACTGCTATCTCTCCATCTGGGCCACCTAAGCGACCTTCCGCCTCTGAATAGACCTTGCGATTGAGCTGTCCTGTAATGCGCGCGGTGATATATAACTTTGTACCAATCGGCACAGGCTTAAGAAAATCAGTTTCAAGACGAGCAGTAACTGCCGGTGCGCGAAGTAACCACATCAATTTTCCGAGTGCTTCATCGAATGCCAGTGAGAGTAATCCGCCGTGTGCTAATCCAGGTGCGCCTTGATGGTTTTCTGTAACAACAAACTCTGCTGTGATATCTGCACCTTCTCCGACATGTGCAACTAGGTGCAGACCTGTTGGGTGTAATTCACCACATCCAAAACAATGTTTGAAGTGAGAAGGTATCTGTGATCCCGTGGTGGGTGAGAGCGGATGGCGTTCTGGAATCTGCGCTCCCTCAGGAGGCGTAGTACTTGCAACGCGACTCATGTGGATAGGTTACTTGATGATTTGCACGATAACCTAGCGCTCGTGGCGCAAAGCAATGTGATATTGAGAGAAGTGATACGTCCTCCACTCTGGCTGCTTGCCTTCATCTATTTCCTTCTACTCTCCCTCGTCATCGCCATTTGGGCAGCCTTTGATAATCAGAGCGCATTCATCGCGTGGGTTGCGTCAACTATTGGGATCATCGCAATAGCCATTACCGCTCGATCTGAAATCGTTGTTGATGAGAAAGAGCTGCGTATAGGACACGCCCATATTGAGTTGCTTTACCTCAATAAGGTTCAGATGCTCAATAAAGATGAGATGAGATTGCTTCGGACCCGAGATGCAGATCCATCAGCATTTTTAGCAATTAAATTTTGGATTCCAACGGGTGTGAAAATCACGCTTAAGGATGAACGTGATTCCACTCCGTATTGGTTGGTAAGTTCTAGAAAAGCTGAAGAACTTACGAGCACTCTTTACAAACTGCTTTAGCGCCTTCGCCCTTAGCAAGTTGTGTTATGTGGTGAATCAAGAAACAACGTGAACATGTGAATTCATCTAACTGAACTGGAACAACTCGAACTGCTAGTTGCTCACCCGATAGGTCTGCCCCTGGAAGTTCAAGATTCTCTGCAGCTTCTGCCTCATCAACATCAATCTGTCCTGATTGTGCATCAACGCGCTTAGCTTTAAGTTCTTCTAACGATTCTTCGTGAAGCTCCTCGTCGGTTTTTCTGGGTGTGTCGTAATCTGTTGCCACTGCTATCACCTCGCTTCCATAGATCTCTTATGAGCGGGTGAAGTTACCCGACATGCGCGAATAGTTGCGCATTCTCTCCTGTATAGACCATACAACCGACGGCGTGTCGCCTTTATTCCTGCTTTGAGGTGGCAATTTCAATCGCTTTTGCAAGTCCACCGTCCACATAGGCATGGATTGCCGTGCCTTCTGGCAGATGTTCTTCACTGAGGATTTCACCGTGTTCATGGATGGCGCTTACAAGATCTCCGCGCTTGTACGGAATAACAGTTGTGATTTCAACGCTGGGATGTGGCAAAGACTTTTCAATTGCATGCACAAGCCCTTCAACGCCAAATCCAGAACGGACAGAGAAGGCATAACTGTTCGGCTCTCTTCGCAAAATCTCCATCACCACATCAGGGCTTGCGATATCAACTTTATTAATCGCAATAATTTCAGGAATCTCTCCCCCGCCAATTTCGGTAATGACTTGCCTGACCGCACGGATTTGCTCAAAAGGATCTGAGTGCGAACCATCAACGACATGCACAATCAGATCTGCACCTGATACTTCTTCAAGAGTTGATTTAAAGGCATCGACTAATTGGTGTGGAAGGTGGCGCACAAATCCAACGGTGTCAGAGAGCGTGTAGACGCGACCTTCTGCGGTCTCACACTTTCGCACTGTTGGGTCAAGGGTTGCAAAGAGTGCATTCTCAACAAGCACTCCTGCGCCAGTAAGTTCATTAAGTAGCGAAGATTTACCAGCATTGGTATATCCAGCAATAGCAACCGATGGGATATTAAAACGCTTACGCTCTTGGCGCTTGGTATCACGAGATACTTTCATCTCAGCGATTTCACGGCGCAACTTTGCCATCTTGTCGCGAATACGGCGGCGATCGGTCTCAATCTTTGTTTCACCAGGACCGCGACCACCAATACCTGCGCCCCCTGCAGCACGACCACCTACCTGGCGCGAGAGTGAAGCACCCCAACCGCGCAGTCGCGGAAGAAGGTAGGCAATCTGCGCAAGCTCCACCTGCGCCTTACCTTCCTTACTCTTTGCATGCTGAGCGAAGATATCCAGAATCAGCGCAACGCGATCAACAACTTTGACCTTTAACTTATCTTCCAAGGTACGCAGCTGCGCTGGAGAAAGTTCACCATCACAGACCACTGTGTCTGCTCCTGTTGCGACAACAATCTGCTTAAGTTCAATGACCTTTCCAGAACCGATATATGTTGCAGGATCTGGCTTATCGCGTCTTTGAATTAGCGCATCAAGAACTTCAGAACCTGCAGTTTCAGCAAGTGCCTTCAACTCTGCCATCGAATTCTCTGCCATCTCGGCAGTTCCTTCTGTCCACACACCCACCAAAACAACGCGCTCTAACTGAAGCTGTCGATACTCAGCCTCTGAAATATCTTGAAGTTCAGTTGAGAATCCCTTGATGCGGCGAAGAGCATTACGGTCTGAGAGCTCTTGCTGATCATTTTCTTGGAAATCACTTTCATCGTAATCAAAATCAGCGGCAGCGCGAGCACTCTCTCGTAAGAGCTCATCGAATAATTTGTCGTAGCCGTCCTCAGGAGTTGTCATTACGCCAAGAACTTTGTGAGGTCGTGATCTTCAAGGATGACAGCAGGTCCTGTAAGAGTTGCATTGGAATGTCCATCAATATCGACGATCAAACGCCCTCCTGGTGGGTAGATAGTCCAACGCGAAGGTAGCTTTCCATTTGTTTTCAGCGTTGCAGCAAGTGCCACAGCGCATGTTCCAGTTCCGCAAGAGCGTGTCTCTCCGCTTCCGCGCTCGTGCACACGCATTTTGGCTTCAAAGTTAGGAAGTATCTCTACAAACTCAACGTTGACACCTTCTGGATATGAGGAAGCTGGAGATACAGAAGGCGCATCAGCGAGTGTTCCCACTTCATCGAGTGAATCAACAAAGACCACTGCATGCGGATTGCCCGCATTGATGTTGTAGCCAGCCCAGGTATGACCGTTATTGGAGGCCTCTATCTCTTCCATCTCATCAGTGACATGACCCATATTTACTGAGATGTCACCATCAAGTGGCACTCGCAAATGCTTGATTCCTGCTCGTGTATCAATAGCAAAGATTCCTTCTGGCTGAATTGAGCGCGTCACAAGATATTTGGCCATCACACGAATGCCATTGCCACACATTTCAGCGATAGAACCATCTGCATTGCGGTAATCCATAAACCATCTCCCATCATTTTTAGTGATGCGGATGAGGCCATCGGCGCCGATTCCAGTACTGCGATTACAGATTGCTGCTATCTGCGTTTCAGTAAGTGTGAGCGCATCTTCAAGGTCATAGATGATTACAAAGTCATTCTCAGTTCCGTGGCCATAGGTGCCGATTACTGGTTGCGTCATGATGCTATGAGTTTATCTTCTCTAGGATGGTCTCAAGGCGTGGTTGATGCTGGGCTACCCATTGAATGCGAGCATCGCGAGAGAACCAGGTCTCCTGGCGACGTGCATATTGGCGACTTGCTCGCTTTGTATCTTCCTTAGCTTCTTCTTCAGTCATCGCCTCATCGCGCATCGCAATAATCTGGGCATACCCCAGTGCGCGTTGCGCAGTTGCTCCATCGCGAATACCTGATGTGATCAGTTGATCTACTTCGGCAACAAAACCTGCATCCCACATCCGATCCACGCGTTGATCAATACGTTCGCGCAGGTGCTCACGATCCATGACAAGCCCAAATTGCAGAGCGTCTGGATATCGTGAACTATCTTCTCGAGGAAGGTTTGCTGTAAAAGGCATTCCCGTAATTTCAATAACTTCCAGCGCTCGAATTACTCGACGCGTATTGGCGCGATCAATTGCCAATGCTGCAGCTGGATCTAACTCTTCAAGACGTGCAAATAGTGATGCGGCT
>Ga0187845_1002415_pt1 | contig 10116 bp, 12 predicted proteins | sample SpaLakP09_SKY_68_FD_134515 | JGI IMG/M metagenome (GOLD analysis project Ga0187845, IMG submission 134515) | Oligotrophic lake water microbial communities from Sparkling Lake, Wisconsin, USA - SP09_SKY_68 | ecosystem: Environmental > Aquatic > Freshwater > Lake | place: USA: Sparkling Lake... | reverse complement strand
CCTCAACTTCCCGCTGATGCGGTGATGAATACCAATGAGAATCCTTATCCACCTTCAGCTGCCTTAGCGAAGGCAATTGCAGATCGCGTCTCTGAAGTTGCTCTCACACTCAATCGTTATCCAGATAGAGTTGCTCTTGTGTTGCGCGGCAAGCTTGCTGACTTTATCAATGGGCTATCACGCACCAAATTTGGTTCTGCCAATGTGTGGGCTGCCAATGGAAGTAATGAAATTATTCAATCTCTCTTTATGGCATTTGGTGGTGGAACAGCGCTGGGGTTCACGCCTTCGTACTCAATGCACCCATTGATTGCCAAAGTCACACAAGTGCAGTGGCTCAATGGCAATCGCCGTGAGGACTTCACACTCGATATCGATTCAGCAATCGAGCAGATTCAACGCGATAAGCCAACGCTGACCTTTATTACAACACCGAATAACCCAACAGGATCTTCTGTCACTATTGAAGAAATTGAGAAGATTGCAAAATCTACCTCTGGCCTTCTTATCGTTGATGAAGCGTATGCGGAATTCTCTGATGAGATCTCTGCGGTGACTTTGATAGAGAAATATCCACATGTAGTTGTGATTCGCACAATGAGTAAAGCATTTGCCTTTGCTGGAGTCAGGCTTGGTTATCTTGTGGCAGATCCAGCAGTTGTGGATGCAATGTTCTTAGTGCGCTTGCCGTATCACCTCAGTGCGTTGACTCAAGCTGCTGGTGAAGTGGCACTTGACTTCAAAGATGAGCTTCTGGGGACTGTGGCTCAACTGCGCACAGATCGCGATCGCGTTGCAGCTCAATTAAGTCAGATGGGCCTTTCAGTCATTCCAAGTGCATCGAACTTCCTACTCTTCTCAGGCTTTGAAATGCCATCCGACCAGCTCTGGCAGGCGATGCTCGATAGAGGAGTTCTCATCAGAGATGTGGGATTATTGGGTTACTTGAGAGTCACCATTGGCAATGAGGCCGAAAATACAAAGTTTATTTCAACGCTATCGCTATGCCTGGGAGAAAAATGAGCAGAACATCACGAGTCGAACGCACTACTAAAGAGTCAAGTGTTCTTGTTGAACTCAACCTTGATGGAACAGGCGAAATCTCTGTAGACACGGGAGTCCCGTTCTTTGATCACATGCTCAGCCAGCTAGGTAAGCACTCTGGATTTAATCTCACCGTTAAGACAACAGGTGATGTTGATGTTGATTCACACCACACAGTTGAAGATACATCTCTTGCATTTGGTCAGGCTCTTCGTGAAGCGTTAGGGGATAAGGCAGGCATTCGTCGCTTTGGTGATGCAATGGTTCCACTGGATGAAGTTCTTGTGCAGGCAGCTGTCGATCTTTCAGGTCGTCCATACCTTGTGCATCGCCAGCCAGAGATTGTTGAACTTATTGGAACATTTGATACCACTCTTGGAAAACATATCTGGGAGTCCATCGTTGCTGAAGCGCGCATTGCATTGCATATTCGCGTTCTTGAGGGACGTAATGCCCACCACGTATTTGAGGCACAATTTAAAGCTGTTGCTCGCGCACTTCGCGATGCTGTTGCACTCGATGGACGAGTTGCAGGAATTCCTTCAACGAAGGGTTCTCTCTAACGTTCGTGATTGCAATACTTGATTACGGATCTGGCAACCTACGTTCAGCCCAACGTGCATTTGAAACTTCGGGCAAAGAGGTAGTTCTTACATCCGACTATGACATTGCGCTCAACGCCGATGGATTAGTTGTGCCAGGCGTTGGAGCATTTGCAGCATGCATGCAAGGTCTTGCAGGCGTTCGAGGCGATCAGCTCGTGCGCGAACGCATTGCACTTAAGCGTCCTACTCTTGGCATATGTGTTGGTATGCAGATTCTCTTTGCACATGGGCTTGAACATGGAAACCATGATGGAGTCGGAGTGTGGGATGCAACGGTTGAAAAACTTAGCGCTCCAATATTGCCGCACATGGGTTGGAATACAGTGGAAGCAGGTTCTGGGTCATCGCTCTTTAAAGGCGTTGAGAGCGAATCTTTCTATTTCGTGCACTCCTATGCGGTCAAGAACAAAGTGGGGGCGATTGCAACGATGTCTCACCATGGAGAAGATTTTCTTGCAGCAGTCGAAGATGGCGTGATTGCAGCTACGCAGTTTCATCCTGAGAAATCAGGAGATGCAGGACTTCACCTCATTAAGAATTGGACGGATTCGCTATGAGTTACCTAGAACTATTGCCGGCAGTTGATGTGAAAGATGGGCGAGCTGTCAGACTCGTGCAGGGCGAGCTTGATGCAGAGACCGCCTATGGCAATCCACTGGAAGTAGCACTGGAATTTCAGGCAGCAGGTGCAGAGTGGCTTCACCTGGTCGATCTCGATGCTGCTTTTGGGCGCGGTGAAAATAGCGCGCTGCTTGCAGAGGTAGTGGGAAGACTTGATATCAAAGTTGAACTTTCAGGTGGTATTCGCGATGACGAGTCACTGCGTCGCGCACTTGCAACAGGATGTCGACGCGTCAATCTAGGAACTGCTGCACTCGAAGATCCTGAATGGACTGCAAAGGTAATCGCTGAATTCGGCGATCGCATCGCTGTGGGACTTGATGTGCGCGGCCATGTTCTTGCAGCTCGCGGTTGGACGAAAGAGGGAGGCAATCTCTTTGAAACTATTGAACGACTTGAGCGCGATGGCTGTGCTCGTTATGTCGTCACCGATGTGACAAAAGACGGAACTCTCAAGGGTCCGAATATTGAATTGTTAAAAGAAGCATGTGCGGTGACTCGTAAACCTGTTATTGCATCGGGAGGAATTTCTTCCTTGCAAGATATTGCAGAGCTTGCGTCCCTTAATGGCATCGGTGTTGAAGGTGCAATCGTAGGTAAAGCTCTCTATGCGGGGGCATTTACTTTGCAAGAAGCACTGGAGCTCACGAAGCGATGAGCCTTTCAGTTCGCATCATTCCGTGTCTTGACGTTACCGATGGCCGAGTGGTTAAGGGCGTTAACTTCACTGATCTCGTTGATGCAGGAGATCCAGTTGAGATGGCATCTCTCTATGGACGTGAAGGTGCAGATGAGTTGACCTTCCTTGATATCTCAGCAAGTGTTGTAGGACGCGAGACAACGCTAGATGTTGTTCGAAAGACTGCAGAGCAAGTATTTATTCCGCTCACAGTTGGTGGTGGAATCCGAAGTGTTGATGATGTTGATCGCCTGCTTCGAGCAGGGGCAGATAAGGTCTCTATTAATACTGCGGCCCTTGCACGCCCCGAACTCATTGCTGAGATTGCAGATCGTTTTGGTTCTCAAGTTCTTGTTCTATCTGTCGATGCACGACGTGCTCGGACTGAATCTGGATTTGAAGTAACAACTCATGGCGGCCGAGAATCTGCAGGAGTTGATGCACTCGCATGGGTTGAAAAGGCATGTGCATTAGGTGTGGGAGAGATACTTCTGAACTCCATGGATGCAGATGGCACACGTGCGGGTTATGACATTGGCATGATTACTGCAGTTCGAGCAGTTTCTAAGGTTCCCTTGATTGCAAGTGGTGGGGCTGGGACTCTTGAAGATTTTGCAGCAGCCTTAGATGCTGGTGCCGATGCGCTCCTTGCTGCAAGCGTCTTTCACTTTGGAATCCACCGCATAGGTGATGTGAAGAAGTACCTCTCTGGTCACAATTATTCGGTGCGCAATGCGCATACGGTCTAAGGCAGAATAGCCACATGAGCCCAGACCTAAGCCCAGAGATTTCTGCGCTCCTGAAAAGTCCCGATGCTCTCATTCCAGCAATCGCGCAAGATGCCCAATCAGGCGAAGTCTTGATGCTTGCTTATGTGAATGCGCAATCACTGGCAGCAACTCTTGAAACAGGGCGAGCTACATATTGGTCTCGCTCTCGAAACGAACTCTGGGAGAAGGGTGCTACATCAGGCAATACCCAGTTGGTGCACTCCATTGCACTCGATTGCGATGGCGATGCTCTTCTTTTTAGAGTTGAACAGACTGGCGCTGCCTGCCACACAGGAGATCGCTCCTGTTTTCACAGAGGTATTGAGATGACGCGATGAAGCTTGAAGAATTTCGCGAATATGCCAAGAACAACAATGTCATCCCTGTCTATCGCAAGCTCTTAGGAGATGGCGAAACTCCACTTAATATCTATAAGAAGCTAGCAAAGAATCTGCCTGGAACATTCCTGCTTGAATCTGCAGAGCATGGGGGAGTGTGGTCTCGATATTCATTTATCGGAGCACATAGCCAGACAACGTTGACTGAAAAAGATGGCGTTGCGGTGTGGCTAGGAAAGCCTCCAGCTGGTGTTCCTCAAGGAATGAATCCTCTTGAGGCGCTGCGCAAGACTGTGGCTCACTTAAAGTCACCCAAGATTGAGGGCCTTCCCACTCTTACTGGCGGTCTCGTTGGATATATGGGTTATGACTCCGTGCGCAGGTTAGAGAAGATTTCTAACCTTGCTACAAAAGATATTGATTTACCGGAAATCGCCTTTATGTTAACGAGTGATTTAGCGGTGATGGATCACAGCGAAGGAACGATTACCCTCATTGCGAATGCGATTAACTGGGATGGCTCTGATGAGCGTATCGATGAGTCATATGCAGATGCTGTATCTCGCCTAGATCGCATGCAGGCCGAATTACTCGTTCCACTTGCTGGAGATGTCTCGCAAATTCCTGCCAAGAAAGCTCCACAATTTGATCGTAATATGACTGAGGAAGAATTCAAGTCAAAGGTTGAAATTGCTAAGGAAGAGATTCGTGCAGGTGAGGCATTCCAGATAGTTCTTTCACAGCGTTTTTCTATGCCATGTGTTGCAGATGCTCTCGATGTCTATCGCATGCTTCGTCTGAATAATCCAAGCCCATATATGTATCTCTTTAGATTTGAAGATGGAATTGAAGTGGTGGGCTCAAGCCCTGAAGCTCTTGTCAAAGTGACGGGCACTGAAGTGATGGTGCATCCGATTGCTGGAACACGTCGACGCTCAGCATCTATTGAGGAAGATATTCGATTAGGGGAGGAGCTCCTAGCCGATCCTAAAGAACGTGCAGAGCATTTGATGTTAGTTGATTTGGGTCGCAATGATCTAGGTCGCGTGTGTGCACCTGGCAGCGTTGAAGTAATCGACTTTATGCATATCGAGCGTTACTCCCACGTGATGCATATTGTCTCTACTGTTATTGGAAAGCTCGGCAAGAAATCAACTCCGATTGATGCGCTCTTCTCTGTCTTTCCTGCCGGAACACTTTCTGGTGCTCCTAAACCACGCGCGATGGAGATCATCGAAACTCTTGAGCCCACACGTCGTGGTCTCTATGGTGGCGCAATCGGATACTTTGACTTCACAGGAAATATTGATACATGTATCGCAATTCGCACAGCACTGCTGCATAAAGGCAACGCATATGTTCAAGCAGGTGCCGGTGTGGTCGCAGATTCTGATCCCACATCTGAAAATGATGAGACTCTCAATAAGGCAGCGGCAGTTCTCGGTGCCATCACTGCTGCAAATGAATTGAAGCGGAGCTAATAATGAAGGTTGGAATTTCACTGATCATGGTTGCAATTTTGGCGATTGCCATCAGTCGTCGAGTTCACCTCTCACCTCGCTATGACAGAGCTCCGCGCACGCTATCTCCATGGAACTCTATGGATAAGGGAATTGATCCGACAGAAGATCAGTCATGAGCGTTCTGGATTCCATCATTGAAGGCGTGCGCGAAGATTTAGCTGCGCGGCGACTTCCCTTAGCGCAGATACATCAAAGAATGGAGCAGACCGCTCCAGCACTTGATGCACATGAATTCTTATCAAGAGATGAGATGAATGTGATTGCCGAAGTAAAGCGCTCTTCACCGAGCAAAGGTGCACTTGCAGCAATTACCGATCCAGCAGCCCTTGCGGAGCAATACCAGGAAGCAGGAGCTGCAGTGGTGAGCGTATTGACGGAGCGACGTCGCTTCGGTGGTTCCCTTGAAGATCTTGATACTGTGCGCAAGAGAGTTTCAATCCCAGTTCTCCGCAAAGATTTTATGGTCGATGAGTATCAATTCTTGGAAGCTCGTGCACATGGAGCAGATGTTGTCTTGCTTATTGTTGCAGCCCTCTCCAAAAGTCAGCTGCGAGATTTCTATGATCTTGCAACCGAACTTGGTATGGCATCTTTGATTGAAGTACACACAGCGCAAGAACTTGAAAGTGCGATGGATATTGACCCACGCATCATTGGTGTTAATTCTCGAAACCTCAAGACCCTCGATGTTGATAGCGCTGCCTTTGCAGAGCTCATTCCTCGCATTCCATCAGATGTGATTCGGGTCGCTGAGTCAGGAATTGCCACTCGTTCAGATGTGGAATTCGCTCAGAAAGCAGGGGCCACAGCAATCTTGGTCGGGGAAACTCTTGTGAAATCTGGAGATCCGATTTCTGCCATGCAGGAACTCCTAGGTCGCAGGTAGTCTTTCTCCATGACTACTGTCGATGATCTTGCAGGGCACTTTGGCCCTTATGGAGGTCGCTTCGTTCCTGAAGCACTCATCGGCGCGCTCGAAGAGCTGGATGCAATCCGCATTAAGGCGCAGACTGATCCCACATTTATTGCAGAGTTAGCAGAACTCCACCGCACTTACACAGGGCGTCCAAGCATCATCACTGAGGCAAAGCGATTTGCAGAACATGCTGGTGGAGCGCGCATTCTGTTAAAGCGCGAGGATCTCAACCACACAGGTAGTCACAAGATTAATAATGTTTTAGGTCAAGCACTTCTGACAAAGCGAATGGGCAAGAAGCGCATCATCGCTGAGACAGGTGCAGGTCAGCATGGAGTTGCATCTGCAACGGCTGCAGCGCTGATGGGTCTTGAGTGCGTTGTCTATATGGGCGAGGAAGATACAAAGCGCCAATCGCTCAATGTTGCTCGCATGAAGTTACTGGGTGCAGAAGTTGTTCCTGTGATGTCAGGCTCTCGCACACTCAAAGATGCAATTAATGAGGCAATGCGTGACTGGGTTACCAATGTGGAGACAACACATTACTTATTGGGCACAGTTGCAGGACCTCACCCATTTCCATCCATGGTCCGTGATTTCCATAAAATTATTGGTGAAGAATCACGAGAGCAAGTTCTAGCGCTAACTGGTCGACTTCCTGATGCTGTGCTTGCATGCGTCGGTGGTGGCTCCAATGCAATCGGAATTTTCCATCGATTTATCTCAGATCCATCAGTGCGATTAATTGGACTTGAAGCTGCAGGAGATGGCGTTGAAACCGGTCGCCATGCAGCATCGATTTCAGGTGGATCACCAGGAGTTCTCCATGGAAATCGCACCTATGTTCTTCAAGATGCCAACGGTCAGACAATTGAGTCACACTCAATCTCAGCCGGACTTGATTACCCAGGTGTTGGACCTGAGCATGCATATCTGCATGACCTTGGACGCGCTGAATATCGCGGAATCACCGATGCACAAGCGATGCATGCATTTGCCCTACTTTCAAAGACTGAAGGAATTATCCCTGCGATTGAAACTGCGCACGCACTAGCTGGTGCAATGCAAGTGGGAAATGAGTTAGGCAAAGATGCAATTATCCTTATCAACCTCTCAGGTCGCGGTGATAAAGATGTGCAGACTGCAGCGCAGTACTTTGGAATTCCTCTCTAAATGACAACTCCGCTCGATGATCTCTTTGTAAAGACGCGCGCTGAGAATCGAGCAGCGCTCATTGCCTATATCCCAGCAGGTTTTCCCAGTGTTGAAGGGTGCAAGAAAGTAATTCAGGCATTTGTCGATGGTGGCGTTGATGCGATTGAAATCGGTTTTCCTTATAGCGATCCTGTGATGGATGGACCAACGATTCAAGCAGCTGCAGATCAATCACTGGCACAGGGAACGGGTGCAAAGGAAGTTTTTGAAGCGCTCAAAGTTGCTACCGAAGCCGGCGTTGCCGCAGTGGTGATGACTTATTGGAATCCCATCGAAAAGTATGGAGTAGAGAAATTTGCACAGTCGATTGCAGATAATGGAGGATCGGGAGTTATTACCCCGGACCTAACCATCGAAGAGTCTGCGTCATGGAAAGAGGCAGTGGAGAAGACGGGAATTAATCCCATCTATGTTGTTGCGCCAAGTACAACTGATTCCAGACTTCCGCAGGTTACCTCTCGTTGCAGTGGCTTCGTCTATGCCGCAAGTTTGATGGGCGTGACAGGCACTCGCACCTCGGTCTCTTCCGGTGCTCCTGATCTTGTGGCACGCATTCGCACGACTACGAAACTTCCTATCGCTGTCGGTCTTGGAGTATCAACGCGTGAACAAGCAAAGGGCGTTGCAGGGTATGCAGATGGGGTCATTGTGGGATCTGCATTTATTAAGGCCATACTGGATGCTCCAGATGAGGCAACAGGTCTTACAGCTGTGAAAAAACTTGCATCTGAGTTAGCGCTAGGAGTACGTGAAGGACGATGAAAAGATATCTACCGTGGGTTGGCCTAATCTGCCGTCTAGGTTTGGGTGGAGTATTACTTGCTGCAGGTCTATTGAAGTATCAGCATCTGGATAAGTCGCAGATGGCAGTACGCGCATATGAGATGTTGCCTATTTCAGTCGCAAATTTCCTAGGAATAATTCTTCCCTTTGTTGAAATTGCAGTTGGAGTACTTCTCATCATCGGAGCGGCAGTTCGAATCTCTGCCTTTGTGAGTGGCGCTTTAATGATCGCCTTTATCATCGGAATTTCGCAGGCGTGGGCACGAGGCCTGTCCATCGATTGTGGTTGCTTTGGTGGTGGCGGGCAGGTTGAACCAGGAACGGCCAACTATCTCCCTGAGCTCCTGCGTGATGGGGGACTTGCCCTCATGGCGATTTACCTTTTTCGCTATCCGCAAAGTAAATTTGGACTAGACCGACAGAGAAAAGATGGAGAACAGATCAATGGCTAATCAGAAACCAGGGAAAGATAACTTCACACGCAATATTGTGATTGCAGTGGTTGTGGGAGTTGTTCTCATTATGTTGGTTCCAACCCTTCTCTCTAAGCAGACGAATACATCTGCCAAGGTTCCAGCAAGCGTTTCAGCAGATCGCGGATATGGAATCGTCTTCAATGAAGAGCTCACGGGCGTTCCTGTTATCGAAATTTATGAAGATTTCCAATGCCCAGTCTGTGCTCAGTTCGAAAAGCTCCAGGGCGATTACATCGAATCTTTAATTACAGCCAAGAAGGCGACAGTTGTCTATCACACGCTCTCATTCTTAGGACCTGAGTCAGTAAATGCTGCCAATGCAGCAGCATGTTCTGCAGATGAAGGAAAGTTCCTTGGGTATCACCGCGCTCTCTATGCCAATCAGCCTGCGGAAAATACAGGCGTATGGTCAAATGATGTCTTAGGAATTCTTGGACAGGCAGCTGGCATCACCTCTAAGTCCTTTACTTCATGTGTGAATAACATGAATTACCAAGGCTGGGTATCTAATGCAGCAGCTGCAGGTGCTAAGGCAAATGTGAATTCAACTCCAACCGTCTTCATCAACGGTAAAGAGATCAATCGTCAGACTGAGTACTTCAGCGCGGATAAATTTAAAGCAGCTGTAGAGCGTGGATAAAGATGCGCCTTTCAATTCCAACTCCGGCAACGTCGGCAGTTGAAATTGGACCGCTGACTATTCATTTCTACGCACTCTGCATCATTGCTGGAGTTGCTCTAGCGATTTGGCTGGGCAATCGACGCTTCACGCGAGCACATGACGGAGTCGAAGGTGTTGTCGCAGATGTTGCAATCTTTGCCGTGCCAATAGGTGTCATTGGTGGGCGGATCTATCACGTGCTTACTTCGCCGGAACAGTATTTCGGTAGTGGTGCTAATTTCTTTGACATCTTTAAGATTTGGAATGGCGGCCTAGGAATTTGGGGTGCAATCGCCTTAGGTACCTTTGGTGCTTACCTTTCTTATAAGCGGATGAGTAAAGAAAGACCACTTCCACCTTTCTCAGCTTTTGCTGGTGCACTGGCCCCAGGGCTTGCTCTTGCTCAAGCCATAGGGCGATGGGGAAATTGGTTTAACGGCGAACTCTTTGGCAAGCCACTGGATGCGTCGTGGGCACTTTCAATT
>Ga0187845_1002411_pt1 | contig 10118 bp, 7 predicted proteins | sample SpaLakP09_SKY_68_FD_134515 | JGI IMG/M metagenome (GOLD analysis project Ga0187845, IMG submission 134515) | Oligotrophic lake water microbial communities from Sparkling Lake, Wisconsin, USA - SP09_SKY_68 | ecosystem: Environmental > Aquatic > Freshwater > Lake | place: USA: Sparkling Lake... | reverse complement strand
GAAAATTGCACTCTGGGTCCAGGAGGATATAGATAATGGCAAAACCCTCTCGGGAGAAAAACTTCCAGATTGGGTATTTAGTAAAAAGGTAATTACAGCAGGGGGTGTTCATAGTAATAAAGGCTCTTGGTCACCACTTTCGGATGATTTTATTTTGCGTAGCTCTTTACCTGTTTATAAAAAACAAATTTTCAAAGCGCAATTGTTAGGTGATGGTACGGTTGATTCCAACAGTTCAGGTACTACGATATTAGAAGTGCCTTGTGGAAGGCTCTGGCTTGATAAGCGCTTTGAAAAAGTGCTTATCTTGTCATTTAAGTCAAAGGCGAACACGATTAGCAGGGAAGTAATGCATCTTATTGCTAGGGCTGTACAGCTCGCAGAAAAAAATTATGATGCACTCGTTATTTGGCAGCCGACTTCCCTTCAAATTGGTGGAGCGGTATTGTTCAGTGCTGGTGCTGATTTATCAGAAGCTGTAGGGCTTTATAAGGATCAGGGACTTGAAGGTATTGTGTGGTATGTTAAGAAATTTCAAGAAACAGTATCCTCAGTAAAATACTCAAATGTGCCAGTCATATCAGCGGTCGCTGGGCTTGCTCTAGGAGGTGGTTGTGAGTTAATTATGCATTCCGCCAGAAGAGTAGTTGCAGCTGAAAGCTATCTCGGTTTAGTTGAGTCCGGCGTTGGTTTATTGCCTGCTGGGGGAGGCTTAAAGGAACTGGCAATCGGCTGCTCAAAGGAAGTCATGGAGGCAAGAAATTCTATTTTTCTAGACTACGTTAAGCCAAGATTTCTAAATGTATCGTTAGCTAAGGTTTCAAGTTCGGCTCAAGAGGCAATAAAGATGGGCTATCTTCAGGAGTCTGACGTTATTGTCCCCAATATTCATGAGCTCTTATATCAATCACTATTGCAGGCGCAGACTATGGCACAGTCAGGATATAGAGCTCCAATGAAGGATGACTTTAAAGTTGGGGGCAGATCCCTTAAGGCAACTTTGAAAGGGATCTTGATCAATATGAAGGATGGCGGGTTTATTTCTGAGCATGATTTCTTTATTGGTGATCAGATTGCTCATGTTATTTCTGGGGGTGATGTAGATGATGGTGCACTTGTTTCAGAGGAGTGGCTATTTAAACTGGAAAGACAGGCATTCATAAAGTTATTTACTGCGCCCAAAACACAGGAACGCATAGCGCATATGTTAACAACGCACAAACCATTGCGTAATTAGTCTCATAAGGAAATATGAAAAAAATACAAGATGCATATGTGGTTTCTGCGACCCGCTCTCCGGTGGGGAAGGCTTTTAAAGGTAATCTTAGAAATGTGAGGCCTGATGATTTATTGGCAGTGATGCTAGCTAGCGCTTTAAAACAAGTCCCACTACTAAACCCATCATTGATACAGGATATTATTGTCGGCTGTGCTATGCCAGAGGGCGCGCAGGGTCTAAATATTTCACGCATCAGTCTTTTATTGGCTGGTATACCTAACTCTGTTGGTGGAATTACTGTAAATCGATTTTGTGCTTCTGGCTTAAGTGCGATTGCAATAGCTGCCGACCGTATTCGACTGGGAGAGGCAGATGTCATGATTGGTGGTGGCGTTGAATCTATGAGTTTTATTCCAATGATGGGCAATGTTCAATCTCTTTCGCCGAAAATATTTGCCGGAGATGAGAATCTGGGTATTGCATATGGAATGGGACTTACGGCCGAAATGGTCGCTAGGCAATGGAAAGTATCACGCGATCAGCAAGATGAATTTGCATTAAATTCGCACCGAAAGGCGATTGCTGCACAAATTGTAGGCGAATTTGACAAAGAAATAACACCCATTGAATATGAAATGCGCACTCCGAATCTAGAGACTGGTGAGGTGGAAATTAAGAGTGGGATTCTCTTAAAGGATGAGGGTGCTCGTCCTGATATTTCATTAGAGGCGCTTACAAGATTAAGACCAGTTTTTGCAAGCGGGGGAAGTGTAACTGCTGGTAATAGCTCCCAAATGTCCGATGGAGCTGGCGTAGTTATTCTTGCCAGCGAGAAAGCAATTAAGGCATCTGGTCTAACTCCTTTAGCGCGTTTTGTAAGTTTTGCAGTTAGAGGTGTTCTTCCTGAAGTTATGGGAATTGGTCCAGTAGAGGCTATTCCCGCTGCTCTAGATCTTGCTAATCTCCATCAAGAACAGATTGATTGGATTGAATTAAACGAAGCTTTTGCTGCTCAAGCGCTTGCTGTTATGGGTAATTTGAAGCTAGACCCAGCTAAAGTTAACCCATTGGGAAGCGCGATTGCTTTAGGGCATCCTTTGGGGGCTACAGGGGCAATTCGAACGGCCACTCTGTTACATGGCCTTCGTCGAAAGAAATTGAAATACGGAACGGTTAGTATGTGCATTGGAACCGGCATGGGTGCAGCAGCTATTTTTGAAAGAGTTTAATAAAATGATTAAATGCGAAGAAAAAGATGGGATTTTAAAAATTGAGTTTTCTCGACCAGAAAAGAGAAATGCATTTACGGTAAAGATGTACCGCGATCTTAAAGATACTCTTATAGCTGGCGATCTTAATTCTGAAGTTAAAGTAATTTTATTGCACGGAGCAGGTGATACCTTTTCTGCGGGAAATGATTTACAGGACTTTTTAAGCTCTCCCATTCTGAGTGAAGATGCTCCCGCTTTGCAGTTGTTAAGAACGATTGCTTTGCTTAAAAAACCATTAATTGCAGCAGTAAATGGTTCTGCGGTAGGTATTGGCGCCACTATGTTGTTTCACTGTGATTTGGTGTATGCACAAAAAGAGGCGAAATTTATATTTCCATTTGTATCCTTAGGCCTAGTGCCTGAAGCAGCTATAAGCTTGTTGATGCCTCGCCTGATTGGCCATCAAAGGTCATCAGAAATTTTATTTTTTGGTGAGGCTTTATCAGCTGAGCAAGCCTATCAATCTGGTTTTGTAAATAAAGTAATCTCAGATCATTCCACGCTTGATTATGCTTTTCAACAAGCTTTACGATTGACGGCACTTTCACAGGAGGCGCTTGTTAAAACAAAAAGCCTTCTAAAGGGTAGTCAGATCCAAGCTGATGTTATCAGTCAAATAAATTCCGAGGGTAGGGTATTGATAGAGAGATTAAAAAGCACCTCCTTCAAAGAGGCACTTTCAGCATTTATTGAAAAACGAAAGCCTGATTATCGGGGATTAGATTAATCAGAAGGTATGATAAAAGTTTTTATGAGGCAACTTGGCCTTGATTTTATTAAAAGAGATTTATGAGCCTTAGTAAAAAGCCATCTAGAAATAACTATCAATTTACTATTGCTCAGTTAGCGGTTGAGTTTGATGTTACTCATCGGGCAATTCGATTTTATGAAGATCAAGGCTTGCTGTCCCCTGAGCGAATTGGAAAGAACTCCCAGATAAGAATGTATTCGGGAGCAGATCGGACTCGTCTTAGATTGATACTACGGGGTAAGCGACTAGGGTTTTCTTTGGCGGAAATTAAGGAAATTTTAGATATTAACCTATACAACAAGCCAGATGGGAGCATCCTTCAGCTAAAACGATTCATTAAAACACTTGAAAAACATCGTAGCGCACTTGAGCAGCAAATGGAGGACTTGAAAGATCAAGTGGGTGAGATTGCTGCTTATGAATTGCAATGCAAAAAGATCCTCTCCGGGAAAAGCTGATCTATTCAAATCCTCTTTACTTCCTAAAATAGTTGAATTCTTCCTTTTTATTTACTTGACGTTAACGTAAACGTAAAGTAAATTTACATTTACTACACTTTTAAGCAAAAAATTAGTATTTTTACAGATAGTCTGAGGGTTTGTTCAGAAGGGTATTGTTCAGAATAAAGTTCGTAGATAAGGGGTTTTATGAGAAATATTCCTGGAGTGAATTTCTATTTAGGTGAGGACATTGATGCCTTGCGCGATACCATTTGCACCTATGCCCAGTCTGAAATTGCACCACAAGCAGAGCTTATTGATAGGAAAGATCAATTTCCAATGGAGCAATGGAAAAAAATGGGTGATCTTGGGGTGCTGGGGGTCACGGTTTCAGAGGAATATGGTGGTGCGAATATGGGCTACTTAGCACACATGGTCGCGATGGAGGAAATATCACGAGCTTCTGCTTCAGTTGGCCTTTCTTATGGAGCGCACTCAAATTTATGCGTCAATCAAATTCACCGAAATGGTACTTTGGCACATAAGAAAAAATATTTACCAAAACTAGTATCTGGTGATTACATTGGCGCCCTAGCTATGAGTGAGTCAAATGCTGGCTCTGATGTAGTGAGTATGAAACTACAGGCGGTTGAAAAAGATGGCAATTACATATTGAATGGCACCAAGATGTGGATTACCAATGGACCTGATTGCGATGTATTGGTAGTTTATGCGAAAACCGAACCTCAACTAGGTTCAAAAGGCATTACTGCCTTCATCGTTGAAAAGGGTATGCCAGGGTTTTCTGTAGCTCAGAAGTTAGACAAACTAGGAATGCGCGGATCACACACGGGCGAGCTAGTGTTTGAGAATGTCAAGGTGCCGGCTGAAAATATATTGGGCAAACTCAATGGTGGTACGAAGGTTCTAATGAGTGGATTGGACTATGAACGAGCCGACTTGGCAGCGGGCCCGCTTGGAATTATGCAAGCCTGCATGGATGTAGTAGTGCCTTATATTCATGATCGTAAACAGTTTGGACAATCCATTGGAGAATTTCAACTAATCCAAGGGAAGGTGGCAGATATGTACACCACGCTTCAGGCATGTCGAGCCTATTGTTATGCAGTTGGAAGGCATTTGGATGAATTGGGTTCGGAGCATGTGCGGCAGGTTCGAAAAGATGCAGCTGGGGTGATCCTTTATACGGCCGAAAAAGCTACTTGGATGGCGGGTGAAGCCATTCAAATTTTCGGAGGTAATGGTTACGTCAATGATTATCCCGTTGGTCGCTTATGGCGTGATGCCAAGTTATATGAAATTGGTGCAGGAACCTCTGAAATTCGCAGAATGCTCATTGGCAGTGAATTATTTACCGAAACTATTTAATGGAGAGATGCAGAGATATGCCTAAGCTTGAATCTAAATTAAATATCCGAAATTCTGAATTTATTGCTAATAAGCAATTAATGCAGTCTGTTGTGGATGATTTAGTGCTTAAGATCAGACAGATTGAATTAGGTGGTGGTGAAAGCGCCAGAAAAAAACATATTGATCGATCTAAATTACTGCCTAGAGATAGGGTGGGGTTATTAATAGATCCAGGAACTCCTTTCTTAGAATTTTCTCAGCTAGCTGCTTATGGCATGTACCCTGAAAAATTGGGGTCTGATGCAGCACCGAGTGCTGGACTCATAACTGGTATTGGTTCGATTGCTGGGCAAGAATGCGTAATTATTTGCAATGACGCTACTGTTAAAGGGGGAACTTATTTCCCAATGACTGTAAAGAAGCATTTACGCGCCCAAGAGATAGCAGATCAAAATAATTTACCCTGTATCTACTTAGTAGATTCAGGCGGCGCTAATCTTCCAAATCAAGATGAGGTATTTGCTGATAGAGATCATTTTGGTCGCATTTTCTTTAACCAGGCGAATATGTCAGCAAAAGGCATTCCGCAAATTGCCGTCGTTATGGGCTCATGCACCGCTGGTGGCGCTTATGTTCCTGCGATGAGTGATGAGAGCATCATCGTAAAAGATCAAGGAACCATTTTTTTGGCTGGCCCACCATTGGTTAAGGCGGCTACTGGTGAAATTGTTAGTGCTGAAGAATTAGGTGGTGCTGATGTGCATACTAGGCTATCGGGAGTTGCCGATCATTATGCACAAAATGATGCACATGCACTGAGTATTGCCCGCAATATAGTGAGTAATCTGAACCGTAAGAAACCGGAGCCTTTAAAGCGACGAGATGTAACACAACCGCTGTATAGCGCAGATGAGTTATATGGTGTGATTCCTGTTGATAGCCGTAAGCCATATGATGTTAGGGAGGTAATAGCTCGTGTTGTTGATGGATCTGAGTTTGATGAATTTAAGGCGAGATTTGGTATTACTCTGGTAACCGGATTTGCTCATATTGACGGATATCCAGTTGGAATTATCGCCAATAATGGAATCTTATTTTCGGAAAGCGCCCTAAAAGGGGCTCACTTTATTGAGTTGTGCTGCCAAAGAAAAATTCCTTTGATATTTTTGCAAAATATTACGGGTTTTATGGTTGGTCGTAAGTATGAGAATGAAGGTATTGCTAGAAATGGCGCCAAGATGGTAACTGCAGTTGCTACGGCTCAAGTCCCAAAATTTACAGTGATTATTGGCGGTTCGTTTGGCGCCGGTAATTATGGAATGTGTGGAAGAGCATATAGCCCAAGAATGTTATGGATGTGGCCAAATGCCAGAATTTCTGTAATGGGTGGCGAACAGGCTGCCAGCCTATTAGCTACGGTGCGTCGCGACGGAATAGAAGCAAGGGGTGAGCAATGGAGTTCTGAAGAGGAGGCTGCATTTAAAGCTCCCCTGAGGCAACAGTTCGAAAATCAAGGCCACCCTTATTATGCTAGCGCTAGGCTTTGGGATGATGGCATCATTGATCCAAAAGACACTAGAAAAGTTTTAAGTTTAGCAATCTCAGCTAGCTTAAATGCCCCCATTCCCGAAACGAAGTTCGGTTTATTCAGAATGTAAATGGGTATAAGGCTAAAAATGAATCCACCATCAAAATACACTTCACTTATTTTAGATATCAATAAGTCAATTGCTACAGTAACTTTAAATCGGCCAACATTACGAAATTCTTTTAATGAGGTCCTCATTGCAGAGTTGACTGAGATTTTTGAAGACTTAACTAATGGTAATGAGGTCAGAGTTATTATTTTGGCAGCTAGTGGCGTCAGCTTTTGTGCCGGTGCAGATCTAACTTGGATGAAGTCTATGGCTTCCTATAGTCATGAAGAGAACTTGGCGGATGCTCGCCGGTTGGCTCAAATGCTTCATCGTATATATTGCTGCCCAATCCCAGTTATTGCACGTATTCAAGGTGATACATATGGAGGTGGCATAGGGCTTGCAGCGGTATGCGATATTGTTGTCGCAAGTGATAATGCCCACTTTTGTTTATCTGAAGCACGATTAGGTTTATTGCCAGCAACCATCAGCCCCTATGTGATTAGAGCGCTAGGGGAGCAGGCATCTCGCCGCTATTTTATTACTTCAGAAAGGTTTTCGGCTGCTGAGGCTCATCGCTTAGGATTTGTACATATACTTTGTCAACCCGATGACTTGGATCAGCAGGTAGATAAAATTTGTCTCGCCATACTCCAGAATGGTACTCAAGCGGTGACAAAGTGCAAAAAACTGGTTCAGGACTTTTCTAGTCAGGTAATTGATGCGAAGTTGATTGAAGATACAGTAAAGCGAATTGCTGATATTCGCGGAACTGATGAGGCACAAGTTCGCATGAGATTATTTCTGGAGAAAAAATAATTGTTTACTAAAATTCTCATCGCTAATCGCGGTGAAATTGCCTGCCGAATTGCTAAAACCTGCCGAAAATTAGGGGTTAAAACGGTTGCCGTTTATTCGGATGCTGATAAAGATGCGCTGCATGTTCAAGTATGTGATGAGGCCGTCTACATTGGCGGCTCATCACCCAAGGAAAGCTATCTTCTAGGTAACATAATTATTAAACAGGCCTTGGCTTATGGTGCTCAGGCGATCCATCCTGGTTATGGCTTTCTCTCTGAGAATGCAGATTTTGCTCGTGATTGCGCTATCGCTGGCCTTGTATTTATCGGGCCACCCGAGGCAGCAATCAGGGCAATGGGTTCTAAATCAGCCGCGAAGTCACTTATGGAGCAGGCTGGGGTTCCTTTGGTGCCAGGCTATCACGGCGAATTGCAGGATTGTGCTTTCTTACGTAAGCAGGCCGATCAGATTGGGTATCCAGTTCTTCTAAAGGCTTCGGCTGGCGGTGGTGGTAAAGGAATGCGAATCATTGAGGATGGTAATTCCTTTGAGCAAGCATTAGCTTCGTGTAAGCGTGAGGCGATGAGTAGCTTTGGGGACGATAAGGTATTGGTAGAGAGGTACTTAAGTCGCCCTAGACATATTGAAGTTCAAGTATTTGCAGATAAGCAGGGTAATTGCGTTTATCTTTTTGATCGCGATTGCTCCGTCCAAAGGCGCCATCAAAAGGTTCTAGAGGAGGCGCCGTCACCTTGCATGAGTGATGAGCTAAAGGCTCAAATGGGTCAAGCAGCTGTTAATGCTGCAAAAGCAGTCAATTACGAAGGTGCTGGAACGGTAGAGTTTATTGCTGAAGCCGATGATGAGGGTCAGGCTGGTCATTTTTATTTTATGGAAATGAATACTCGTCTTCAAGTTGAGCATCCAGTAACCGAAATGATTACAGGGCAAGATTTGGTGGAATGGCAGCTCAGGGTTGCTAACTCAGAACCGCTCCCACTATTGCAGAATGAACTCAAAGAGTGCGGACATGCTCTTGAGGCACGTATTTATGCTGAAAATCCTGAGAATCAGTTTCTTCCCTCCACTGGTAAATTATTGACTATGTTGATGCCTAAAGAAGAGTTGGGAGTGGTGAGGGTGGATGCTGGTGTTCAGGAAGGTGACGTTATCAGCCCTTTCCATGACCCCATGATTGCTAAATTAATTGTATGGGGCGAAGATCGACCAACAGCGTTATCTAGAATGGAAGTGGCGTTAGCTCAAGTCAATATTGTAGGTCTGTCCACCAATGTAGCCTTTTTATCCCGCTTAGTTAAAAATGATTCTTTTGTTAAACCCAATTTAGATACTGGATTAATACTCCGGCATGAAAATGAGTTGCTACAAAAGGACTTAAAGGTTGATTTTGAAAGCCTAGCCTTTTTGGTTGCAGGACAATTGTCAGTGGAGCTGTATCAATCTAGAGCGTATAACTCTGAAGTCCAATCACCGTGGCAAAAATTAGATGGGTGGCGGATGAATGGATTCACCGAAAGAACCTTTACGTGGACGTTAGACGATTCTCATCAAGCTCATGTAGTGCGGCTAAATTATTCCCAAAATACACTCTTATATGAAGGTGAGGTGCGTCACTTAACCCATTGCGAAGATGGTGGTGTACTGCGAATCGGATTAAACGGAAAGCAATTGAATGCACGCGTGATTTCAGAGTCTAGTCACCCAAATACCCTTCATTTATTTCGCGATGGCAGATATCAAAAATGGCACTACCAAAATCCTCTAGCGATGACTCATGTTGATGAGAGTGCAATTGGAAAGTTGACTGCACCAATGCCTGGTAAAGTTGTAGCCATTCGGGTTGAGGTGGGACATCAAGTTATTGTTGGAGATGAACTCATAGTTGTTGAATCGATGAAAATGGAGCACACCATTACTGCACCTGTGGATGGGATCATCGCTGAAATTCATTATGCCGAAGGGGATCAGGTGGGTGAAGGCGATCAATTAATTACTTTTGCAAGCCCTACTTAATTAAAATAGCTCATTATGATTAGTTCTCCATACTTACCTAAAAAGTTAAGATTGTCGAGGTAGGGCCTCGCGATGGTTTGCAGAATGAGAAAACATTCGTAGCAAATGAGGTAAAGATTTCCCTGATTAACCAATTATCATCGGCTGGATTTTCCAATATTGAGGCAGCTGCTTTTGTATCGCCAAAATGGATTCCGCAAATGGCGAGTAGTGAAATTGTGATGGCTGGTATTGATCGGATGCCAGGCACAATTTACTCAGTATTAGTTCCCAATCTTCAAGGATTTGAAAAGGCGCTAGCTTCTCGCGCCAATGAGATTGTCATTTTTGGAGCTGCATCGGAGACCTTTTCTCAAAAGAACATTAACTGTAGTATTGCAGAATCTATTGAGCGTTTTGCACCTGTTACAAAAGCAGCTTTGGATCATAATATCCGAGTACGTGGAAGTATTTCTTGTGCCATGGGCTGTCCTTTTGAGGGCGATATTGATCCTGCGAAAGTAGGGGAAGTGGTCCGGCTGATGGCAGACCTAGGGTGCGTGGAAATTGATATCGCCGATACGATCGGCATTGGAACTCCAAATAAAATTAAAG
>Ga0187845_1002403_pt1 | contig 10138 bp, 6 predicted proteins | sample SpaLakP09_SKY_68_FD_134515 | JGI IMG/M metagenome (GOLD analysis project Ga0187845, IMG submission 134515) | Oligotrophic lake water microbial communities from Sparkling Lake, Wisconsin, USA - SP09_SKY_68 | ecosystem: Environmental > Aquatic > Freshwater > Lake | place: USA: Sparkling Lake... | reverse complement strand
CGCACCAGTCCCGGTTCAGCCAGCGCGGTTTCGGGCAGATAGGCCAGTGCTTCGCCGCGCCGCACGAAGCCCAGCAGCAGTTGCAGATCGTCGACCAGATAAGCGATCTGGCGCGGCAGCACGTCATCGCGCCAGCCATCGGAGCGCTGGCCGCGGTCCTGTCCGCCAAACAGCGAGCGGGTCGGGCAGATGAAGGGATGTTCGAGTATCCGTGCTACCGGCAGCTGAACCGTTGCGCCGGCGTCAGGCGGGTGATCTGCCAGCAGGGGATGGCTGGTGCTGGCGACCAGTTGCAGGGTGGTGTTGCCCAGCGCCAGTCTGTCCCAGTCGGCCGACCAGCTTGCGCCGGTGCCATCGATCACAGCTCCGCTAACGATGGCGACGCTCAGATCACCCCGTGCCAGCGAGCGCAAGGCTTCTTCGTCATACATGGCCTGCAGGTGCACCGTGCCGCTGAAGTTGGCGCGTAGCTGTTGCGCGAGGCGATGGCCGTGGCGCCACAGCAGGATGGCGGGCCCGCCGATGTGGAGTTCGACGCGGGCGCTGGCACCCTGTAAATCGGCTTCGGTCTGCGCAGCCAACGCGAGCAGCTGCTGGCCCCGTTCGCGCAACAGCTGTCCAGCGGAATTGAGCACCAGCTGGCGCGTGCTGCGGTCAAACAGTGCGCTGGACAGGCTGTCTTCCAGACGGCGCAATGCCTTGGAGACGGCGGAAGGCGTCAGGTGCAGCTGTTCTGCTGCGGCGAGCAGGGAATTGTGCCGCGCTACGGCCAGAAAAATGCGCAGGTCAGAAAGATTCATTTTCCAATTTGGACATTAAAAGTGAAAATCATTTGCTTTACGTTCATGTATCGCGGTCGCTAATATGCCTACTTTTTCATCACTAGGCAAGCTCACATGACTATTCTGAATCGCCAGTGGATCTACCAGCAGCCGCCTGTGGATGTGGTTGGTCCCGACCATTACCGCTATCAGGAACAGCCCCTCGATACCGCGCTGGGACGCGACGAACTGCTGGTCGAGGCGCGCTACATCAGCGTTGATCCTTACATGCGCATCGGCCAATCGGGCAAACCTACCTATGATCCGCTGCCCCATCCGGTGGGCGTGGTGCAGCAGGCGGGCGTGGTGGCGCAGGTGCTGGCGTCGAACGCTGCGGCATTCGAGCCTGGCGACTGGGTATGCACCTACAGCGGCTGGCAGACCCACGCGGTTCTGCACGCATCGGCGGTGAACAAGATCGATGCGCAGCTGGCGCCCGTGAGCACGGCGCTCGGCGTGCTCGGCATGCCAGGCCGGACGGCGTGGTTCGGTCTGACCGAGGCAGGCAAGCCGCGCGCCGGCGAAGTGGTGGTGGTATCCGGTGCAGCGGGGGCAGTAGGTTCGCTGGTGGTGCAGTTCGCCAAAAAGCACGGCGCGCGCGTGCTGGCGATTGCCGGCGGCGCGGAGAAATGCCGCTGGCTGCGGGAACAGCTAGGCGCTGACTGGACGCTCGATTATCGTGAGTACCACGATCATGCCGCGCTGGCAGCGCAGATCCGCCACCTAACGGGCGGTGTCGATGTGTACTTCGACAATGTGGGCGGGATGGTGACGGACGCCGTGCTGTGCGAGATCAAGCGGCGCGCCCGCATCGTGATCTGCGGCCAGATCAGCCAGTACAACGGCAATCTCGATGCGCCCACGCTGGGGCCGCGCTTCCTGCATCATGTGCTGTACCAGCGCGCCACCATACAGGGCATCCTGGCGCGCGACTACCTGCACCGCATGGATGAAATGCTGGCTATCGTGGGGTCGTGGGTGCAGCGCGGCGAGATCATCTTCGAGCAGCATGTGCTGCGCGGCTTCGCGCAATTACCGCAGGCGCTCAACGCGCTGTTCACGGGCGAGCATCGGGGCAAATTGCTGGTGGAGGTGTAATTGGCGCGTGATCCAGCGTGATGCCGGTTTTGCTGCGGCGCAGGGCAGATCGGCTTCAGACGCAAGCAATTTCTGCCCGCAGGGTCAGGGTGCCACAGCCAGAGTTAAGGCTGAATTAACAAAACCTTTTATTTGCAGTGCAACATAAAAATACAACATCTGTTGAGTATTATGCAATGCTTGTCATTCGGATGACATAAAGCCTTCCTAACCTAGCGGTTTTTCTTCTCCCGCTAAAGGAATGCTTTATGTACGGCTCGACCAAGAACGTCCACGGACCTGCTCTTCCACCACGATACGCCATGGTACTGATCGCCGGGCTGCTGCAAGCGGCCTTTGCCCACGCGGCAGACGGCGCATCTGCTGCCGACAGCAGCGAAGCCAACCAGGTGGTTGCGACGGCTGTGGTGGAAATCCACTCGACCCTGAACTCGGCGTCTTTGAGCGCACCATCCAAGAGCAATCTGGATGCGCGTTCGGCGCTGTCCGAAGTGAGCGACCAGTTCGTGCGCGACTTCACCTCACCGATTGCCGACTACAGCCAGCTGCTGCAGATGGCGCCGGGCATGTTCAGCTACAGCCCTAACGGCGTGGGTCTGGGCGATAACAAGACCACCATGCGCGGCCTGTCCGACAGCAATAGCGTGATCTCGTTCGACGGCATCCCTTTCAACGATACCAACGGCGTGAGCCACCACGCCTGGGTGTTCTTCCCTAGCCAGTTCACCGGCGGCGCCGTGATCGACCGCAGCCCTGGTTCGGCGGCTACCATCGGTCAGGCCACTTACGGCGGTTCGATCAATCTGCTGTCGCGCGAGCTGGAAAACCAGCAACGCACCAGCGCCACGGGTTCTTACGGCACCTGGGCCACCTCGCTGGTGGGACTGGAACACGAGACCGGCCAGTTTGGTCCGAACGGCAGCTCCAACCTGCTGTTCAATCTGCAGGAAATGAAGTCGGACGGCTACCAGACCTTCAACAAGCAGAAGCGTGATGCAGCGTCGCTCAAGTACCGCTACCAGCTGAACGAGGACACCGCACTGACGCTGTTCTCCTCGTGGCTGAACCTGACCAACAACACGCCCAACATCAAAGGCGTGACGCGTGCCAATTACAACCAGGGCGATTACCGCGATCTGCTGAGCGGCGATCCGACCAAGCCCAACTACTGGGGCTTTAACTTCTACGACATTTCCACTGCTTTCAACTATGCCGGCGTGAGCACCAATCTGGGCGGCGGCTGGAAGCTGGAAGACAAGATCTACGTCTACCGCTACTGGAACCAGCAGAAGTACAACAGCGCTACCGCCATCACCACCACCAGCGCAATCGACAAGCTGAACTCCTATCTGACCAAGGGCAATCTGCTGCGCGTCAGCCAGGAGTCTTCGTTCGGCACGCTGCGCACCGGCGTATGGTATGACTACGCCAACAGCTTCCGCTACCAGATTCCTAGCGATCCACGCACCTGGCTGGATGTGGCTGCGCCCAACTTCACCGAGCGCTATAAAACCACCACGGTTCAGCCTTACATCGAGTACGAGTTCCGCGTAACGCCGGCGCTGCGCATTACCCCGGGCGTGAAATACGCTTCGTATAAACAGGACTTCCACCACCTGCAGGACAACGGCGGCGCCGTCGGCACGCTGGGCGGTGTGTACAACAAGACCACCGGCACCATCACGGGTGGTCTGCCATATGTGGACAACGCCGTTAAATACACGGACACCATGCCTTCGCTGGACGTGCACTACCAGCTGGCGCCCAACTGGACCACCTATGCCCAGGTAGCGCGCGGCGACCAGATTCCGTCGACCAGCGTGTTCGATACGCCTAACGCCAAAGTAACCACCACCCCGAACGCCACCAAGTCCACCACCAGCCAGATCGGTTCTGTGTACCAGACCGAGCGCTGGAACCTGTCGGCCGACGTGTACCACATCCGTCTGGATAGCCCTTACTCGTCGTCGATCGATCCGACCACCGGCAACACTGTGTACTTCATGAACGGCAGCGAAATCAGCCAGGGTGTGGAAGCAGAAGGCACGGTACTGCTGGGCGGCGGCTTCAGCGTGTATGCCAACGCCACCTTCGGCAGCACCAAGTACGACACGGGCAAGTGGGTGGCTGGCGCACCGGGTAACACCGAAACGCTGGGCCTGAATTACACCCAGAACGGTTGGAGCAGCGGTCTGTTCGTCAAGCGCGTAGGCAAGGTCTACGCCGACAATGGCGCCAACCATGAAGCCTTCGCGATCGATCCGGTCACGCTGGCCAATCTGTTCGTGAACTACCGCGTCAAGTCGCCGCTGGCGATGGTGAAACAGGCCAAACTGCAGTTCGGCGTCAATAACCTGTTCAACAATCACAGCATTGTCGACGTGGCTTCCGCTGGCACCAAAACCAGCTCCAGCGCTGCGCCGTCGCCTGCCGATATGCTGACGGTGCTGCCGGCGCGCAGCGTTTCGATGACCCTGACGCTGGACTTCTAAGGCTGTACTGTTGATTCGGCGTCACACCTGCGGGTAGCCCAGCGCAGCGCCATGGCGGCACGCGCTGGCGCCAACCCGTCCCCGCTGCTGCTGTGCCATCGGGCACCGGCAGCGGGCCCGGCAAACCTTCCGGCCCGGCGCGGCTGGAGTAAGATGGGCGCCTGATCTGTTAGAGGAAGTTATGCGCCTGCTGTTAATCGAAGACGATCCCATGATCGGCGAAAGCATGGAAGAAGTGCTGCGCCGCGAGCACTATGCGGTGGACTGGGTACGCGATGGCGACAGCGCCATGCTGGCCCTGCGGCAGGATGTGTATCACCTGCTGCTGCTCGATCTTGGTTTGCCCGGAACGCAGGGCATGGAAGTGCTGCGCCAGTACCGCGCCCACGGGGGCACGGTGCCGGTGCTGATCGTAACGGCGCGTGACGCGCCACCTTCAAGGGTGCTGGGGCTGGATGCCGGCGCCGACGATTATCTGGTCAAGCCATTCGATATCGACGAACTGCTGGCGCGCATCCGTGCACTGCTAAGGCGCGGCAAAGCGGCCCAGCAGGTGCAGGTGTCGTTCCGTGGCCTGCAGGTCGACATGGCGGCCCACACCGCCAGCTTTAACGGCGTGCCGCTGCATCTGCCGGCGCGTGAATTTGCCGTGCTGCGCGCATTGCTCGACACTCCGGGCAGCGTGGTCACCAAGCGTCAGCTGGAGGAAAGCATTTATGGCTGGGGCGAAGAAGTCGAAAGCAACGCTATCGACGTGCACATCCACCATCTGCGCAAAAAACTGGGTAGCGGCTTTATCAAGAATATCCGTGGCGTAGGCTACAAACTGGCGACTGCATGAAAACTATACGTACCCGACTGCTGGTCGGTCTTATCGGCGGCATGGCCGTGTTTGTGCTGGCCGCGATAGCCTTGCTGTATGCGCGGGCCGATCACGAAGTCGATGAAGATTCCGACCAGCGCCTGCGCCAGCTGGCGTGGTGGCTGCCGGTGCAGGCACCGGGCAAATGGCGCATGCCACTGGAAGACAGCGTGGATGACCGCCTCGACGTGCACGTCTGGAATGGCGCGCAGCAACTGGTGTTCCGCACCGAGGCCGGGCCCATGCTGCCGCTGCCGCAGCCGACCGGCTATTCCACCGTGCTGCATCAGGGCGCGCGCTGGCGCGTGTATTCGGAAGTGATTGCCGGCTACGCCATACAGGTGTCGCAGCCGGTGGCTATCCGCCAGCGCGCCGCCTTTTATCTGACCTTGCGCACGGCGCCGCCCTTGCTGCTGCTTTTCCCGGCCATGGCGCTGCTGATCTGGCTGGTGGTAGGGCGCGCGCTGCAGCCGCTGGAAAATCTGACCAAGGCGGTGCGCGGGCGCACGCCGTCCGACCTGCAGCCGCTGACGCCGGACGGGCTATCGCCCGAGCTGCTGCCTATTCTTGATGCGCTCAATAGCCTGCTGCAGCAGATAGATGGCGTGCTCGCCGCACAGCGCAATTTTGTCGCCGATGCAGCGCACGAGCTGCGCTCGCCGCTGACGGCGCTGAAGCTGCAACTAAGGCTGGCGGAAACCGCACAAGCGGGCGCGGAGCGCGAGCAGTCCTTCCGCAAGCTGCACGAACGGCTGGATCGCGCCACCCATCTGGTGCAGCAGTTGCTGACGCTGGCCCGGCAGGAGCAGGGCACGGTGCCGCCGCGTGGCCGCTGCGATTTGTTGCGCATCGCCCGCCAGACGGTGCTCGATCATTCCATCTATGCAGAGAGCAGGCAGATCGATCTGGGTGTCAGCAGTGCAGCAGTAGAAGCTGTGGTGCAGGCGCATGCCGAAGGTCTGGAAGTCATGCTCAGCAATCTGGTCGACAATGCCTTGCGCTATACGCAGCCGGGCGGACAGGTGGATGTGATGGTCGGCATGGAGCAGGACCTGCCTTTCTTGCAGGTGTCCGACAATGGCCCCGGTGTGCCGGAAGAACATCGTGCGCGCCTGTTCGACCGCTTCTATCGCCCGGACGGTAATCTGGTGTGGGGCTGCGGGCTGGGACTGTCCATCGTAAAAAGCGTGGCGGATGCCCACCATATGACGCTGAGGCTGAGCAGCAACGGCAGCAGCGGGCTGGTGGTGACGGCACTGTTTAATCATCCGTTAACGAACGCTGCGGTTTAATGCCGTTATTTATGCCTGCCTATCGATTTGCTTTGCCAGCTGCGCTGGCCCTGTCGCTGCCTATTGCGCACGCCGAGACGGGAACTGAAGTGCCAACTGTGGTGGTGGCCAGCCAGCGCGCGGATGTGGTCAGCAAGATAGACCGCAAAGTCTATCGCACGGGTGCTGACCTGCAGTCCGTTAGCGGCAACGCTGCTGACGTGCTGAATAATGTGCCGTCTGTCGATGTCGATATCGACGGCAATATCAGCCTGCGCGGCGATGCCAGCGTGACGGTGCTGATCGACGGCCAGCCTTCCGGCCAGATGCAGGGCGCTGCGCGTGCCGGTGCGCTGATGGGCATGTCCGCTGCCGATATTGAAGCAGTAGAAGTCATCACCTCGCCCTCGGCCGAGTTCAAGCCGGACGGCACGGGCGGTATCATCAACATCATCACCAAGAAACAGCACAAGCGCGGCAGCAGCGGCCAGCTGGTTACCAGCATCGGTAATGACGGCCGCCATAACGGCAGCGTTTTGGGCAGCTATAACACAGGCGCGCTGGACCTGAGCGGATCGCTGGGCAACCGGCAGGACTGGCGCCGCCGCATCAACGATAATCAGACTGGCGCGCCTGGCGCTTTGCCTAGTCTGACGCATCAGATACAGGATGAAAGCAGCGAGCGCTGGTCGGGCAAAGGCGCGCTGAAATACACGCCGAACCCGCAGCAAAGCATGGGCGTGACGCTCGATTATGCGACGCGCTCGGATCAGCGCAGCCTGGCGCAGCAGACCATAGCGCCGGACGCACCGCTGTACCAGCGTTTCGGCAGCGGCGGCGGCCCGCGTACCGATGCAGGGCTGGCGCTGACGCTGGACCAGAAATTCGCCTTGCCGGGCGAGGCGCTGGCGCTGTACGCTGCGCACAGCCATTCCTCCGAAGAGAATCTGATCGACTACACCACGGACCGTAACTTCGATCAGGTGGTCTACGACATTTCCAGATTCAGCTCCGCATACACGCGGCCAATGGGCGAGAGCGCAAAACTGAAAGCCGGCTACGAAGTCGAGTACGACCACAACTCGTTCAATAACTGGAACACCAGCACAGCGGCTGCCAACCATTTCCGCTACCGGCTGGCGATCAACGCCGCCTATGCTACTTATTCCTCCAAACATGGCGCGCTGGAGGCTTTGGGTGGACTGCGCTTCGAGCAGGCCGACATTCGTACCCTGCTGCGTGATAGCGGCGACAGCGGCACGCAGCGCTACCGCAAGCTGTATCCGAGCCTGAATCTGCTGTACACGCTGAATGATACGGATAGTCTGGCGCTGGGCTACAGCAAGCGTGTCAAGAAGCCGGATCCGGAGGATGTGAATCCCTACATCAACGCGTCCGATCCGAAGAATCTGCGGCAGGGTAATCCGGCCCTGCGTCCACAGGTGACTGATGCGCTGGAGCTGGCTTATCGCCATGAGGCCGGTGCTACGTCTTACAGTGCCACGACCTACTATCGCCGCAGCCAAAATGGCGACGGCGAGGTGCTGCTGCCGCTGGCGAATGATGTGGTACTGATTACCAAGGTGAATCTGCCGACTGTGCAGTCTGGTGGCGTGGAGTTTGGCGCTAGCGGCAAGCTGGCGCAGGGGCTGAGCTATAACCTGAGCGGCAATGACTTCTACAACGAGATCAACGGCCAGCAAGTGCAGGGCGGAAGCAATCATTCTGACTTCGGCTTCAACGGCAAGGGCACGCTGGATTACCAGCTGGTGGCACGCGACCGTGTGCAGCTTGGTTTTAACTATCGCGGCAAACGGCTGACAGCGCAGGGCTACGTCATGCCGTTCAATGTGGTCAATGTCGGCTATCGCCACCAGATAGATGAGCAGTGCACGCTGGTGGCGACCCTGTCCGATGCATTCAATACGCAGCGCCAGCGCCGCATTTACGAAACGCCGACGTTTAACGGAAGCTACGCGCGCCATCAGCTGGGGCAGGTGGCGTATATCGGTCTGGCGTTTTCCTTTGGCGGCACGCGCAAGGCCAAAGATACTGAATTTAATTACGACTAGGAGGAGATAGGATGAAGCAGACGATGTTGAAGATGGCCGCAGTGGCCTTGCTGGCCCTGCCCGCCGCCCATGCAGCTGACAATGCCGGCAGCTACGCGGTACAGCAGAAATGGACGCTCGACGGTGCAGGACGCTGGGACTACCTTGAAGTGGACAGCAGCCATCAGCGTCTGTTCGTGACGCGCGACGAGCGCGTGCAGGTGATCGATCTGGCTAGCGGCAAGGTGGCTGGCGAGATCCCCGGTCTGAAGCGCGCCCATGGCGTGGCCTTCGCGCCAGCACTGGGGCTGGGTTTTGCCAGCAGTGGCGCGGGCGACAGCGTGGTAGTTTTCGAGCTCGATAGCCTGAAGGTAAAGCGCGAGGTGAAAGTCGCCGGCAAGAATCCGGACGCCATTCTGTACCATCCGGCCAGCGGCAAGCTGTACGCCTTTAATGGCAAGAGCGCCAATGTCACCGTGTTCGATGCGGCGACCATGCAGCAGCTGGCCAGCATCGCGGTGAACGGCAAGCCTGAATTTGCCGTCGCCGATGGCAACCGGATCTACGTGAACATCGAGGACAAGAACGCCATTGCGGTGATCGATGTGGCGTCCGATAGCGTGCTGGCCAACTGGAATCTGCCCGGTTGCGATGAGCCTACCGGGCTGGCGCTCGATGGTGTTCACCAGCGCCTGTTCTCCGTCTGCGGCAATGGCGTGCTGGCAGTGACCGACGCCGCCAGCGGCAAAGCGGTGGCGCGCAAAGCCATCGGCAAGGGCGCCGATGCGGCAGTGTACGATGCCGAGCGCCAGCTGGTCTTTTCCTCAAATGGCGAAGGCACCCTGACGGTGATCCGCCAGACCGACGCGGACCACTATGCCGCGCCGGTGACGCTGCCCACGCTGAAAGGTGCGCGCACGATGGCGATGGACCATGCCAGCGGGCGTATCTACCTGCCGGTGCTGGCCGAGCAGCGCTTCAGCATGGTGGTGGTGGCGCCCTAAGCTGGCTGCCGTCGCCGCCGCTGCAGCGGGAGGCTAACGGCTTGTCAAAGTCCTGACCGGCTGCGCATCGCGGTCGTTCAGGGTTTTGAGAAACGCGACCACATCGGCGATATCCGTCTCCGACCACACCGGCTTGCCGCCGCGATGATTGGTCATCGGTGCCGTGCGCTGGTCGACATTGCCCTGATATTGCGCGGGCAAATCGTCAAATTGCGGCCTGCCGCTCACCTGCGGATACCACTTCTCCGGCGCGGTATCGCGCTCTACATAAAAGCGCAGCGCTTGTTCCAGCGAATGAAAGCGGCCGTTGTGGAAGAACACCTGACGGGTCGCCACATTGCGCAAGGTGGGCGTGCGGAACATGCCGCAGTACCAGGGGTTGTCCGCCTTGTCGGTGCGGGCTGGGCCGCATAAGGCCAGATCGTAGTAGGCCGGATTGGCGTTGGCCGGAATCTCTGGATTGCGCGGCACGCCCAGTGTCTGGAAGTTGTAGTCGGTGAGCGTAGGGTGGGCGCCAGCCGCGCCCTGTTCCACCAGAT
>Ga0187845_1002402_pt1 | contig 10139 bp, 5 predicted proteins | sample SpaLakP09_SKY_68_FD_134515 | JGI IMG/M metagenome (GOLD analysis project Ga0187845, IMG submission 134515) | Oligotrophic lake water microbial communities from Sparkling Lake, Wisconsin, USA - SP09_SKY_68 | ecosystem: Environmental > Aquatic > Freshwater > Lake | place: USA: Sparkling Lake... | reverse complement strand
CTGCTGGCGCGCCAGCAGACGGTTGGGCAGGCCGGTGAGCGCATCGTGATGCGACAGGAAATCGATCAGATGCTGTTCCGCCTTGCGTTCACTGATATCCATGAACACAGCCACGTGGTTGCTGACTTCCCCTTGCGCATCGCGCACCACCGATAGACTGAGCAGGCCGGGGAAGGTATCGCCACTCTTGCGCCGCGCCATAATCTCGCCGGACCAGTGGCCCGTCTTGACGATGGCCTGCAACATCAGCTGGAAGGTTTTCATATCCGCTTCGCCGGCGTGCAGCAGCGCTGCGCCCCGTCCGATGACTTCCTCGGACGAATAGCCGGAAATCCGCGTGAAGGCGGCATTACAGGCGACGATGCGGCCAGATTTGTCGGTCACCACGATGGCATCCTGGGTCGCCTCGAACACCTGGCTGGACAGGCGCATGAACTCCTCATTGGCGCGGCGCTGCTCCACTTCCTTTTCCAGCGAGGCAGCCAGCGCAGCCAGTTCCGCCGTACGCTCGCTTACGCGCTGCTCCAGCATGGCACGCTCTGCCGCCAGTGCCTTCTGGGTACGCGCCAGCCGCACATGGGCATCGGCACGCGCCAGTATCTCCTCGGCCTGGAAAGGCTTGGCGATGAAATCTACCGCACCCAGCGCAAAGCCGCGCACCTTGTCGTCGGTATCGTGCTGGGCCGAGAGAAAGATCACCGGTATCTGACTCAGTTCGGGCGCAGCTTTCAGGCGCCTGCACACTTCGAAGCCGTCGATGCCCGGCATGCGGATATCCAGCAGTATCAGTTCGGGCGGGCGCGATTGTACGGTCCATAGTGCCAGTTCGCCGTTGGGCGCCTGCCGCACATAGTACCCTGCCTCCGTCAGCAGATCGCTCAGCAGCTTGAGCGAGGCTGGCGTGTCTTCCACGATCAGCACTTCCCCCTTGCCCGACTGCTCCGATATTTCCCGAACCATGTAAATACTCTTTCGTACTAGCTGCCCCCTAGCGGGCATTGTTTATGATATACCGATCAGTTCTGTGCCGCTGTGCTGCTTTCCGCATCTTCCAGCAGACGGCACAGTTGTGGATACTGGTGCTGGCGCAGCATGTATTCGATACCGGCCACCACCGCCGCCAGTTCGGCCGGCAATGGCGCCAGCAACTGCCCTACCCGCGTCAGATTCAGTTCCAGCAAGGCGTTCTTCATGGCGCTGCGCAGGCCGGAGTCCAGCCGCAGCAGATCGTCCAGCGTCAGCGCATGCGGTACCGGCTGGCGCACCTCGCTGGCCTGCGGCAGGCTCACCAGCGTCTCCTCGCCGCAGGCCGCAGGCACGGCATCGGCCAGCGGCAAGGCCAGTACAAAACGGAAGGTAGCACCGGCGCCCGGTTGCGATTCCACTGTCAGCTCACCGCCCATCAGCTGGACAAATTCGCGCGAAATCGTCAGTCCCAGCCCGGTTCCCTCGTGTCCGCCCGGCGTATCGGCCTGGATAAAAGGTTCAAAGATACGGCTCTGATCTTCCGGCGCGATACCGGAGCCATTGTCGCTGACGGCAAATGCCAATTGATAGCGATCGCCCGCCGCAGCCTGCTGCAGCTGACCGTGCACCGCCAGCGTGACGCGCCCGCGCGGCGCAAACTTGACTGCATTCGACATCAGGTTAAGCAGCACCTGGCGCAACTTGGTGCCGTCGACGCAGGCGCCTGGCGGCAGGCCGTCCGCTTCCAGCACCAGTTCCACATCGTTCTGGCTGGCCTTCATGCTGACCATGTCCATGACTTCCTGCAGCATGTCGGCCAGCGCCACCACATCCGTCTGCAGCACAGCGCGGCCCGCCTCGATCTTGGACAGCTCCAGAATGTCGTTAATCAGGGTCAGCAGATGCTGGCCGGAGCGGTGAATAATGGCCAGATTGCGCTTCTCTTCCGGCAGCATGTTCTTGGAATCGGCCAGCAGGCGTGAAAAGCCGATCACCGAATTGAGCGGGGTGCGCAGCTCATGGCTCATATTCGCCAGGAAAGTGCTCTTGGCCTTGTTGGCCGCCTGTGCCTGCAACACTGCCACCGACAGCGCATTGGTACGCTCCGTCACCAGATCTTCCAGATGGATACGGTGGCGCCGCAGCTCCTGCGCAGCCTCGCGGCTTTCCGTCACATCGTAGTTCACGCCTACCATGCGGGCCGGCTTGCCGTCCGCATCGCGGAAGATCATGGCATCGCCCTTGATATAGTGGACCGAGCCGTCCTCCCACACCACACGGAACTCCGCATCGAATTCAGCCTGTCCATCCAGCGCCTGTTGCAGCAAGGCTTCGGTCGGTATCCTGTCGTCGGGGTGCATCATGCTGCGCCACTGGTCCATGGGGCGGGCCAGCGTACGTCCTTCGATGCCGTACAGCCGGTACATCTGCTCGTCCCATACCACGATATCGTCGGGAATATTCCAGTCCCAGATGCCGATAGCGGCGGCACTACTGGCAATCTGCAGCCGCTCTTCGCTGGCGTGCATGGCCACATAGCGGCTGTCCATCAGGTGCACCATTTCGCGGATCGAACCGTTGAGCGTTTTCAGCTCGCCCAGAAACAGGTCGCGCGGCGGTTCGGCGCCGGGATTCTGCCCGGCCTTCACGTTGGCGGCATAGCGCTCGATGGTGGTCAGCGGTTTCAGCACCAGATGCCACAACAGCAGATACAGGCTCAGTACCAGCGTCACCACCATCACGAAAATCATGCCGATAATGGTGTACAGGCGCTGGCGCAGCTGCTCAAGCATCTGCGCCGGTGTGGCATACACGGTAATAGTGCCGATCTGCTGGCCCGAAACGATAATCGGCCGCTGGGCCGAAATCAGGTCATCGCGCTGCGGCAGCAAGGTGGATTCGACCAGCTGGCCCGACTCGCTGCGGGTGAGGATGAACGGCGGGCTGCTGGAAACCGGCGTCACGGCGCTGGCATACAGGTCGCGGTTACTCAGGCCGCTCTTCATGATGGTGACGATCTGGGTCTCGTCGAAATTCCAGGCCGGCAGCGCAACCGCTACCGCCAGTTCTTCCGCACTATCGGCCAGCGTCTTGTGCAGCTGCTCCCAGCGCTGGGCCCGTTCCACCTGATAGAAATACAGGGCAAACGTGGTCAGTACCAGCGTCACCACGGCTGTCAGCGTGACACTCACATACACGGCAATCGAAACATTGGCGGCACGGCGGGCAAGGCGTTCTAACATCGGCTAACCATTTTTTAGGGTTAATCTGCTGGCAACGCGTGAAATCATAGGATTAAAGCCCTATGAAGTCCATGAATATTGTTTCTAAAACGCATCAAAAATCGATAGAAATGCGTTTCAGATTCCCGATCCGGCACTTTCGCCCACATGCAGACGGCCGTGCGGCGGGGTTTGCAGCGCTTCGCAAGCCATCACGGCGCTCAGATACAGCTGTCCATGCAGCTCGCGCAGCAAGGCGCTCTGGCGCAAGCGGTCCAGCACCGGCCCCTTCACTTCGGCCAGATGCAGGCCCAGTCCGCGCCGGCCCATGCGCTGGTTGAGCTCCGCCAGCGCATACAGGGCGCTGGTATCGATCGAGCTGACGGCGCTCATTACCAGCACCAGATGGCGCGCCTCGGGATGGCTGGCCAGTTCGCTTTCAATACGCTCGGTAATGGCTTCCATATTGCCGAAGAAAAGATTGGCGTCGATCCGCAGCATCAGCAGCTCCGGCCGTGTCTGGGCCGGGTAGCGGTCGATATTGCGGAAATGCTCAGTGCCGACGATACGTCCCAGCACCGCGATATGGGGTCGGCTGGCGCGCCAGATCAGGGTGCCCATGGACAGCGCCACGCCGATCAGCACGCCCGCCTCCACGCCCAGCGCCACCACGCCCAGACAGGTTGCCCCCCACGCCAGCACGTCGCCGCGGTCATATTCCCATGCCGTGCGCAATATGCCCAGATCGAGCAGGCCCAGTACCGCCACGATGATGGTGGCTGCCAGCACCGGCAGCGGCAGCAGTGCCAGCCAGCCAGTAGGCGCCAGCAAGGCGCAGGCCAGCAGCACGGCGGTAATCAGGCTGGCCAGCGGGGTGTGGGCACCGGCGGCAAAATTCACGGCGGAACGCGACAGGCTGCCCGTGACAGGGAAGCCGCCCGTCAGGGCACTGGCGATATTGGCCGCACCGAGACCGATCAGCTCATGGTTGCTGACCAGCTTTTCATTGCGTTTGAGCGCCAGCGACTGGGCCGCCGACATCGACATCAGGAAGACGATGAAACCGATCAGCAGCCCCGGTTGCAGCAGGCTGCGCCAGTGCGCCGACGAAGTGGCCAGATGCAGCCCCGGCAGACCGGCCGGAATCACGCCGGTGGTCCGTACCCCCTGCGTGGCCAGCGTAGTAGCCGCCATCAGCGCTATCCCGCCCAGTACCACCAGCATGGGTGCCAGCTTGGCCGCGATATCGGCCAGCGTGGCAGACAGGCCGCAGCGCACCAGCAAGCGCGCCAGATACAGGCGCGCCAGCACCAGCAGCAGCAAGGCGCCCAGGCCCAGCATGGCGCTGGGCAGGTGCACCTGCCCGATCGGCGCGCCCAGCAGGGTATGCAGCTGGTCGTAGGCGATCAGCAGCGACGAGCCGACGGTAAAGCCGTTCATGACGGGACGGGAGAAGAAATTGGCCAGGAATCCCAGCCGCAGGAAACCGCACAGCAGCAGCACGGCACCGGACACCAGCGCCAGCTGGGCCGCCAGCACGGCGGCCAGCGCCGAACCGGGCGCCGCCAGCGGGGCAATCACGCTGGCCGTCATCAGCGAGATAATGGCCATCGGCCCCACCGACTGCGTCATGCTGCTGCCGAACAGCGCGTAGATCATCGGTGGCAGTATGCTGGCATAGATGCCCACTACCGGTGGCAGGCCGGCCACCAGCGCATAGGCCGTGCCCTGCGGGATCATCATCATTGCCACCACCACACCGGCAGAAAGGTCGCCCGCCAGATAGGCGCGCCGGTAGTGTCTCAGCCAATACAGCATAATTTGTCCACGGTACTCGAAAAATACCGCAAGACTACGCCATCAGCCGCCGCAGGTCCAGCCTGGCTTGTACGCGGCCGGCCTAATCGGCCAGTTCGATGCAGCAGCGGCCTACCCGTTTGGCGCGCTGCAGCGCCACATCCAGACGCTCCAGCACGCCGGACACGCCGTCATCAGTGCGGGTCTGGCTGACACTGAGGCTGATCACCACGGTCGCTTCGCTCGGCAGATCGGCTTCCATGATCGCTTTGCGCAGCTTCTCGGCCAGACGCATCGCATCGGCCGCATTGGTATGAGTGGCGATGACGATAAATTGCTCGCCCTGCATGCGGGCCAGCAGATCGGAAGTACGCAAGCGCTCCTTGACGATGGTGGCCACCGTGCGCAGCACCGCATCGCCAACGCTGGAACCGTATATATCGTTTTCCGACTGGAAGCCCACCACGTCGAATGACAGCACGGCCAGCGGAATGCCGTAGCGGCGCGCGCGGCGCAGTTCGTGGTCGAGCATTTCCTCGCCGGCGCGGCGGTTGGCGGCGCCGGTCAGGCTATCCACCGTGCTCATCTGCGACAGCTGGCCGCTCAGTTCTTCATTCTGGTGCTGCAGCGCGCTCATGCCCAGCGCGAAGCTGATGATCTGGGCCAGGCCGCTGAAGCAGGCAAACTGTTCGCGCGAGAAGGTAATGTGGCGGTCGAACATCAGGCTGATCGCGCCGATTTCCGGACCACCCGGCGCAGCGCGCAGCGGCAGCGACAGCACCATGCGTACGCCGCGATCGTGCAGGGCCATGGCAAATTCAGGGTTGCCGGCCTTTTCGGGCGCGTCCAGCAGCATCATTTCGCCGCGCGCGACGGACAGCAGCGGCGGGAAGATATCGCGCAGCGGCGATTGCAGCAGGCGGTCGCGGCGCTGCAGCAGGCGCGACAGATCCAGATGGTTGCGCGATTCCTGCGCCACCAGTTGCAGGTCGCCCCGTTCTTTCATATGCAGCAGTGCGGTGTGGCGCACGCCGGGGAAATTGCACAGCGCCAGACAGATATGCGCCGCCATGGTTTCCACCGGCTCGATCGAGGCCAGCGCGCGCTGCAGGCTGCGCTGCACGCCCAGCACATCGCGCAGTTCCTTTTCCTTGTCCAGCAATTGCTGCTGCAGGGCAGCCGCCGCATCCACCGGCTGTACCAGTGCCTGGGACACAGCCTGACGCAGTTCGTCGTCGATCAGGGGGCAGATACGGTAGTCGAAATGGCCGAAAGTCATCAGTTCCGGCAGCCATGAAGTGTGGTCGAACGGGCACAGCACCAGTACCGGGGCGCCGGCACGGCTGCGGATCAGGGTGCCGATACCCGCCAGTTCGTTCAGGTAGTTATAACCGTTCAGGTCCAGCACCAGCAGGTCTGGCTGACGCTGGCCCAGCAGATCGACCGCCTGATCCACATTGTCCGCCAGATGTAACTGGGCAAACATTTCGCCGCATAGCGCCTGAAAGGCCATGCGCTGAACGCTATCCGTACTAAAAAACACGCCCGCACTCACGCTCCGACCCGCCATCTTGCACTCCTGCATCAACCAAAGAAATTAGAAAATTACAAACCCGTATAAGTTTGACACATCATTCACGAATAGCAATAAATTTTGTTTTTTAGACCAAAATATTTCCGTGGAAACTTATTGATCGGGGATTTTTGTTGCTTTTTTGTGAACAAATGCAGCATGGATGCGGACCGGTCAGGCGACCCGCAGGAAGCCGCCTGATGTAAAACATGGGAGGGAGCGGCACTTGCCGCGCAGTTCAGACCGGCTTAGCGGGCCTGGCGACGGCGCACTGTCCAGCCCAGCACTCCCAAGCCTGCCAGCAGCATGGCATAAGTTTCCGGCTCAGGGACAGGCAGGGTCGGGTTGCCGCCCGAGGGCAGCTGCGTTACCGTCAGCGAGGTCAGACTGCCGTTTGCGCCCATCATGGCATGGGTACTGGCCGACGAATAGGTGTAGTAGAAAGTCGAAGTGCCGAAGGCGGAGAAGTCCAGCGTCGCTGGCAAGGCATTGCCGCTAAAAGCATGGCCGGTGGAATCGAACAGCATCAGCGCCATCATCTGAGAGGCTTGCCCATTCGCGCTGACGTTGGCAATGCCAAACGTATCGGCCCCCTTCAGTCCGGCGACATTATGCCCAAGCTGAACAGTAGTGGTATTGCTCAGCGGATTGGCCAACGCCAGGTTGTTGCTGCCGATTGCGGCGTTCAGGGCATTCTGAGCTGCCGGCGCGGAAAACATGGCCAGCCCGCCCACGTTGCTGATCTGGGCCGTGGTGGTGTCATAGGTGAAGTGGCCGCTGACGGCATCGCCCAGCGCCACCGTTGATCCGTTCAGATCGCTGCTGCTAACCAGCCCGCCCGAAAAAGTCAGGGGCGAAAACTGCACCATTTCCTGAATTTTTGCCGTGAAATCGAACTGCAGAACAGCTGCATTTGCGGAGCCAGCCAACACCAGACCGGCCAACAGCAGAGGGATTTTTTTCATGTCAAAAACTCCAGAAATCGTGTAGATGTGACATTAAAACATTCACAATAACTGTTGTCAAGCGATAATGTTAGTTATCTTAAAGAAATTTAATTTGGTAAATACAATATTCCTTGTGGAAATTTCGTGATGACCAGCATCAGGACAGAAAAAAGGCCAGTTGCAGCAGACCCAGCTTAGGTATGCTGCAACTGGCCTCGGGCGCCAGCGCCCTACCCGCTAATTTTATTCAATACCACAGCATAGTCAGGTCACTGCTGCGCCAACTGAAGACTGCCCGCCGTGCCATCCCAGCCGCCGCCCAGCGCGCGGATCAGTGCCACCGTGGTAATGGCACGGTTGCCCCGCAACTGCACGGCGCTGCGCTCCACCGCCGCCAGGTTGCGCTGCGCGTCCAGCAGATCCAGATAGCTGGAACGGCCTGCCGCATACAGTTTCTGGGCCAGATCGGCCGAACGGCGCGCCGATACCAGCGCTTCGTCCAGCTGCACCGCCTGGGCCTGCAGAATGCGCAGACCGGCCAGGTTATCCTCCACTTCGGCAAACGCCTGCAGCACACTCTGGCGGTAGCTGCCCACCGACTCTTCCAGCGCCGCTTCGGCACGGCGGATATTGGCCGAATTCCGGCCACCATCGATCAACGGCATGGACATCATCGCGCCCAGCAGCCAGGAACGGCTGCTCCACTTGAACACTTCCGCCACCGTACTGCCGGAGGCGCCGGCTGCTGCCGCATTCAGGCTCAAAGCCGGGAACATGGCCGAGCGGGCCACGCCGATGCGGGCATTGGCAGCTTCCATGCTGCGCTGTGCTGCGGCAATGTCGGGACGGCGCTCCAGCAAGGTCGAAGGCATCCCTGCCGGCACTGCCGGCAGCAGCGCGCTATCGAGCAGCGGGCTGTTGCCAGCCGTGTAGCTGGCGGCCGGTTTGCCCAGCAGGACAGCCAGCGCATGCTCGGTGGTGGCGCGCTGCCGCTGCAGACCGATGGCTTCGGCGCGGGCTGTGGCCAGTTCCGTTTTCGCACGCGACAAGTCGAACTCGCCAATGTCACCAAGGTCGAAACGGCGCTGGTTAACCTTGACGTTCTCTTCGCGCGTCTGCACGGTACGGTTCAGCGTCTCCAGTTCGGCATCGGTGGCACGCAGCCGGAAATAGGTCTGCGCCACATCGGCCTGCACTGCCAGCAGTACCGACTGATAAGTCGCTTCGACCGAGGCGGCATCGCTGCGCGCTGCGCCGACATTGCTCGACACCCGGCCGAACAGATCGACTTCATAGCTGGCCGTCAGGCTGGCATTGAAAGCCTTGGCCGGTGCCACCGGGGTACCGGCCGGCAGGCCCAGCGACAGATCGGATGCACGCTGACGCTGGCCCGAAGCACTCACGCCCACCTGCGGTATGCGGTCAGCTTCGGCCACACCGGCGATGGCGCGGGCCTGCTTGACCCGTGCTGCCGCCACCGCCAGATTGGCATTGGCCCGGGTCGCATCGTTAATCAGCTGATTCAGAGCCGGATCGCTAAACGCCAGCCACCACTCGCCGCGCGGCTGGGCTTCAGCGGCCTGCGCCGGCTGCCAGGTACTGCCATCGGCCGCCGTCTGCACGCCACGGGCTTCCTTGTAGGCGGCCGGCACCTCGATGGCCGGCTGCTTGAAGTCCGGTGCAGCGCACGCTGTCATCAGCAGAGCTGCCATGACAGGTGCTACGCCACGGGCGATCATCTGCATAGTATTCATCTCAATGGCTCCCTTCCAGTTTTTCTGCTGCTACCGGCAAGGCAGCAGGCTGTTTCTTTTCAAGACGTACGGCCAGCGTACGCAGCAGTACATAGAACACCGGCGTCAGGAACAGGCCGAAGAAGGTCACGCCCAGCATGCCGCCGAACACCGCCACCCCCATGGCATGGCGCATTTCCGAACCAGCGCCATGCGAGAACACCAGTGGCAGCACACCCATGATGAAGGCGATCGACGTCATCAGAATCGGACGCAGACGCAGGCGGCAGGCTTCCAGTGCGGCCTGCACGATGCTGCGGCCGTGCAGTTCCAGCTCGCGGGCAAATTCCACGATCAGGATCGCATTCTTCGAGGCCAGCCCGACCAGCACGAACAGGGCGATCTGGGTGAACACATTGTTGTCGCCGTGGGTCAGCTTCACTCCCAGCAGCGCGCACAGGATGGACATCGGCACGATCAGGATCACGGCCAGCGGCAGGGTCCAGCTTTCGTACTGGGCCGCCAGCACCAGGAACACCAGCAGCACGCACAGCGGGAACACATAGATCATGGTGTTACCGGACAGGATGTCCTGATATACCAGCTCGGTCCATTCGTAACTGATCCCTTTCGGCAGCACCTCGTTGAGGATCTTGGTCATCTCGGCCTGCGCTTCGCCCGACGATACGCCCGGTGCCGCGCCGCCATTGATCTCGGCCGCCACGTAGGCGTTGTAACGCTGCACCCGGTCCGGACCATAGCTATCCTTGACCCGCACCAGCGACGACAACGGAATCATTTCGCCCTTGTCGTTGCGCACCTTGAGCTGGGCAATATCTTCCGCGTGCGAACGGAACTGCTGGTCGGCCTGCACCCGCACCTGATAGGTACGGCCAAACTG
>Ga0187845_1002394_pt1 | contig 10152 bp, 7 predicted proteins | sample SpaLakP09_SKY_68_FD_134515 | JGI IMG/M metagenome (GOLD analysis project Ga0187845, IMG submission 134515) | Oligotrophic lake water microbial communities from Sparkling Lake, Wisconsin, USA - SP09_SKY_68 | ecosystem: Environmental > Aquatic > Freshwater > Lake | place: USA: Sparkling Lake... | reverse complement strand
GAATGTAATGACGGTGCGGTGCTGCATGACTGGGCCTTGCAGGGCCTGGGCCTGGCCTGGCGCTCCTTGTGGGAGGTGAAGGACGATGTGTCGGAGGGGCGGCGGTTTTTGAAGGCTGTCAGCGGCTTCTGTCCGGGGTGGCCGGGGGCGGGGCCGGAGTAGCCTCTGGCAGCGGCCGGGCGCGCGGGCATCTGCGGGTGTCGGCTCCTGCAGGCTTTGGCCGCCGTCATGTGGCACCGCATATTGCGGCTTTCCAGCTGGCACAGCCGGACATCCGGGTTACGCTGGATTTGTCCGACCGCCTGATCGACTTGCAGCGCGAACGCATCGATTGCGCCATCCGTATTTCTGATCTGGCCGACTCCTCGCTGGTGGCGATGCGCCTGGCCGAAAACCGGCGTGTGGTGGTGGCCTCGCCCGCCTATCTGTCACGTCATGGCATTCCGCGCACGCTGGAAGAGCTGGCCAGCCACAACTGCCTGTCGCTGGGGGAAAGCCAAAGCCGCGGCTGGAGCTTTGAGCGCGATGGCGAGCTGATCAATCTGCGCGTATCCGGCCGCCAGGAATGTAATGACGGTGCGGTGCTGCATGACTGGGCCTTGCAGGGCCTGGGCCTGGCCTGGCGCTCCTTGTGGGAGGTGAAGGACGATGTGTCGGAGGGGCGGCTGGTGACGGTGCTCGACCAGTTTGCCGCCCCAGACTACCCGGTATATGCCGTGGTGCCGCAGCGGCGCTTCCTGCCGGCACGTGTCCGGCATTTCATCGAGCACCTGCGGCAGATTTACACCGCTGCCGGCTACTGGGACTGAGTCATGGGCGCGGGTGGACCGACGTCGGGCAGTCTTGTAAGGTAGCGTTTCTCATCCGGGACGCGAGTCCCGGCCAATGGCCGAGTGAAAGCCTGTGAACAAGTACAACCAGATTTATTCCGACATTGTTGCCGATATCGACAATCAGCGTTTTGCCCAGGGGGAACGCATTCCTTCGGAAACCGAGCTGATGAGCCAGTACCAGGCCAGCCGTGGCACGGTGCGCAAGGCGGTCGACATGCTGCAGGAGCGCGGTTATGTGCAGAAAATTCATGGCAAGGGCGTGTATGTGCTCAAGCCGGGCAATATCGAATTCCAGCTGAGCGGCATTGTCAGCTTTCAGGAAATGAACGACCGCATGGGGCGGCAGGTGGTGTCGCAGGTGGCCGCGCTGGAAGCGGTGCTGGCTGATGCCGCGCTGGCCAGGCAGATGGGGGTGGCGGAGGCGACGCCGCTGGTCAAGATCAAGCGGGTGCGCAATATCGATGGCGAAAATGTCATTGTCGACATCAATTATTTCGTGGCCGAGCTGGTTCCCGGCTTGGATGCCGGAGTGGCGGCCGGCTCCATCTATCACTACATCGAACAGCAACTGGGGCTGACCATCAGCTATGCCCAGCGCATCATCGAGGCCCAGCCCTGCAATGAAGATGACCGCCAGTATCTGGATCTCAATGGCATGGACCACGTCATCGTGGTGAAGAACCTGACTCATCTCTACGATGGCCGGCTGTTTGAGTACACCGAGTCGCGTCATCGGCTGGATAAGTTCTACTTTACCGATATTGCCAGACGTTAGCGTTTTTTGGAGTTTTTTGCCAACAATTTAGGGCCCGGTACTGGTTGATCCAGGCCGGGCTCTTGTCATTGCGGCAGCCGTGTTGCGTTTTGGTCGCAGCGTTTTATGATAAAAATGCCAACTCGTACATACGAGTATTGCAATAACTCGTCTGTACGAGTTTAATGCCGTCATGGTGACTGACAAACCATCAGTCTGGGCAAGCGGCATTAATGTCTTGTCCCGGCTGCCAAACAGGACGGAGACAAAATGAGCCAGAACTATTCAGCAATTGCCGCTCAACTGCTGGCTGCCATTGGCGGGGCTGGCAATATCCAGCAGGCAGCCCACTGCCTGACCCGGCTGCGCATCGCCTTGCGGGACGACAGCCTGGTGCAGGTCGATGCCATACGCCAGGTCGAACTGGTCAAGGGCTGTTTCAGCAATGCCGGGGTATTTCAAATCGTGATTGGTGCCGGTGATGTCGACCGGGTTTATGCCGAACTGGTGGCGCAGGCAGGGATCGCCACCGCCACGGTGGCGCAGGTGAAGTCCAGCGGTGATCACAAGCAAAACCGGCTGCAACAGTTGGTGAAGGTGTTTTCCGATGTGTTCATGCCGATTCTGCCGGCCATTATCGTGGCTGGCCTGCTGATGGGCCTGAACAACCTGCTGGGTGCCCGTGGCATGTTCATCGCGGATAAAAGCCTGCTGCAGGCCTATCCCGGGCTGGACGGGGTGTGGGGGCTGATCAATATGATGGCCAACACTTCCTTTGTGTTCTTGCCGGCGCTGGTGGGGTGGTCGGCAGCCAAGCGCTTTGGCGGCAGTGAGATCCTTGGCATCGTGTTGGGCTTGTTGCTGGTGCATCCGGATTTGCTCAACGCCTGGAACTACGGCAAAGCCGCTGCCGGGCTGGACGGTGCATCCGTGCCGTATTTTGATGTATTTGGCCTGCATATCGAAAAAGTGGGCTATCAGGGGCAGATTCTGCCGATTCTCGCCGCCAGCTGGGTCATGAGCCGTATCGAGCTGTGGCTGCGCCCGCGCGTGCCCAACGCCATCCAGCTGCTGGTGATTCCCATCGTGACCATTGTGATCAGCGGCCTGCTGGCGCTGGCAGTGATCGGCCCGCTGACGCGCCATCTGGGTATCGCCATTACCGATGCGCTGGTCTATGTGTTCAATCTGGCACCATGGCTGGGCGCCTTACTGTTTGGCGCGCTGTATGCCCCGCTGGTGCTGACCGGCATGCATCACATGTTTATCGCGGTAGACCTGCAGCTGATTGCCAACCAGGGCGGCACCTTCATCTGGCCGATGATTGCGCTGTCCAATATCGCGCAGGGTAGTGCGGCGCTGGCCATGTTCTGGCTGCTCAAGTCGCCACGCGACAAGAGCATGGCTTCCACCTCGGCCATCTCGGCCTTCTTTGGCATCACCGAGCCGGCCATGTTCGGGGTGAACCTGCGCTACAAACTGCCCTTTTATGCCGGGCTGACCGGTTCGGCCTGCGCCGCTGTGCTGATTACCCTGGGCCATGTCCGGGCAGCGGCCATCGGGGTAGGCGGCCTGCCGGCATTTATTTCCATCATTCCCACATTCATTCCGCTGTTTTTGCTGGGAACACTGGTGGCGATCATCGTCCCGATCACCCTTACCCTGCTGCTGGCGCGCCGGCATGCTGCCATGGCCGGGGACGAGGTAGCACAGCATGCCTGAGAACATGAAGCAGGCCGTGGTCTACCAGATTTATCCCAAGAGTTTCAGCAGCCATCGCCAGCAGGCTACCGGCGATCTGCTGGGGGTGGTCGACCGGCTGGACTACCTGGCCTGGCTGGGGGTGGATTATCTATGGCTGACGCCGTTTTACTGTTCGCCGCAAAAGGACAATGGCTACGATGTCAGCGATTATTACCGCATTGATCCGGCCTACGGCAGCATGGCCGATTTCGAACTGCTGCTGGCCGAGGCGCGGCGGCGTGGCATCGGCATCATGCTGGACATCGTGGTCAACCATACCTCGACCGAGCACGCCTGGTTTCGCCAGGCGCTGAAGGGGCGCGACAATTTCTACCGCGACTTTTATATCTGGCGCGACCAGCCCAATAACTGGCAGTCCAAGTTTGGTGGCTCGGCCTGGGCTTTCGAGCCGGAAAGCGGCCAGTATTATCTGCATCTGTTCGATCAGACCCAGGCCGACCTGAACTGGGAAAACCCGCAGTTGCGTCAGGCGGTGTTCGAGATGATGCGTTTTTGGGCCGACAAGGGGGTGGCCGGTTTCCGGCTGGACGTGATCAACCTGATCTCGAAAGATCCGGCTTTTTCCGAAGATGACAGCGACGGCCGCCATTTTTATACCGATGGCCCGCGCGTGCACGAATACCTGCAGCAGATGCACCGCGAAGTCTTTGCCGGGCGCGAACTGCTGACCGTGGGCGAGATGTCGTCCACCTCGCTGGCGCACTGCATCGATTATTCGCACCCGGAGCGGCGTGAGTTGTCGATGACCTTCAATTTTCATCACCTGAAGGTCGATTATCCGCAGGGGCAGAAGTGGCAATTGGGCCGCTTCGACTTTGTCGGCCTCAAACGCATCCTGTCCGACTGGCAGCAGGGCATGCATGCCGGGGGCGGCTGGAACGCTTTGTTCTGGTGCAACCATGATCAGCCGCGCGTGGTATCGCGCTTTGGCGATGAAGGCCAGTACCGGCAGGCATCGGCCAAGATGCTGGCCACCGCCCTGCATGGCTTGCAAGGCACGCCTTATCTCTATCAGGGTGAGGAAATCGCCATGGCCAATCCGGCATTCCAGCACATTGAAGAGCTGCGCGATGTGGAAAGCCTCAATGCCTACCAGCAGCTGCTGGCCAGCGGGCTGGATCGCACACAGGCGATGGCGGTCATCCGCCAGAAATCACGCGATAACAGCCGCACGCCCATGCAATGGGACAACAGCCGGTTTGCCGGCTTCAGCCAGACCCAGCCCTGGTTGCGGCTGGCAGATGATGCTGGCCACATCAATGTGGCCGCTGCCCTGGCCGATCCGGATTCGGTCCTGCACCACTACCGGCGCTTGATTGCCCTGCGCAAGCAATACCCGGTACTGGCTGATGGCGATTACCGCTGCCTGACGCCGGAACACCCCAGCCTGTGGGTGTATACCCGGCGTAGCGCCGCAGAAATGCTGCTGGTGATCAGCCATTTCGGGGCCGAAGCGCAAAGCTACCGGCTGCCGGAGGGGGTGATTCCGGAGGGCTGGCAAGCCGAGTTGCTGTTGAGCAACTACCCGGCACCGCCAGCCGGCTGGCAATGGCAGCTGCGCCCCTGGCATTCGCTGCTGTACCGGTTTTATCCCGTCACACCGTCTTAACGACACCTGGCCCCGCATGACCGTCATGCCTGCGCTTGCGCCGGCAGGGCGGAGCTTTGCCCGCACGCCACGCTCTGGGGGACAGCAGGGCGGCGTTGCGCAGATCAATAACACGGATAAGGAGAATACCCATGACAACAACACCATCGACCATCGTCCTGAGTGCCTTGCTACTGGGCCTGAGTGGAGCCGCCATGGCCGCCGACAGTACAAGCGGCGGCAGTACGCCCAGTGCCGAGCAATTGGGCAGTGCCATGAAACAGGCACTGGAAGACAACGGTTTCAGTTTTGATGGCTATTTCCGTAGCGGCTTTTACTCCGGCAGCAAGGATGAACCGCGCGGCCAATACCAGCTGGGCGGGGATTTACAGCACTTCCGGCTGGGTAACGAAGGTGACACCTACGGCGAATTCGGTATCGGCAAGAAATGGAGTGGCAGCGGTGGCGTCAGCTGGGGGGTATACGCCATGCCCACCTTCTATAGCTATGACCCGGTGATCGGCGACAGCGGCAGCACCAGCAAAACCAGCGCTGCACAGCTCTATGCCTATCTGTCCGGCTTGGCCTTTGCCCCCGAGCTGACCTTCTGGGCTGGCCAGCGCTACCACCGCATTCAGGACATCCATATTCTGGACAACTGGCTGATGCAGGATGGTGACAATTATGGTGCTGGCGTCGACGGCATTGCCATCGGCCACAGTGCGCGGCTGAATGTGTCCCTGTCCAGCTCGGGCAACTATGCCAATAGCAATGCCACGCTGAACAATGCGCGCCGTGTCAATTTCCAGCTGATCAATATTGCAAGCAATCCCGGGGGCAAGCTGGCGCTGACCGGTGGCGTCATCAGCGGAGACTTTGCCATGGGCAAGGCCGGCAGTGCCTGGGGGCTGCTGCATGATCAGCAAGACTTCCTGGTGACCGGGCTGCAAAACGCACTGTTCCTGCAGACTTCCTCCGGCCATGCCTCGCTGTCCGGCGAGTTTTACAATCTGGATAGCGCGGGGGCCGCCCAGCCAGGGGCCAGACAGCACCGGCTGGCCGAAGTGCTCAGCTGGCAGCGTGGTCGTTTTGGCGGACAGGCGGTGTTCGGCTACCAGACCGTGGCCCCCGATCATGCCGCCAAATACCGTGATGTCAGCCTGGGCGGGCGCCTTTCCTACGGGCTGGCGGCCAATATCAAGTTGCTGGGTGAGATTGGCCTGACCAGCCGCAACACCGACGGGCAGGATACGCAGCAGTTGAACAAGGCCACGCTGGCGCTGGCGTTTGCTCCGGATACCGATTTCTGGAGTCGACCGGAGTTCCGGCTATATGTCAGCCGCTTTAACTGGAATGATGCCGCAGCCCTGGCCAATGCCAGTACGTTTGCCAGCAATGGCCGGCGCAATGCCACCACGCTGGGAGCGCAAATCGAAGCCTGGTGGTGATTCAGTCTGCTGTCATCGCGCCCTGTCGCAATATGTTGCGGCAGGGTGAATCAGGTTTGCAGTAAGGCAAACTGCTGTCAAATAGGCATGGCATTGCGTTTTTATGGCAATTTCTACCGGATTATTGGTCGAATAGCGCCATTAACTGCCTTGTCTTGCAGGCTTATGACAGCTTTGCAGCAAATCCTGCTGCCAGAACGGCTTGGCAATGGATAATGGATACACTTTGTCCGATTTTATGGCTTGAACTGTTCCCCCCTTCCTGTAAGATCGCGCGTTTTCCGCTGCAGTGCCCTGCGTTGAGGTGTCGGTCACGAACCGGCAACAGACGGGGCAGCCGCGGAAGGGCTGAGTATGATCATCAACGCCGGCTACCCCGCCGCCCAAACATGGCAAGGGGAACGGCGCACACAGGATAGTCTGAACATGAGTTTGATGCGCAAGAAGAGCGTTCAGGGCATGCTGGAATTTGCCCAGACCGCCAAAGGGCTCCGCAAGGAGCTGACGGCTTTCGACCTGACCATGCTGGGGATCGGTGCCATCATCGGTACCGGTATTTTCGTGCTGACCGGCACCGGTGCCACGGTGGCCGGCCCGGGCCTGGTACTGTCCTTCATCATCGGTGCATTTGCCTGCGGTTTTGCCGCGCTGTGCTATGCCGAGTTTGCCGCGATGCTGCCGATTTCCGGCTCCACCTACACCTATGCCTATGCCACGCTGGGCGAGCTGGTGGCCTGGATCATCGGCTGGGACCTGATGCTGGAATACCTGCTGGCCTCCTCGGCGGTATCCGTCGGCTGGTCCGGTTATTTCCAGAGCTTGCTGGGCGGTTTCGGCATTCACCTGCCTGATGCGCTGACAGCTGCGGCTGGCGCGGTACCCGGCAAGGCTACCTTGTTCAACCTGCCAGCCTTCACCATTGCCATGCTGATCACAGCCTTGCTGGCTTTTGGCATCAAGGAATCCAAGCGCGTCAACAATATCGTGGTACTGATCAAGGTGGCCGTGGTGCTGATGTTCATCGCCATCGGCGTCTGGCACGTCAAGCCGGTCAACTGGAGCCCGGCCCTGCCTTATGGCATGAACGGCGTGTTCCACGGCGCGGCCATCGTGTTCTTCAGCTTCCTCGGTTTTGATGCAGTGACCTGCGCAGCCGAAGAAGTGAAAGACCCGGCGCGTGACATTCCCAAGGGCGTGATCTGGTCGCTGGCCATCTGTTCCATCCTGTATGTCATCGTGTCGGCCATCATGACCGGCATCGTGCCTTACGCCCAGTTTGCCGGTATCGACCACCCGGTATCGCTGGCCCTGCAAGTGGCCAAGCTGGACTGGTTTGCCGGCTTTGTCGACCTGGGTGCCATTCTGGGCATGCTGACGGTGATTCTGGTGATGACCTACGGCCAGACCCGCATCCTGTTCGCCATGAGCCGTGATGGCCTGCTGCCGAAGATCTTCTCCGAGGTAAACCCGAAATACGGCACGCCGTACAAGGCCACCTGGCTGATCGGCTCCATCATTGCGCTGATTGCCGGTTTCATTCCGCTGCACACCCTGGCCGAGCTGGTGAATATCGGCACCCTGGCGGCGTTCTCGCTGATTGCCATCGCCATCATCAAGCTGCGCAAGACCGAACCCAACCTGCCGCGCAAGTTCCACTGCCCGGGTGTGCCCTATGTGCCGGCACTGGCGGTGATCTTCTGCGTCTTCCTGATGACCCAGCTGTCCGCACTCACCTGGCTGTGCTTCGTGGTGTGGCTGGTGATTGGCCTGGTGGTGTACTTCGGTTACTCACGCAAGAACTCTCATCTGCACAAGCAGTCCTGAGCTGGCGATTGCCCATGGAAAAAGCCACCTTGAACAAGGTGGCTTTTTTTACATCTTCAGCTAGCTGATATAGCTAGCGCAATCAGCCGCGCAGCTTGGCGGCGATGGCGGCTACGCGTGCGCCGTATTGCTTGGCGGTGTCCAGGTCGCCTTGCGGAATTTCATCCACACTGGCATCCGACGGCGACTGCACCAGCAGGCCAACCGAGCCACCCAGATTGTTGACGTCAGTACGTGCGGCTGCCTTGCTGTTGCTGGGCAGCAGACCCAGGCTGACCCAGATGCCACCGTGTTGCGAGGCCAGGGTTTGCAGGTTGATCAGCGCGACCTGCTTGTCGCCATTCAGACTGGCGCTATTGGTGAAACCGCCAAACACCTTGTCCTGCCAGGCACGGGTAAACCAGGCCTTGGAGCTGGCATCGGCAAATTTCTTGAACTGCCAGCTCGGGCTGCCCATATAGGTGGGCGAGCCAAAGATGATGGCATCTGCAGCCGCCAGGGTATCCCAGGCGCTGTCCGGCACATTGCCTTCGGCATCGATGGCGATGAGTTCGGCATTGGCACCGGCAGCCACTTGCTGGGCAACGCGCTGGGTATGACCGTAACCGGAGTGATAAACGACGACGACTTTTGTCATGTAAACAACCTTTTCTCTGGTGATGGATCAGCTTGTCAGGCAGCCATTAAGCAATGACTGCCTGAAACGATAGCAGTGCTCAGTATAGAGATGCTCAGGCAACAGAAAAGTCGTTTTCCATGAATTGATTGTTTAGCCAAGATTAATAAAGTAGTGGGCTAACCAGTCAGGCAGACCACGCTCAGACATGCAAAACGCCCGCGAGCGCAAGGCTGGCGGGCGTGGTGGTCAGGGCCGGCGAACCGACCCGGCCACAGACTGCTTAGTGGAACTGCTCTTCTTCGGTGGAGCCGGTCAGTGCGGTCACGCTGGACTGGCCGCCCTGGATCACGGTGGTGACATCGTCGAAGTAGCCGGTGCCCACTTCCTGCTGGTGCGATACGAAGGTGTAGCCGCGGTCGCGTGCTGCGAATTCCGGCTCTTGTACCTTCTCGACGTAGGCCGACATGCCGCGTGCAACATAGTCTTGTGCCAGGTCGTACATGTTGTACCACATGCTGTGGATACCAGCCAAAGTGATGAACTGGTATTTGTAGCCCATGGCACCCAGTTCGCGCTGGAACTTGGCGATGGTGGCATCGTCCAGGTTCTTTTTCCAGTTGAAGGACGGCGAGCAGTTGTAGGCCAGCAGCTTGCCCGGATGCTTGGCGTGAACGGCTTCGGCAAATTTGCGGGCAAATTCCAGATCCGGCGTGCCGGTTTCGCACCATACCAGATCGGCGTAGTCAGCGTAGGCTACGGCGCGGCTGATGGCTTGTTCCAGACCCTTCTTGGTCTTGTAGAAGCCTTCGGCAGAGCGCTCGCCAGTCAGGAAGGGTTTGTCGTTGGCATCGTAGTCGCTGGTGATCAAATCAGCAGCTTCAGCGTCGGTACGGGCAATCACCAGGGTCGGCACGCCGTATACGTCGGCAGCCATACGGGCGGCGATCAGCTTCTGGATGGCTTCCTGGGTCGGAACCAGTACCTTGCCGCCCATGTGGCCGCATTTCTTGACAGAAGCCAGCTGGTCTTCGAAGTGAACGCCACCGGCACCGGCGCGGATCATGGCCTTCATCAGTTCGTAGGCGTTGAGCACGCCGCCGAAACCGGCTTCGGCATCGGCCACGATGGGCGCGTAGTAGTCAACAAAGCCAGGCTGGCCTTTTTCAACGCCCTTGGAGTGCTGGATTTCATCGGCACGGGTGAAGGCGTTGTTGATGCGCTCTACCACCTTCGGCACGGAGTCCACCGGGTACAGGGACTGGTCCGGGTACATGGCGGAGTATTCGTTGTTGTCGGCGGCAACTTGCCAGCCGGACAGGTAG
>Ga0187845_1002392_pt1 | contig 10153 bp, 9 predicted proteins | sample SpaLakP09_SKY_68_FD_134515 | JGI IMG/M metagenome (GOLD analysis project Ga0187845, IMG submission 134515) | Oligotrophic lake water microbial communities from Sparkling Lake, Wisconsin, USA - SP09_SKY_68 | ecosystem: Environmental > Aquatic > Freshwater > Lake | place: USA: Sparkling Lake... | reverse complement strand
CTCCCCATCTCCCCCCCGAGACAACCGCCCGCACCCCCTGGCTGCAGACCCTGCGGGTGTATCTGGAGCCCGCCAGCCTGCGCATGCTCACGCTCGGTTTTTCGGCAGGCCTGCCACTGCTGCTGGTGCTGGGCACGCTGAGTTTTCGCCTGCGCGAGGCGGGCATCGACCGCAGCACCATCGGCTACCTGAGCTGGGTGGGCCTGGCCTACGGCTTCAAGTGGGTGTGGGCGCCACTGGTGGACCGCATGCCGATCCCGCTGCTCACGCCACTGCTGGGGCGCCGGCGCAGCTGGCTGCTGCTGGCGCAGGCGCTGGTGGTGGGCGGGCTCATCGGCATGGCACTGGCCGATCCGCGACAGACGCTCGGGCCCATCGTGTGGTGCGCGCTGGCCGTGGCCTTTGGCTCGGCCACACAGGACATTGCGCTCGACGCGTTCCGCATCGAATCGGCGGATGCCGACCACCAGGCGGCGCTGGCGGCGTCCTACCAGACGGGCTACCGCCTGGCCATGATCTGGGCCGGTGCAGGCGTTTTGTGGATTGCCGCACGCGCGGAAGTCGCACCCGCCATCGGCCAGGCCGTGGCACAGGGCGCCGCCGCCTACCAGAACGGCGCCTGGCAGACGGCCTACCTGGCCATGGCAGCGTCAATGGCCGTGGGGGTGGTCACCGTGTTGTTCTCGCGCGAGCCTGCACCGGTGGCGCTGCCCCCGGCCAAGAACGCTGCGGAATGGATCCAGGGTGCACTGGTGGAGCCGTTTGCCGACTTCCTGCGCCGCTATGGCTGGCATGCGGGGCTGATCCTCGCGCTGATCGCCGTGTACCGCATCAGCGACGTGGTGATGGGCATCATGGCCAACCCGTTTTACGTGGACATGGGCTTCACCAAGGACGAGGTGGCCGCCGTGACCAAGGTCTACGGCGTGGTCATGACGCTGGTGGGCGCCTTTGTGGGCGGCGTGTTGTCGATGCGTTTTGGCGTGATGCGCATCCTGATGCTGGGCGCGATCCTGAGCGCGGCCAGCAACCTGCTGTTTGCCTGGCTCGCGGGCCACGGGCACGACGTGACGGCGCTGATTGCCGTGGTCTCGGCCGACAACCTGGCCAGCGGCATTGCCTCGGCCGCGTTCATCGCCTACCTGTCGAGCCTGACCAATGTGAGCTACTCGGCCACGCAGTACGCGCTGTTCAGCTCCATGATGCTGCTGCTGCCGAAGTTTGTGGCGGGCTTCTCGGGCGACTATGTGGATGCGTTTGGCTACGCGCACTTCTTCACATCGACGGCGCTGCTGGGGCTGCCGGTGCTGGTGCTGGTGTGGCTGGCGTCCAGAGTCAAAACAGCCTCTTCCGCGCCATGATCAAGCTTTTTTAGCTATCAATTTTGAAGCAATCCGTTTACCCAAACTTTACGGAAGCGACAACACGGCGAGACGCCCCACGGAGAGCATGAATCCATGAGTTCCCAACTGCTGATGATCGAAGACGATGCCCGCCTCGCGCAGATGGTGGGCGAGTACCTGGGCCAGTCGGGCCTGCAGGTCACGCACCGTGCCGATGGCAAAAGTGGCCTGGCGCAGCTGCAGGGGCCGGACGCGGGGCCGCTGCCCGATCTGGTGATCCTGGACCTGATGCTGCCCGACATGGACGGGCTGGAGGTGTGTCGCCGCATCCGCTCGCTGCAGGGCCACGCGGCGCAGGTGCCGGTGCTCATGCTCACCGCCAAGGGCGACCCCATGGACCGCATCATTGGCCTGGAGCTGGGCGCCGACGACTACCTGCCCAAGCCTTTTGAACCGCGCGAACTGCTGGCCCGCATCCGCGCCATCCTGCGCCGCCGCACCGATGGCGGCAACGCGGCAGCCGCCACCCAGGTGCTGCGCTTCGGCACGCTGGAGATCGACCGCGACGCGCGCACCGTGACCGTGGGCGGCGAGCTGGCCGACCTCACCTCGTACCAGTTCGACCTGCTGGTGGCCCTGGCCGAGCGCGCGGGCCGCGTGCTCACGCGCGACCAGATCATGGAGGCCGTGCGCGGCCGCGAGCTCGAGGCGTTTGACCGCAGCATCGACGTGCACATGGGCCGCATCCGTGCCGCCATTGAGCAGGACGCCAAGAACCCGCGCCGCATCCTCACGGTGCGGGGTGTGGGCTATGTCTTTGCAAAACAACAAGACTGACGGACCTCGGCAAAGGATGTCCCTGTCCACCCCCTTCTCCCGCCGCCTGTACCTGCGCATCTGGCTGGCCGTGGTCGCGGGCATCGCCGTGCTGACCCTGACCGTGGGCTGGGCCTGGCGCATGGCCGAGGAGCAGAAGGCACAGACCAACCAGCCTTTTGTGCCACCCTCGCGCGAGATGGCGCTGCGCGACACCTCGGGCCAGCTGCTGCTGCGCGGCATGGCCACGCGCCAGCCTGCCGAGCCCGGCGAGGGCGTGGAATTCCGCATCGAAACCGACACCGGCCAGACCTTCACCCTGCAGATGGCGCCCCGCCAGCCGCGCGGCGAGTGGGCGGGCGGACGGCCCGGCGGCGGGCCCAACCAGGGCTGGGCTGCGTTCTGGACGCGCCCGCCGTTTGGTTTCTTGTGGCTGTTGGGCATCGTGAGCCTGGCCGTGGCCGTGGGGGTGTACCCCATCATCCGGCGCCTTACGCAGCGGCTCGAAGCCCTGCAGCGCAGCGTGCAGAAGTTTGGCGAAGGCGACCTGTCGGTGCGGGTGCCCGAGCAGGGGCAGGACGAGGTGGCCGACCTGGCGCGCCAGTTCAACGCGGCCGCCGAGCGGGTGGAAACACTCGTCAAATCTCACAAGTCGCTGCTGGCCAATGCCTCGCATGAACTGCGCTCGCCGCTCACCCGCATCCGCATGGGGCTGGAGCTGATGGGCGGGCAGCAGCCCTCGCCCGCGTTCCGGGCCGAGATCTTGCGCAATATCGCCGAGCTGGACCAGCTGGTGGACGAGATCCTGCTGGCCAGCCGCCTGGATGCGCGCGAGGCCGATGTGGGCACGGTGGAGCTGGTGGACCTGATTGGCCTGGCTGCCGAGGAATGCGCCCGGGTGGACGCCGACCTGGACGTGAGCGCCAGCCCCGATTCGCTGGAGGTGCGCGGCGTGGCCAAGCTGCTGCGCCGGGCCCTGCGCAACCTGCTGGAAAACGCGCGCCGCTACAGCACCGGCGAGATCACGGTGGTGGTGCACCGCCGCCAGGGCCGCGCCGAGGTGCATGTGTGCGACCACGGCCCGGGCGTGCCGCCCAGCCAGCGCGAGCGCATCTTCGAGCCCTTTTACCGCCTGCCGGGCGCGAGCGAGCGTGCGGGTGGCGTGGGCCTGGGGCTGTCGCTGGTGCGCTCGATTGCCGGGCGCCACCAGGGCACCGTGCACTGCCAGGACCGGCCCGATGGCGAGCACGGCGCCTGTTTTGTGCTGACCCTGCCGCTGGCGCCGGTGGCAGCCACCACCAGCACGGCGGTCCACTGACCCGGGCGCCCCGCGCGCCTTGAACGTTCAGCGGCTGCTGGCCAGCGGCCAGCGCCAAGCCATGGCCGCATACACCACGGCCCCCACCCCCAGCGCCGCCGCCGCCACGGCCAGCCCATACACAAACCCCTGGCCCTGCGTGGCCGCGTGGTGCAGCATCCACGCCACCATGGGCGGGCCCACGATCTGGCCGATGCCATAGGCGGCGGTGAGCAGGCCCGGAAAACTGTCGCCCGCTGCAGGCCACACCCGCCGCGCCTCCTGCAAGGCATAGAAGGTGATGGCCGTGAACGGCAGGCCCAGCAGCAGGCTGCCCAGCGCAAAACCCAGCGGCCCCGGCCACACCAGGCTGAGCGCGATGGCCCCGGCCTGCACCCAGTAAGCCACCATCAGCAGCCAGCGCCGGTCCCACGCGGCCGGTGTGCGCGTGGACAGCAGCGCCCCCAGCGCCACGCCCGCGCCAAACAGCGGCCAGAACAGGTCGGGCCAGGGCGAGCCCGCAGGCAGCGCGGCACGCGCGATCACGGGCAGGAAGGTGGCCGTGACGATGTAGCCCAGCCCCGCCAGTCCATAAGCCAGTGTGAGCCCCGTGCGCGCCAGCGGCCCCTGACCCGGCAGGGCAAGGCCCGGTGTGTGCGCCGCCGCCGCCGGGGCAGGCAAGGCCAGGCCTTGCAGCACGGGCCAGATGGTGGCGCACAGGCCCACGCTCAGCACACCAAACACCGCCCACCCGGCGGCGGCGGGCCAGCCCAGGGCCACCATGGCACTGGCCGACAAGCCCGTGAGCACAATGCCCAGCCCGGGCCCGCAAAAGATCAGCCCGCCCAGTGCGGCATGGCCCAGCGCCACCAGCCGCACCATGCACCACACCGAGACGTTGAGGAACACCAGCGCACTGGCCACGCCCGCCGCAAACCGCAGCGCGGGCCAGGCGCCCGGCAGCGGCAACGCCATGCCCAGCGTGAGCAGCACCGTGGCCGCCAGCCCCCAGCGCGCCAGCCGCACCGCATGCCACCGCTGCCGTGCGCGCGGCGCCACCCAGGGCAGGGCCATGCAGGCCAGCGCGCCGACCAGATAGCCCAGGTAGTTGGCCGTGGCCAGCCAGCTGCCGCCTGCGAGCGTCACCACACCGTCCTGCAGCATCATGGGCAACAGCGGCGTGAACGCGAACCGCCCGATGCCCATGGCCACGGCCAGCGCGGCCATGCCCGCCAGTGCCACGGCCAAGGGGCGCTGCGGCAGGGGCAAAGCGGTGGGGGGTTCCAGGCGGTCGGGTTCGGGCATATGATTCTTTTTTAAGATATATTTTCCATAAATCATCTCACAAAGAGAATATCTATGGACCTTGCCGCACTGGAGATTTTCCGCGCCGTGGCGCAGGAAGGCAGCGTGACCCGCGCCGCCGAGCGGCTGGGCCGCGTGCAGTCCAACGTGACCACGCGCGTGCAGCAGCTCGAAGAACAACTCGGCGCCACGCTGTTTTTGCGCGAGGGCAAGCGCATGGTGCCCACGCCTGCCGGCGAATCGCTGCGCGGCTATGCCGACCGCCTGCTGGCGCTGGCCGAAGAGGCCCGCCAGTCGGTGCACCCCCATGAACCCGGCGGCCGACTGCGCCTGGGCGCCATGGAAAGCACGGCCGCAGCGCGCCTGCCCCAGCCGCTGGCGCAGCTGCACGCGCAGTGGCCGGGGCTGGTGCTGGAGCTGTCCACTGCGCCCTCGCGCCAGCTGGTGGAGCAGGTGCTGGCCCACCAGATCGACTGTGCGCTGGTGGCCTGGCCACCGCCGGGCATCGATGCCGATGCCCCGGTGGAACACACCGCCGTGTTCACCGAACCCCTGCTGCTGGCCCTGCCCGCCGACCACCCGCCCGTGCACACGCCGCAGGATCTGCAACTGGACACCCTGGCCGCGTTCAGCAACGGCTGCACCTACCGCCGCATGGGCGAGTCCTTCTTGCAGCAAAAAAGCGGCAGCCCGCCCCGCGTGCTGGAGCTGGCCTCGTACCACGCCATCCTGGCCTGCGTGGCCGCCGGACGCTGCGCGGGCGTGGTGCCGCAGGCCGTGATCGACCTGATGCGCGAGCCCCCGGCCCTGCGGTGGGTGCCGCTGGGCAGCTGCGACACGGTGCTGGTCACGCGGCGCGGCTACCAGTCGCCCGCGCTGCAGGCCCTGCGGGCAGCCCTGTTGGCCAGCGCGCCCCGCCCGGCCCCTTCCATCGCCTGATCCACCTCACCAGGAGTTGCCCATGCCTTCGTCCCCCTTCACCACCCGCCTGGGCCTTGCGCTGCCCATCGTCCAGGGCCCCATGACGGGCTCCGACACACCCGCGCTCGCAGCCGCCGTATCCCAGGCTGGCGGCCTGGGCATGCTGGGCTGCGGCATGCGCTCGCCCGCCGCCATGGCCGAAGCCGCCGCCGAGGTGCGCCGCCGCACCGACCGGCCCTTTGGCATGAACCTGTTCGTGCAGGCCACGCCCACGCCCGACGAGGCCACGGTGCTGGCCGCGCTGCAGCGCCTGGCGCCGTTCTATGCCGAATTTGGCCTGGTGCCCGAGCGGCCGCGCAGTGGTGCGAGGACTTCGGCGCACAGTTCGACGACCTGGTGGCCGCGCGCCCGGCCGTGGCCAGCTTCACCTTCGGCATCCTCTCGGCCGCGCAGGTGGCGCGGCTGCAGGCTGCGGGCAGCGCGGTGATCGGCACCGCCACCACCGTGGCCGAGGCCCGCGCCTGGGCCGCCGTGGGGGCGGATGCGGTCTGCGCCTCGGGCATGGAATCGGGCGGGCACCGGGGCACCTTCCTGTCGCCCGGCCACGAGGCGCCGCCTGCGGGCGGGCCGTCGGTGGACGACTTCGAGGCCAGCATGCTGGGCACGCTGACGCTGGTGCGCCAATGTGCGGACGCGCTCCCGTCCACGCCCATCATCGCGGCGGGCGGCATCATGGACGGGCGCGCCATTGCGGGCGCGCTGGCCCTGGGCGCCCAGGCGGTGCAGATGGGCACGGCGTTCCTGACCTGCCCCGAGTCGGCCATCGGCCCCGCCTACCGCCAGGCGCTGACGCAGGCCGGGCCCACGGACACCCGCACCACGCGCATCTTCTCGGGCCGCCCGGCGCGGGGCATCGTCAACACCCTGATGGACGCCCTGCGGGCCGATGAACGCAGCGTGCCGCCCTACCCCGTGCAGAACGCGCTGACAGGCGCACTGCGCCGCGCCGCCGCCCAGGCGGGCCGGGCCGATCATCTGTCGCTGTGGGCGGGCCAGGGCGTGGCCCAGGTGCGACCCATGCCTGCGGCCGCGCTGGTGGCGATGCTGGCGCAGGAGCTGCAGGCGGCCAGCGCCTGAGGGTTGCTATATGTTTAATAGCTGCTTGCGCTTATCCATCGCGCGCAAACGGCCATTTTGACCACGATTTTGGGCCCTGCCCCGTCAGTTTTTCCAGGGCAGCTCGCGCGCCGGGCCTTGAATGACCGGGGCCTGCGCGTTCAGGGTTTCGCCCGCCAGCACGCGCTCGTACATGCGCAGATAGTTGCGCGCCATGCGCTCGGCGCCAAAGTGCTCTACCACATGCTGGTGGCAGGCGCGGGGGTCGAAATGGTTGCCCCGCACCGCCTCGGCCAGCACGCTCGCCTCGGCCGAGAGCACGCCGCAGTGCACCGGCACCAGCTCGGGCAGCGCGCCGTAGGGCGTGGAGAACACCGGGCAGCCGAAGTACAGGCTCTCGATCACCGCCAGCCCAAACGGCTCGTGCCAGCGCACCGGAAAGATCAGCCCGCGCGAGGCGTTGAGCAGCCCCGTCTTCTGCGTGCCGCCCACCATGCCGTGGAAGTGGATCTTGCGCGACAGCGTCCAGCGGAAACCGCGCTTGAAGTTGATGCGGTCGCCGCCCAGCACGTCCAACTCCACACCCGCGAGCTTGGCCACCTTGATGGCTCCGCGCACGTTCTTCACGCCCCAGGCCGCCTTGCCCAGGAAGTGGTAGCGCGGGCGCGGCAGGCTGAAATCAACCGGGCCGTAGCCCGACCAGTCCAGCCCGTTGTAGACAAACTCGCTGGAGCCATAACGCGCCGCATGGTCGCGCGAGAGGAACACCGTGTTGCGCGGCAGCGGCTTGGGCTTGCGCGCGTTGCCATGTTCGGTCACCAGATAAGGCTTGGTCAGTTCGTTGCGCGGGTTGAACTGGAAATGTGTGATGTCCACGTCGGCCGGAATCTGGCCCTCCCAGGGTTCGTCCGGCCGGATCGGCAGCACCTGGCCAAAGTCGCACGTTGAGCCCTCGGGCACCAGGTAGCTCACGCGGTGGCCCTGCTGCACCAGGGTCTTGCCCAGGTCCCAGATCACGCGCTCGGTACCGCCGTAGCCATAAACGGGGATGGGGGAGTTGTTGACCAGCAGGATGTGCATGGAAGGGGCTCTCACAGAGGACGGGGGCAGCCCAGGCGGGCGCGGCGCTGGTGCAGCGCCGCCAGCACCAGGGGGCACATGAACAGGTAGAACATGTTGCCGCTGTTGTGGGCCAGAAACACCTGCGTGAGGCCAAAGCCGATGTACGACAGCGGCAGCAGCACGCCCACCAGGCACAGCGACAGCGATTCGCGGTCCATCTTGCCCTGGGCATCGCGGATGCGCTGCGCCGTGGGCCAGAACATGGCCAGCGGTATGCCATAGAAGGCCAGCAGCAGCAGCACGCCGGGCAGGCCGCGCTTGGCAAACAGGTCCAGGATTTCGTTGTGTGCATGGCCAAATTCGAGCACCACGGGGTGCGCTTGCCCGGCCGCCACGCGCCGGGCCTTCTCTTCGGCATAACCCGCCCGGCCCCAGCCGGTGAGCGGGCGGTCCCAGCCCATCTGCCAGGCCAGGCCCCAGTGCGCCAGGCGCTGGCCCACCGAGCTGCGACCGTCGCCGTGCTGCTGGTAGGTCTGCACTTCCTGACGGGCTTCGTCCACCCGCAGCTCCACAGCCGGCACCTGCGACAGGGCCGCAGCCGCCACCACCAGCGCAGAAAGGCCCCAGTACACGCGCCGCTGCCCGGTGGTGCGCACCAGCAGCCAGGCACACACCGGCAGCAACAGCACCAGCGCCAGCCAGCCGCCGCGCGACTGCGACAGCACAGAACCCACCACGCCCAGCGCCACGGCGCTGGCCAGCAGCAGCCGCTGCCACAGCACCCAGCGCCGCCACTGCGCCACCAGCAGCAGGCCACTCATCACGGCCAGCAGCATGCTCAGGTTGCCATACTGAATGGCGTTGGTGAAACCATTGGCACGCGGCAGGCCCAAGCCATAGGTCTGGTAGAGCCCCACGAGCCCGCTGCCCACGGCGCCCACCGCAATGCCCATCCACAGCCATGAGGCGCGGGGCTGGAAGGTCATGAGGTAAAAGATGCAGGGCAGGGCCAGCAGGTACTTGACCGGGCGGTCCATGCTGCCCCAGCCCCAGGCAGCGCCCACATCCAGCAGCCACAGCGCGGCCATGCAGGAAAACGCAGCCGTCAGCCACCAAGCGGCGCGCGGCGCGGGGCGGCGCCACCACACCGGGGCACTGGTCAGCGCGGCCAGCAGAAGCAAGGCCGCGCCATAGGAGTACCCCGAGGGCACGCACAGCGCCAGCCCAGGAACCAAGAAGGCGCCGATGCTCGCGCTGCGCCTCCACCAGCGTTGTGCGGTCATCAACGGATCACCTTGTCGGTCAGGCAGTCACGGTCATAGTGCAGGGCGGCATAGCGAAAGAAGCCCTCCAGCGCCACAAACAGGCAGTACAGAAACCCCGCCCCGCCACACAAGAAACCCAGGCGGAACACATACAGGCGCAGGAACATGGAGAGCCCCGACGCCAGGCCGCGCAGCACGCCGCCGCGCTGGCCTTTTTCGGCGCGCTTGGCGGCGCCCAGCATCACGTACTGCGTGAGCTTTTCCAGGCTGCCCCGGACCGTGGTGCGCGAATAGTGCAGAAGGCGGGCTCGGATGAGCCGGCGCGGCACCGCCCCGCCGTCGGGCAGGGCATGCAGTTCGGCCTGCTCGTGCACCACCCCGGTGAACTCCTTGACCAGCGCGCGCACAAACAGGCGCTCGATCTGCGACTGCGACCGGAAATACTTCAGTTCGTGCCCGTAGGCCACCATGCGCCAGCGGATGCTCCAGACAGCCTGCTCACCCGACCGCACGATGGCCTGCAGCTCTTGCGCAAACGCGGGCGTCATCACCTCGTCGGCGTCCAGAAAAAACACATAGTCGCCGCGTGAATGCGCGAGCAGCCGGTTGCGCTGCACGGCAAAACCCTGCCAGTCGGGGTGGCTGTGGACTTCCGCGCCCAGGCCCTGGGCGATGGCCACGGTGTTGTCCGTGCTGCCGCTGTCCACCACCAGGAGCTGGTCGGCAAACGCGGCGCTTTTCAGGCAGGCCTCAATGCGGTGCGCCTCGTTGTGGGTCAGCACCGCCACGGTCAACGTGGGCGGCGCCGATGCGCCGCCGGTTCCTACGGGCATCAATCAATGACCGTGGAAATGCTCGCCCGCCTTCAGGCGATAGACGGTTCCGCAGTAAGGGCACTTGGCCTCGCCCGCGCGGGCCACGTCCAGGTACACCTTGGGGTGGCTGTTCCACAGCTTCATGTCGGCCTTGGGGCTGGGGCAGAAAACACCGCCCTGGGCGTTCAGGTCTTTGGCCAGGAGTTCAACGGG
>Ga0187845_1002390_pt1 | contig 10159 bp, 7 predicted proteins | sample SpaLakP09_SKY_68_FD_134515 | JGI IMG/M metagenome (GOLD analysis project Ga0187845, IMG submission 134515) | Oligotrophic lake water microbial communities from Sparkling Lake, Wisconsin, USA - SP09_SKY_68 | ecosystem: Environmental > Aquatic > Freshwater > Lake | place: USA: Sparkling Lake... | reverse complement strand
CGCCGGCGTCGGCAAAGGTATTGCCCGCCGTACCCAAGAAGGCGCCTTCGCTGACCCCGGTGACTTGCAGGATGGCCGGATTGAAGTTCAGGCTGAACTGGTAGGCGTAAAGATCGCTGATGCCCGAGATCAGGACATCCAGGCTCAGGTTCGTGCCGACCACAGCCGGGTCCGGCTGCGCCACCAGGGTCACCGCAGGGTCAGCCCAGGCTTGCGACGCCAGAGCGCCCAAGAGCAGCGCGGCGGCAATGTTTTTCTTCTTCAACATCATGACGATTTCTCCTCTGCCCTGAAGGCAATACATCCAAGCACGTGGTCTTGCGGCACCTGGCTCAGCAAACCCCGCATGGACCTGAATCTGGTTCACAGATCGTGACGTATTTCGTGATCAGCAGTCTTTCATCAGCCACGATGCGGCGATACGGGGGGATTCCCCAGCTCTTGGCCACCCTCCCCCTGTTTCAAGGCTCAGGGTTGAAGCGCAGCCGGGCTTGCAAGTCCGCCACGGCCGCGTCCAGGACCGCCAGCGCCTCCGGGCCGCAGCCCCCTCGACGGAACACCTGCTTGACCTCGCCGTCGCGCTCGACCTGCCAATTGACCCAGGCGCCATCGCGCATCTCGGGGTCCTCATAGCTCTCGGCCATGGCAAAGAAGCCTTGCGCCTGCAACAAGGCGGCCAGGGCCTCGAAGTCCGGCAGTGCCAATCTGGCACGCGAACGCTGATCCTGCGTGCCATGCCGGGCCTTGCCGCTCAGGGTCAGGAAGGCTGTGCCATTGCGGTGCAGGCTCAGGCGGCTGCTGTTCGCACAACCAAAACAATCGCGCTCCACGGTGACCACCTGAATGAGGGGGGGCGACCCGGCCGACCGGGGCTCGCCTGCCTGCGCCGAGCCACCCGCACTGAAGCCGCAAGACAGGGCCAACAGCCAGGCACGCCAGGGCTTACCCGGCTTGTCTATGGCGGTACTCATGAGGATTGACCCTCTATACAGGGTAAAGATTTGTCATCTATCTTCGTGCACTTGTTCACAGGCAGTCGCATGTCTGGTCCTCGGAAATCCAGCGTTACTGATTTTCAAGGCCGCCCGCTGTGACGCAGCGCCTCAAAGAACCCCAGCCAGTTTGCCCCGGAAAAGGACACTTCATGAAACAGCATTCGTCTGCCCAAGGCCGCGCCACTTCCAAAACCGCAGTGCGCGACCTGCAGCGCCACGCCAGCAGCCTGCTTGTGCTGAGCATGGCCCTGGCTGGCACCATTGCCTTCCCGGCCGCCCACGCCGCGACCCTCAACGCCACGGCCGCCGCTCAGCCGACCGGAGCTTTCTGGCAAGACGCCAAGGCCACCAAGGCCAATGTCTCCGCCAAGGGTGCCATCGCCGCCGTTCAGCCGCGCAAGTACCGAGCCACCACCCTGGACCGCCTGGGCCTGAGCGCCTTTGCCGCCAACGCTCCCCTGGAGCGTACGGCCGCTGCCCAACTGAGCCCGTTGACCATCTCCCTGCCCCATCCCGATGGCGGCTACCAGCGTTTCGCCATGGTCGAGTCGCCCGTGATGGAGCAGGCCCTGGCCGACAAGCACCCCGAAATCAAGACCTATGCCGGCAAGGGCATCGACGACCCCAATGCCAGCGTGCGCATGGACATCACGCCGCAGGGCTTCCACGCCTCGGTGCGCTCACCCAAGGGTGCTTGGTACATCGACCCCTACTTCCACCTCGATGACAGCCTCTACGCCAGCTACCACGGCCGTGACCTGCCCAACCAGCATGGCACGCTGCGCGAACCGCTGCTGAATGAAGCCCACATCGACCTGACCCGCGGCTTCTACCACGCCGCCGATGCTGTGGAAGTGCGCGGCTTCGGCTTCGTGCCGGGCGCCACCGTGACCATCACCGTGCGCAACCCCGAAACCGACAGCAGCGCTCGCCAGACCGTGACCACGGTGGCCGACCAGGACGGCACCGTGAGCACCTCGGTGCAAGCCGATCCTTCGCGCAACCTCGGCGCCTACGAAGTCAGCGCCAGCGACGGAAACACCACCGCCACCGCCGCCTACCACGTGGTGGATGATTCGCAAAGCCCCACGGCCGCCTCGGGCACCCAGCTGCGCACCTACCGCCTGGCCTTGCTGTCCGACCCCGGTTATGCCAACTTCCACGGCGCGGCCAATGTGACGGCGGCCAAGGTCACGCTGATCAACCGCGTCACGCAAGTTTACGAAGACGAGACAGCGATCCGTCTGGTGCTGGTCGCCAACAACGATGCGCTGAACCTGAACCCCGCCGCGCAGTTCTCCGGAGCCAACGGCCCCTGCGGCGGCACGGCCTGCTTCCCTACTGCCAGCGTCAGCTGCAGTTCGGCCACCTTGACTCGCACCCGGCAGGTCATCGGTCTGCTCGTGGGTGCCAGCAACTTTGACATCGGCCACATCGGCGTCGGCGCCGGTGGTGGTGGCATCGCCAGCCTCGGCGTGGTCGGCGGCAGCGCCAAGGCCCAGGGTTGCACGGGTCTGCCCACGCCCGTGGGCGACCTGTTCGCCGTGGACTATGTGGCTCACGAAATGGGCCACCAGTTCGCCGGCAATCACACCTTCAACGGCGTGAGCGGCAGCTGCACCGGCGGCAACCGCAACCCTGGCACCTCGGTGGAGCCGGGCTCCGGCTCGTCCATCATGGCGTATGCCGGCATCTGCAGCACCGACGATCTGCAGCCGCACAGCGACGCTTACTGGTCGCAGCGCAGCTTCGATGAAATCATGGCCTACACAACAGGCGCAGAAACCTTGATCAACGAAGTGCAGATGGGCGTACTCAAGGGCTTCAACACCAACGGCCAGCAGTTCCAGCTGAGCTACGCCGGTAGTGACTCGGCACCGATCGTGCGTGGCACCAACTTCACCACGGCCGGCATCAAGGCCGCGCTGGAAGCTCTGCCCAGCTGGACCGCGGGCGGCACCGTCACCGTCAGCGCCCTGACCGACACCGCCTTCACCCTGACCTTCAGCGGCACCCTTGCCGGCACCAACCTTGACAAGGTGCAACTTGTCAATGCGTCCGCCGGTGTCGAGGGTTATATCGGCGAAATCGCCGCTGGCGGCTCGACCACCCGCCGCGGCAGCACCTTCAGCGCCACCGGCAACACCGCACCGACCGTGACCGCCCCCACCGGCTACACCATCCCGGTACGCACGCCCTTCGCCCTGACCGGCAGCGCCATCGATGCCGAAGGCGACACCCTGACCTATATGTGGGAGCAAAACGACCGCGGCGCGGCCACCGGCACCGGCCTGCTGACCAATGGCAAGACCAACGGTCCGCTGTTCCGACAATTCGGCCTGCGGGCCGTGGTCAGCGAAGCCGACACGGTCAAGTACAACTCGCCCGGCGAGAACATCGTGTCGAACAACCCGACCCGCGTGTTCCCGGACCTGGCGCAGATCCTGTCCAACAACACCAATGCCGAGACCGGCGCTTGCCCTACGGTGTCCGGCACCCCCACGGCCGAACAGATCGACTGCTACTCGGAGTACCTGCCGACCGCAGCCTACGTCGGCTTTGCAGGCACCAACGCCAGCCCGGCCTCGTTGAACTTCCGCCTGACGGCACGTGATGGCCGCGGCGGTGTCAACAGCGCCAACACGCAGCTGGTGCTGGCCCCGAACGCCGGCCCCTTCCTGGTGACCTGGCCCAACAGCGCCCTGGTGCTGAACAGCGGCACGGCCTACACCGTAACTTGGAATGTCGCCAACACCAATACAGCACCGGTCAACACCAGCCAGGTGAAGCTCAGCCTGTCCACCGATGGCGGCAACACCTTCCCCCACGTCCTGGCCGCCAGCGTGCCCAACAACGGCAGCGCCTCTGTGACCCTGCCGGTGCTGGCCGCCGACAAGGCCCGCATCAAGGTGGAAGCGGTCGACAACATCTTCTTTGACGTCTCGAATGCCGACTTCAGCATCAAGCTCTACGGCGACGTCAACGGCGATGGCAGCATCAGCTGCGCCGATCTGTCCATCGTGCGCGCCTCCCTGGGCAAGCGCGCCGGCCAGCCGGGCTTTGACCCACGCGCCGATGTCAACGGCGACGGCGTGGTCGATATCCGCGACATGGCCGCCGTGTCCAAGAACGTGCCGGCCGCGAACACCTGCAACAAGTAAGACGACCCGCGCAAGGCGCCACGAACGCAAGCTCGTGGCGCCAAGGGCCTGTTCACACTGCGGATGCCTGGTATCCGCAGTGTGAGCAGGCCCTATCAAAAAGCCCCGCCTGGCAACAGGACGGGGCTTTTTCTATGGGCGCGCGCAGCAAGCGGGCTAAAACCGGGACGCCAGCCAGCTTTGCAGCGCGGCAAACACTTGCTCGCGCTCGGGCTCATTGAAGATCTCATGGAAGAGCGGGCCGAAGCACTGCGCGCGCAGCACCGCCGGCGGCGCCTCGGCTGCAAACTCGGCGCTGCCGGAGGGCGCGACACAGCGGTCGCTGCCGGCCCACATGAGCAAGGTCGGCACCACCCAGTCGGCGGCATGCTGACGCACCATTTCACCGGCATCGACAATCATGCGCGCCAGGGTCGGCGTCAGGCGATCGTGCACCATGGGGTCATCGATATAGGCTTGCACGACGGAGCGCTGACGCGAGATCCAGGCCGTCTTCAAGCCATTGCCGACCGCCAGATGCGGCGCCAAGGCCACGCCCAAGCCCAGTTGCAGGCGCTGCCAGGCCGACAGGCCCGGGTCCAGCGCCGGCGAGGACAGAACGAGGGCATCGACGGGCCGGAACCAGGCCGGCAGCTGGCCACCGCTGATGGCCGCCAGGCCGCCGGCCACAAAGCGTGCGGCCACCAGGCCACCCATGCTGTGCCCAAGCAGCACCAAGGGACCACAGCCCAGCTGAGGGTCGGCGCGCAACTCATCAATGACCAGGGCCAGGTCTTGCAGCAAGCGCTCGGCATCGGGCACATCACCGCGCGGCCCGCCCGAGGCGCCGTGGCCGCGCTGGTCAAAGCCGGCAACATGCCAGCCCCAACTGTTCAGCTTGCCGGCCAGGGCCTCGTAGCGACCGACATGCTCGCCCAGACCGTGCACCAACAAGACAGTGCCACGCGCCGGCTCCAGCCCCAGCTTGCTCCATTGCCGCCAGTGCAGCGGGATACCATCTTCTGTTCTCAGGGTTCGCATGCGAGCCAGTGTAGGCAGGCCCGCTGTACGGCCAACCCAGGGCTTGCCCGGGGCGGTAAAACTACCCGGGCCTCGGTCTTTCGGCAGGGCGAGCGGGCCGCCCGCGGCCTGTTGCCGATGAACAATGGCCGGCAGGCAGTTCGCACCCGATTCCTCGGCCATGAAGCCCCCCTACACTGCAAACTTTTGTTACCACTTGAGCCGAGTTCCACGATGAGAAATCTGCTTTCCTTGCTCATCTGTCTGCTGCTGGCGGCCTGCGCCGGGCCCAAGTACACGGTCGATGACGGCCGCGCCGTCAACGAGACCCTGCTCGGCCACATCCGCAGCTATGGCATGGGCGAGCAGGCGATCCGCCCCGCAATTGCACGCAGCGCGGACCTCAAGGACCCCGAATGTGACAAACAGTGGGAGCTGCCCTTTGCCCTGGCCACCAGCAGCGGCTGGTCCGAGACCGACCGGGTCGCCTGGGTGCGCGCCCTGCAGGTGGATGAGCGTCTGACCGTGGTGGCCACGGCGCCGGGCTCGCCGCTGCAACTCGGCGACAAGGTGGCCGTGCTGGCAGGGCTGAAAACCGAAGACACCGAGCAAATGCTCAACGGCCTGGCCGAGATTCGCGACCGTGGCCGCCCGTTTTCTATCGTGCTGTCCACCGGCAAGCAGCATGTCATCACGCCCTTCGAGGTCTGCCGTGGCTACACCCGCCTCGCCCCGCCCAGCACGCCCGAGGTGCAGGACTACCACTGGCTGCTCAGCATGCATTCCCTGGAGGTACCCAAGGTCGGGCTCAGCGATGACGAAGCTCTCTGGGTGGTGCTTTGGACCCAGGGCCTGTCGGAAGAAGGCGGCGCCCGCATGAAGACCTTCCACTACGGCAGCAAGATCGTCGGCACGCTCTACAACCTCGTCACCCTGGCCACCGGCCTCAAGGGTGCGGCGCTGGCGGCGGAAGCGGCCGTCACGGCTGCCAAAAGCGCGGCCCAGAGCGTGGTGACCGAAGTGCTCAAGCAGCAGCTGATCGAGCAAGGTAAGAGCCTGGCCATCCAGCGCATCCGCGAGGGCATCACCGACGCGGCCGAAAAGCTGACCCGCCAGCAAGTGGTCAACGCCTTGCAGGCGGCAGCCGCCAACCGCGGCTCACTGTCCGGCGTGGCCCGAGTCGGCGCCACGGTCTTCGACCGCGCCGACAGCTGGGCGTTCGAACGCGTGGCCAAGCTCGGTGGCAACCCGCTGGCCGGCTTTCGATTGCATCAAAAACTGATCGAACGCAGCTTCACAGGAAATGCCTTCGCCTTTGATGCCGAACGGCTGGACGCGCTGAGCAAATTGGCCGAAACCAAGGGGCTGGGCTACGAGGTGCAAGCCATCTTGAACGGCTTCAAACCGGAAGAGCTGCTGTTCGAAATCGGCGCCATGCCCCTGGCCTCGGCGCCGGCGGCCTTTTCCTTCTCTGGCCCCGAGGACCCAGGCCAGGGTCGCTTCGCACGCGGCCTGATTGATGCCATGCTGGACATGCCCATGGCCTCTGGCCCGGCCAAAAAATAACGATGAAAACGAAGGTCTTCTCGATGCGCTTGTCGATCGTTTGCCTGGCTCTGACCCTGTCGCTCGGCCTCGCCCCGCGTGCCGCGTGTGCACAAAGCACCTCAGCCCCACCCACCGGCGCACCTGTGCCCGCAGCGGCCCCTGCGGCTTCGGCCGCGGCCAGCCTGCCGGCGGACGCCGCCTCTGCCCCAGACGGAGCTGCATCCGCGCCGGCCGCCCCTCCGCCGCCCCCGCCACCAAGCTGTTCTTCGCTGACCGCCAAGGCCATGAGCAGCGACCTGCGCGCCGCCACCGCCCAAGCCCAGAACAAGCCCCTGGAAGAGCTGGCCCGAGCCTATGAGGAGGCTGTGTCCCTCTGGACCCAGGCCACGGGCGGCTGCACCGGCCGCGCTCAGGAACGCGCCCAGCGTGCTCTCGGTGACAACGAGCGCCAAAGGGCAGCCGTTGCCGAGCGCATGGCGGCCGGCTCGCAGTGCGAGCTCTCGCACCGCGATGCGGCCTCGCTGCAGGAACTGGCAGCCAAGGCCTTTGGCGAGCGCCGCTTTGGCGATGCGGCCTCGCTCTACAGCAAGGCCGAAACCATGTGGGACCTGGCCGCCGAACACTGCACCGGCAGCCAACAACAGATCGCCTTGCGACGCCGCGAGCAGACCGAGATCGACGCCCACAATGCCGAGTTCTGCGCCCCCATTTTTGAAAAAGCGCGCGACTTCGCGCAGAAATTCCGCACCGCGGCCCCTGGCCTCAATCCGACCGAACGCCAGGCCCAGTCCATGATTGCCGAGACCGCCTGGCGGCGCGCCGCCACACTGTGCAAGGACGCCGCCCTCGAGAACGCCAACAGCTTCATTCAGACCCTGGCACGCGAGCGCGGCACCCCCTGGACCGCCGTGCCTTTGCCGGAAAGCTTTCAGGCGGTTATGCCCAAGCCGCCGGCGCCACGGCCCACCGCGGCCGCCAGCGCGCCCGGCGCGACGGCCAAAGCGGCAGGCGCAACAACGGGAGCGGCGGGAGCAAGCGTGGCAGCAGCAGCAACAACGGCTGCTGCGGCAGGTGCGACGGCCGGTGCGAAAGCCACCGGCGATACCGCGGCGAGTGGTCTGGGCGCGCTCGTCAGCGGCGCCATCGGTGCAGTGAAGAGCGCCACGCAGGCCACCGGCAACGAAGCCGCGGCGGCACGCAACAACAGCCAATCGCGAACGACGGCCGAAGAAGCACCCAAGGAGGCGCCCAAGGAGATGGACATTCGCGCCGGCGACACCCGCTACAAAGGCCAGTTCGTGCGCGAGGAGGGTCAGGTCGTGAGCGGCACCGGGCGGGTCGAATGGTCGAACGGCGATGTCTACATCGGCAGCCTGGTGCGCAGCGTGCGCCAGGGCAAGGGCGAATTCATCTGGGCCAATGGCCAGCGCTATGAAGGCGACTGGGTGGCAGACCGGGCTACCGGCCAGGGCAAGCTCTACTTTGCCAATGGAAATCAGTACGAAGGCAGCGTTGTCGACGGGGGCCCGGAAGGCAGCGGCCAGCTCAGCTTCGCCAGCGGTGATGTCTACAAAGGCCAGATCAGCCAGGGCGTCGCCCATGGCAAGGGTCTGTACCGCTGGGCCAATGGCCAGCAATACGAGGGCGACTATGTCCGCTCAGAGCCGCAAGGCCGGGGCGTACTTCGTTATGCCAACGGCAACCGCTTTGAGGGCAGCATCCAGGCTGGCCAACCTCATGGCCAAGGCAAGTTGGAACTGGCCTCGGGTGACCGCTATGAAGGCGAGTTCCACATGGGCAAACCGCATGGCCAGGGCAGCTATTTCTGGAAGAGCGGCGAACGCTATATCGGCGCCTGGGCCGGCGGCGTCAAGCATGGCCAGGGCGTTTTCCACTGGCCCACGGGCGACCGTTGGGAAGGTCTGTTCCGGGCCGATGAACGCACCGAGGAAGGTGTCTTGCATCGGAAGGAATGAGTGAATGAATGAGTGATTCGCGAGCGAAGGATGCGGGTATGCGGGAAGAGATGGCTGTTGAACTGAGCCCGCCGGACATCGGCATTTACCGGGAGAGTGGCAGCGGCGTGGACTATGTTCATGTGCTGGACTCCGGCCGGCCCGGGCCCACCGTCATGGTGCAGGCCCTGACCCATGGCAATGAGCTCTGTGGCGCCATTGCCCTCGACTGGCTTTTCCAGCAAGGCATGGGGCGATCACTGCAGCCGCTGCAAGGGCGCTTGATCCTCAGCTTTGCCAATGTCGAGGCCTATGCGCGCTTCGACCCGGCCGACCCGAATGCCTCGCGCTGTGTCGATGAAGACTTGAACCGGGTCTGGAGCGACGCGCAGCTGTTTGGCTCGCGTGACTCGCTGGAGCTGCGTCGCGCTCGCGCCCTGCGCCCCTTCGTCGACAGCGCCGATTTCCTGTTCGACATCCACTCGATGCAAGATGCCTGCCGACCGCTCATGGTCTGCGGCCTGCTCGACAAGGGCGCAGCCTTTGCGCGAGAGCTGGGCATGCCCGGTGACTTGCTGATCGACACCGGCCACCCCTCGGGCCTGCGCATGCGCGACCGCGGCGGTTTCGGCGACCCAGCCAGCCCAAAGAACGCCTTGCTGATCGAATGCGGTCAGCATTGGGAGCAGCGCTCGGCCCAGGTGGCCATCGATGGCCTGGTGCGATTCCTGCGCCTGACCGGCATGGTCAGCGCCGACTGGGCCGAAACCCGCTTGCGCTTGCCTCTGCCGGAGCGTCAACGCACCATCCGGGTCGACGAAGCCATCACCGCCTTGAGCAGCAACTTCCACTTCACGCTGCCGGCGCCCGTACGCGGCCTCGATGTCATCCCCGAAGCGGGCACTTTGTTCGCAGCCGATGGCGACACCGTCTTCAAGACGCGTTATGCCAACACGGTGCTGGTCATGCCCAGCCTCAAGCATGGGCTGCCGGGGAACACGATGGTGAGGTTGGGGCGATTCGAGGACTGAGGGCTGGCTCTGGGCTGTCGTTCAGGCCGCCTTCACACAAAAAGCATTGAGCTTGTTGCCATCCAGATCGCGGAAGTAGGCCGCATAGAAGCCGCCGCCTCGCGGGCCCGGCGCACCCTCGTCCTGGGCGCCCAGCGCCAAGGCCTTGGCATGCAGGGCCTGAACTTTCTCTTCGCTGTCCAGGGCCAGGGCGACCATGGTGCCGTTGCCGGCCGTGGCGGGTTGCTCGTCGTAAGGCTTCATGACGGCAAAGCCGGGCTTGTCCATGCCGGTGCCCCAGGCATAGCCGCGGCCGAAGTCCATCATCCGTTTGATACCGAGGACGGCGAACAGCTCGTCATAGAAAGCTGCCGCGCGCGGCAGATCGTTGGTGCCCAGGGTGGTGTAGCCGATCATGGGTTTCGCTCCTCGGGTTGGGGTGTTCGGAGTATCGGCCAGGCCCTTGATACCAGTGCGAGTTCAGGTCGCTG
>Ga0187845_1002389_pt1 | contig 10160 bp, 9 predicted proteins | sample SpaLakP09_SKY_68_FD_134515 | JGI IMG/M metagenome (GOLD analysis project Ga0187845, IMG submission 134515) | Oligotrophic lake water microbial communities from Sparkling Lake, Wisconsin, USA - SP09_SKY_68 | ecosystem: Environmental > Aquatic > Freshwater > Lake | place: USA: Sparkling Lake... | reverse complement strand
GTTCCAAAGAATCAAAATCTTGGTCAAGTTTTTGGGAAGAATGCCCTGCAGAGCACCCACGCATCGACCCGTTTTGCCCCCTGTTTTTTGAGCTTTTCGGCCAGGGCGGACAGGGTCATTCCACTGGTTGCCACATCGTCCACAATCGCGACGGAAAGCCCGTCAATACGTTGTTTTACGCCAAATGCATCGCGAACATTTTGGCGTCTTTCGGCACGTCCGAGAGAGGCTTGCGGCACAGTGTTGCGTTTTCGCCAACACAGTGTGGAGGAAAAACGGCTTTCCATTGTAACAGCGATTGCCTGGGCCAGTGGAATGCTCTGATTAAAGCCCCGTTCTGCAAGTCGTTCATTTGACAAGGGAACAGCTAGTACCAGGTCACTGCGAATGGCGGTTTTTCTGGCAAATTCGGCCATCAGTCGAGCCAGGGTGCCGGTCAGTTCCAGGCGCTTTCCATACTTCATGGCATAAATAATTGCATTCAGGGGGTAGCCAAACAGGTAGGGAGCGTGTAGTGCGTCGAAAGCGGGGGGTGAACGCAGGCAAAAGCCGCAGATATCCCGCGTGGCTGCTGGTTCTGCACAAATGGGGCAGTGTTGCTCGGCTAGCAAGGGCAGGCTGGTTTTGCAGTCACGGCACAGTCCGAATTCACTGTTTCGTGTATTACACAACAAACAGGATTGATTAAATATTGTGCAATTGTCAATTAATTGCCCGGTTATATTTGACAGCATAATGCCCCCTCTGCAAGACTGCGACCAGACACTCTTACGCACGCGGTTTTTTTCTTAAATTACCCATTTGTCCAGTTGCTATTAGTCATTAAATGCAATTGGTATTTTTCAGTGACGAAAGCTCATTCATGACCACTCAAGCCATCCAGTTTTCCCGCCCGGCGACGCCGCATCCACAGAGCAATACCTGGTCGGTGGCAGAGATCGAGGCCTTGCTCAGCCTGCCGTTTATGGAGGTGGTTTTCCGCGCTGCCGAGATTCATCGCCAGTTTTTTGATCCGACCAAGGTGCAGTTGTCGACGCTGGTTTCGATCAAGACTGGTGGCTGCCCGGAAGACTGCGGTTATTGTCCGCAATCGGTGCATCACGATACGCCAGTGGAAAACCAGCCGATGATGACAGTGGATGAGGTGATCGCCGTGGCGCGTACCGCCAAGGCCAATGGTGCTGGCCGCTTCTGCATGGGTGCCGCCTGGCGCGGTCCCAAGGATGCCGATCTGGAGCAGACCTTGCGCATGGTAAACGAAGTGAAAGCGCTGGGGATGGAGACCTGTGCCACCTTTGGTCTGTTAAAGGACGGGCAGGCGGAAAAACTGAAACAGGCCGGTCTGGATTATTACAACCATAATCTGGACACCGCGCCGGACAAATATGGCGACATCATTCATACCCGCGAGTATGAGGACCGCCTGGACACGCTGGGCAAGGTGCGTGGGGCCGGGCTGTCGGTGTGCTGTGGTGGCATTGTCGGCATGAATGAAACACGGCAAGACCGTGCCGGCCTGATTGCCCAGCTGGCCAATATGGAACCGCAACCGGAGTCAGTGCCGATCAATAATCTGGTGAAGGTCGGCGGCACGCCGCTGGAAGGGGCCGAACCGCTGGACTGGACCGAATTTGTCCGCACCATCGCGGTAGCGCGCATCACTATGCCCAGAAGTTATGTGCGGCTTTCGGCCGGTCGACGCGAGATGCCGGAAGCGATGCAGGCGTTGTGTTTCCTGGCGGGTGCCAACTCGATTTTCTACGGCGACAAGCTGCTGACCACCGGTAATCCGGAGGTGGATGCGGACCGTGTTCTGATGGAAAAACTGGACCTGTCCCCGCTGTAAATCCTTGGCCATTTCTGCTCTTGTGCGGCCGGATTTTTGAAATGTATATATAAGGAATACTTTTCGTGAAATCCGCCCGGCAAGGGCAATCATTTTCTGGAAAACCGCATGCGCTCCCAGGACCTTTCCGCAGCACTGCTGGAATTGCAGCAGCAGCACCGTTTTCGCCAGCGTCATATCGTGGAAACGCCACAATCCTGCGAGATGATCATAGACGGCAAAAGCTATATTGCCTTTGCCAGCAATGACTACCTGGGACTGGCCAATCACCCGCAGCTGATCGAAGCCGGTCGCGAAGCCATGCTGCGCTGGGGGGTCGGGGGAGGCGCCTCGCACCTGGTCGCCGGGCACTTTGCCATTCACGAAGAAGCCGAAGAGGCGCTGGCGGCATTTTGTGGCCGCGAGGCGGCCTTGTTGTTCAGCTCCGGCTATGCTGCCAACCAGGCAGTCATCACCAGTCTGGTGGGGCGTGGCGATGCCGTGTTTGCCGACAAGCTCAACCACGCTTCACTGAATGATGCCTGCCTGTTGTCGCGGGCCACCTTCCGCCGCTTTCGCCATAACGACCTGCAACAGCTCGAGCAGCTGCTGGCGAGCACCCCGGCCCGTACCCGGCTGATTGCCGTGGATGCGGTATACAGCATGGATGGCGATGAAGCGCCGCTAAAGAAGTTGCAGTATCTTGCCGATAAATACGATGCGTGGCTTTACATTGATGATGCGCATGGATTCGGCGTGCTGGGCGATGGCCGCGGGTCGGCAGTGGAACAGGGTTTGCACGGAGAGCGGCTGATCTATATGGCCACTCTTGGCAAGGCGGCTGGGGTGTCTGGTGCTTTTGTCGCAGCGAGCAGCCAGTTGATTGCCTGGCTGGTCAATACGGCCCGCAGTTATATTTTCACTACCGCCCAACCGCCAGCGCTGGCTGCTGCGGTGCTGGCCAGTTTGCGCCTGATGGCGGACGAACCGTGGCGCCGGCAACGCTTGCAGCAGAGCGTGAGCCGGCTGAGGGAAAGCTTGTCGGAGGTAAATATTCCGCTGATGGCATCCCGTACCCCGATCCAACCCATTATCATTGGTAGGAACGAGCAGGCATTGTTGCTGGCTGCACAGTTGAAGGAGCGTGGATTCTGGGTGCCTGCGATACGGCCGCCCACCGTGCCTGAGGGGACGGCACGTTTACGCCTGACATTGTCGGCAGCCCACACACCGGACCAGCTGGAGGGCTTGCTGGACTGTGTGGTGGAAGCAATGCAGCCATAGGGGATGGCTGCGTCTGTTCGTAGCATGACCGGAATTTCCGGCTAACTCATACTACGATAATGACATGAAGAGTACGGCTGATTATCTGTCCTCCCAGCAAGAGGCTGCTGAAACTGCCTTGTCCCTGCTGCGGCACCGGGGCGAACCGGCTGCGGCAGCCGTCTGGGCGCTGGTGGGGACGACATGGCAGCGTCTGGCCACGCTGGGCATGGCAGACACCTTGACACCGGCTGCGGCATTGTCTGCGGGACGACTCCCCGGGCCGGATGGCGGAGCCATGCCCTTGTCGGTGCAGGGCGAGCTGATCGGCTGGCTGGTCTGGCGCGGCAAGATGCCAGCGAATACCGCGGCGATTGCTTCGTTGCTGACCGGGCATCTGTTGAGTGCGCGGCAGCATTCCGAGCAGTCACAGGCACGGGTGATGAATGAAACCCTGCTGGAAATCAGCCAGCTGCCCAGCGAGTGCAGCACGCTGGATGACATGTTGCCCAAGCTGCACCGCTTGCTGATGCGGCTGATGGATGCCCGTAATTTCTATATTGCCCTGTACGACGAACAGTCCAGTAGCCTGCATTACCCCTTTTACGCCGACCAGCTGGACCCCGCCCCGCCTTCTCCCGAACAACAGTTTTCCGCCAGTCAGAGCGAACGCTCGCTGACCGCCTGGCTGATGCGTATCGGCAAGCCCTTGGTGCTCACCCGTGAACGGCTGCTGGAAATCTGCGCTCAGGAACAACTGTTGCTGGAGGGGCCGGTGCCGGAGTTGTGGATGGGCGTGCCGCTGAGCAATGCCAATCACACGGTTATCGGCGCGGCGGTCATGCAGTTTTATCCCGAGCAGTCGCCCTGCACCTCGGCCGAGCAGACGCTGTTTCTGTTTGTCGCCCGCCATGTTGGCTATGCGCTGGACCGCATGTTGTACCGCAGCCAGCTGGAGCGTCAGGTCTGGCTGCGCACTTGCGAGCTGGAGGGGATGAATGCCCGGCTGCGTTCTGAAGTGTCCGAGCGTAAACGGGCCGAGCGTTTTCAGGATGTGCTGTTCCGTATTGCCGACCTATCCAATACCAGCCTGTCGCTGGAGGCTTTTCTGGCCGGTGTGCACCGGCTGCTGATGGAGCTGGTGGCCGCGCGCAATTGCCAGGTGGCGCTGTACAGCATGGATAGCGACCTGCTCAGTTTTCCCTATTGCTCCGACGAGCAACAACCGGCGGCCAAACCCCGCCGGCCAGGCAAGGGTCACGTCGAGCAGGTATTGCACAGTGGCCGGGCGTTATTGCTGGATCGCCTCAATCCGCAACTGTCATCTGCCGATGGTGCCGGACCGCCGCTGCATAGCTGGCTGGGGGTGCCGCTGTATTGCGGACACGAGCTGCTGGGTGTGCTGTCGGTGCACAGTTATCAGGAAGAGGTGGTCTACAACTATCGCGATCAGGAAGTGCTGGAGTTCGTCGCCAACAATATCGGTACGGCACTGGCGCGGGTGCGTGCCATGCAGGAACTGCAAGACGCCTATGCCGAACTGGAAGAGCGGGTACGCGAACGCACCAGTGAGCTGGATGCGGTCAATGCCCAGCTGGAGTTCGACAGCCTGCACGACCCGCTTACCAAGCTGCCCAACCGCAATTACTTTGCCAAAACCTTGCGCCGCGCCTGGGAAGGCTATGTGGCGGGCAACGGTGCCCGCTTCAGCGTGATCTTTATCGATCTGGACCGCTTCAAGCTGGTGAATGACACGCTGGGCCATCTGGCTGGCGATCACCTGTTGTTCGAAGCCGGTGCGCGCATTCGCTCCTGCCTGCGCCATTACGATTTCCTGGCGCGGCTGGGGGGCGACGAGTTTGCGGTGCTGCTGTTTGGTACCGAAACGCTGGAAGGCTGCGAAATGATTGCGCGGCGTATTGTCAGCGAATTCGAGCGGCCGGTGATTCTGGCCGGGCGCGAAGTGTTCTCCACCGCCAGTGTCGGCGTGGTGCTGGCTGACCGTGAGCATTATCACAAGGCAGAAGAGCTGCTGCGTGATGCCGACCATGCCATGTACTGCACCAAGCAGCAGGGCCGGCAGGGGTATACCGTGTTCAACCACCAGCTGCGTATCAACCAGGCCGACCAGTTGGCGCTGGAAAGCGAATTGCGCCGTGCGCTGGAGGTAGACGACCAGTTGCTGCCTTATTTCCAGCCCTTTATCGATGCCCGCAGCGGCGAGCTGGTGGGTTTCGAATCGCTGGTGCGCTGGCAGCATCCGCTGCGCGGGCTGATTTCGCCGGCGCTATTCCTGCCCATGGCCGAGGAAAGCGGGCTGATCACCCGCGTCGACCGCTATATGATCAATGCGGCCTGCCGCCAGCTGCGGCTGTGGCTGGACGAGGCGCGGGTGTCGCGTGACATCGCCCTGCATATCAATCTGTCCTCGGCCAATTTCCACGATCCGGAGCTGGTGCCGTGGATGCGCGACATCATCGACAGCTACCAGCTGCCGGCCTCCATCCTGCATCTGGAAATCACCGAGAGCGCGCTGATCGATGTGCCGGATATTGCCGCCACCGTGATGCATGCCCTGCATGATCTGGGCGTCAAGCTGGCGCTGGACGACTTCGGCACCGGTTATTCCGCGCTGTCCTATCTGCACCGCTATCGCTTCGATGTGCTGAAGATAGACCAGAGCTTTGTGTTCGATGTCGACCGCAAGGAAGAATCGTTTGCCATCGTGCGTGCCATCCTGGCGCTGGCGCAGGCTCTGGGGCTGGATGTGGTGGCCGAAGGTGTGGAAACCGCAGCCCAGCTGGCGCGCTTGCAAGAGATGGGCTGTGGCAAATTGCAGGGTTATTACTTTGCGGCCCCGGCCCCGGCTGATGCCATCGACTGGGAGCGGCTGGCGCGCTTTGTGCAGGAGTTTCGCCGTGCCGCCTGAGCCGGCAGCCTGCGCGGCTGCTTTCTTTCGCTGCGCGCTCTTGCGAAAACCACCTTTCTCCCCCATTTGATTGCCCATGACTCTGTTTGTTGAAAGCCGCGGCCGTGGCCCGGACGTGGTAATGCTGCATGGCTGGGGCCTGCATGGCGGTGTATTCGACCGTGTGGCCGACGTGCTGGCCGCGCACTATTGCGTGCATCTGGTTGATCTGCCCGGCCATGGTGGCTCTGCCCCGCTGGCGCGTTTCGATGCCGATGCCGTGGCCGACCAGCTGGACGCCCATTTTCCCTTCCCCGTACAACTGCTTGGCTGGTCGCTGGGCGGCCTGATTGCCCAGCACTGGGCGGCCCGCCATCCCGACAAGATCAAGAGTCTGGCGCTGGTGTCCACCAGCCCGCGCTTTGTGCGCGACGATAGCTGGCCACATGCCCAGCAACGTGCGGCCATCGAGGCGGTGGGGGCCAGCCTGGAAGGTGCCTTCGAGCAAACGCTGGAGCGCTTCCTCGCCCTGCAGATGATGGGTGCGCCCGCCGCGCGCGACACCGTCAAGGCGGTGCGCGAACAGTTGTTTTCCCATGGCCGGCCACAAGGCCTGCTACCGGCACTCGAATTATTGCTGGAGGCCGATGCGCGTGCGCTGGCCGGCCAGATTCATTGTCCGGTGGCGCTGTTTTTCGGGGTGCGCGATGCGATCACCCCGATCGGTGCCGGCCGCTGGCTGCAGTCTGCCCTGGCCGATGCCACCCTGCACGAATTCACCCAGGCTTCGCATGCGCCATTTTTGTCTCATCAGGACGAATTTGTCGCCAAGCTGGCCCAGCATCTGGAAGCCTCCGCATGAGCGAAGCGTTTTACACCGACAAAGCCCGTATCCGCGCCTCTTTCGAGCGCGCCGCCAGCAGTTATGACTCCGCCGCCGTATTGCAGCGTGAGGTGTCCGACCGCATGGCCGAGCGGCTGTCCTATATCAAGCATCAACCGCAAGTGATTCTGGATGCCGGCACCGGCACCGGTTATGGCGCGGCCCAGTTGCGCGCCCAGTATCCGGAGGCACAGGTGGTGGAGCTGGATCTGGCCCACGCCATGCTGTGTGCCTCGCGCGAGCGTCAGCGTGCCGGGGATGGCCTGCTGAAAAAACTGTTCAAGCGCAGCCAGCCCTGGCAGGTGTGTGCCGATGTGGAAAGGCTGCCGCTGGCCGACAATAGCGTGGACATGATCTGGTCCAATCTCACCATCCAGTGGGTGAATATTCCGGACAGCGTGTTCAGCGAGTTCGAACGCGTGCTCAAACCGGATGGCATGCTGATGTTTTCCACGCTGGGGCCGGATACCCTGTTCGAGCTGCGCGAAGCCTTTGGCGGGATCGATCAGGCCACCCACGTCAACCAGTTCATCGACATGCATGATCTGGGCGATGCGCTGATGCGCGTCGGTTTTGCCGAACCGGTGATGGACATGGACAAGATCGTGCTCACCTACGACAAGGTGCGCGACGTGATGCACGACCTCAAGGCCATTGGCGCACACAATGCCACCCGCGACCGCAGCCGTGGCCTGATGGGCAAGCAGGCCTGGCGCCGGGTGGAAGCCAGCTACGAGGCCCGGCGACGCGATGGCACACTGCCCGCCACCTATGAGGTGGTGTATGGCCATGCCTGGAAAAGTACGCTGAAGAAAAAGGGCAATACCCTGCCGGATGGCCGGCAGGTGATCGAATTCGTCAAACCGGGCAGCTGGCCGGGCAAGGTCTGATACGACAATGACTGACCGCGTGCGGCCAGCACGGCCGGAAGACGCCGCATGCCTGGCGGCACTGGCCAGCCTGGTATGGCTGGACACCTATGCCAGCGCAGGCATCCGTCCGGCACTGGCGCGTTATGTGCAAGCCAGTTTTACCCCGCAGGTGTTTCTGGACAAGCTGGCCGACCCGCAACAGCACATCCTGCTGTTGGAGCGTGATGGCCATCTACTGGCCTATGCCTTGCTGCAAGAGGATGCCGCCTGTCCTGGAGAGCCGGCCTGGCAGGCCGAGTTGGCCACGCTTTATGTCATGCCACGCTTTGCCAGGCAGGGGCTGGGACGGTGTTTGCTGTCAGCCAGCTTGCAACTGGCCGGCCAGCTGGGTTACCACGGCTTGTGGTTGAGCGTGTTTCACGGCAATCAGCAAGCACTGGCTTTTTATCGGCATCTGGGCTTGCAACAGGTAGCGGATTGCTACTTTGAAATGGAACAGGAGCGCCATCTCAATCATGTTTTTCTGCTGTCTGCTCTTGCCCAGGGGAACCATGTTGCGCCGCAATAATCGAATGACCCCAATACGCTTCCAACCCCGTCACTACTTATTCAATCCATCATGACATTCCTACGCCGCCTGGCTCCGGCCAGCCTGCTGTTGCTGCTGGCCGCCTGTACCCTGACCCAACCCAAAACCGAAATCACTGCCCCGAAAGTCCCGGTGAAGCCACGTGTGGCACTGGCACTGGGCGGCGGGGCGGCCAAGGGTTTTGCCCATATCGGCGTGATCAAGATGCTGGAAGCCAACGGCATCGTGCCGGACATCATCACCGGCACCAGTGCCGGCAGTGTGGTGGGCAGCTTGTACGCCTCCGGCCTGAACGGCATGCAGTTGCAGGCCAAGGCCATGCAGCTGGACGAGTCGGAACTCACCGACTGGACGCTGTCCACCAAGGGTTTCCTCAAGGGTGAAAAGCTGGAAGCCTATATCAACACCCAGCTGGGTAACCGGCCCATCGAGAAACTGCCGCGCCGCCTGGGCATCGTCGCCACCGAGCTGGATTCCGGCCAAAAGGTAGTGTTCCGCACCGGCAATACCGGCCAGGCCGTGCGTGCCTCGGCCAGCATTCCCAATGTCTTCCTGCCGGTGGTGATTGGCGGCAAGCGCTATGTTGATGGCGGCCTGGTCAGCCCGGTGCCGGTGTCGGCGGCGCGCGAGATGGGGGCGGATTTTGTCATCGCGGTGGATATTTCGGCCAAGCCCAAGGCCGGCAAGGCCACCGGTCTGTTTTCCATGCTGGACCAGAGCTTCAACATCATGAGTGGCCCGACGCTGGCGGCCGAACTGAAACAGGCGGATGTGGTGATTCGCCCCAATGTGCTGAATATCGGCTCGGCCGACTTCGAGGCGCGTCACCAGGCCATTCTGGAGGGTGAGAAGGCCACCCAGCAAATCATGGCGGTCTTGCGCAGCCGTTTGCAGCAGAAGTCGCTGGCCATGGCGCGTTAAAGCGCCGTTTGGCGGGCCTCGCCGTCTGGCTGTGGCCGGGAAAGATGGCATAATGCAGGCGTTGTCGGCCAAGCCGGGCAGACAATGCCTGTTTTGCGTTACGCCCGGTGCCGCGTAAAACACCGTCTTTCACTCTGGGCGCAGCCCGCAAGGAGAACCGCATGATCAAACTCTACGGCGTGCAGCTGTCCGCTTACTACAACAAGGTCAAGATTGCCCTGCTGGAAAAGGGCGTCAATTTCCAGGAAGTACCCACCCGGCCCTCGCAGGAACCGGCGCTGCTGGAACTGAGCCCGATGGGCAAGATTCCCTTTGTCGACATCAATGGCCATGCCCTGTCCGAGTCCACGGTGATCCTGGAATGGCTGGAAGATGCCTACCCCACCGCCGCCCTGCTGCCGCCGACGCCAAATGGCCGTGCCAGCGCGCGCGAACTGATGACCATGCTGGACTTGTACCTGATGCCGGCCGCCGCGCCCTTGTACCGCCATCTGCTGTTTGGTGCCGCGCTGGATGAGACAGGCAAGGCGACGGCCAAGGCGGCCATCGAGCGCAGCCTGCTGGCCGTGTCGCGCCTGGTGCAGTACGGCCCGTGGCTGGCGGGTGAGTATTTCAGCTATGCCGATATTTCCGCCGCCTGTGTGTTGCCGCTGGTGGCAGCGTCCACCCAGCAGGTGTATGGCGAAGATCTGACCACCATCATTCCGGGGATCGAAGACTATCTGGCCTTGCTGGGCAAGCGTTCCAGCGTGGCCCGCACCTGGCAGGACAGCGCCGCCGCCCGGGCGGCCTATCTGGAAGCCAGCAAGCAATAAGCCCGCTTACAGGACATCGAACAGCGGCAGTTGCTGCGGCTGGTCGGTGTCATCGGCCAGCCTGACCCCCACTCCCACCAGCCG
>Ga0187845_1002388_pt1 | contig 10161 bp, 6 predicted proteins | sample SpaLakP09_SKY_68_FD_134515 | JGI IMG/M metagenome (GOLD analysis project Ga0187845, IMG submission 134515) | Oligotrophic lake water microbial communities from Sparkling Lake, Wisconsin, USA - SP09_SKY_68 | ecosystem: Environmental > Aquatic > Freshwater > Lake | place: USA: Sparkling Lake... | reverse complement strand
TGCATAAGTTGCTGGCAAGAGCATCGCGATAGTAGCGATAGGGCCTAAGCCGGGAAGAACGCCAATCAAGGTTCCAAGAACACAGCCAATTAAGCAGTACAAGAGGTTTTGTAAGGTAAATGCGGTTTCGAAACCGAGGGCTAAATTAGTAAATAAGTCCATTTTGCAGTGTCTCGGTTCGTTATTGTTGTAAGAAGAATGGCAGGAGTGGGAATTGCAGCTTTAAACCCACTACAAACACGGAATAAGTAAAGGTGACCAAGAAGGCGGCATTGATCGTCGTTCCCTTCCAGGTAAATTCTTTACTGGCGCTTGCGGAAACAAAAACTAAAACCACGACAGCTACTAAGAATCCCATTTTAGGAAGTAAGAGGCCATACAAAATAACCGCACCTGTAATTTGGGCAATGATGCGCCACCTGAACTTTGGGATAGACTCAATCGCAGCTTTAGCGCCATAAGATCTGACAAGAACCAACAAGCCAATTAAAGCCATTAAAACGCCAAGCCAAAATGGGAAATAGCCTGGGCCCATTTTGGCTGCTGTGCCATATTGGTATTGTCTGGCAACGATGGCAAAGAAGAGGCCAATGACCATATACATGATCCCAGCCCCAAAATCCCGTTGATTGCGAATCTTCAAGTTGTACTCCTTGTTTACCGACTTAATTGCCGATTTATTGATGTTTAGCGATTGTAAGGCACTAAAGCCGTCTCCTGCCTAGGGTTTGCCCTAGGCAGGAGGCAATGCGATAATTATCAGTATGAAAGTCTCCCAAATTCGCCAGGCATATCTGGATTACTTTGCCCAAAAAGGCCATCAAATTGTCCCATCTAGCCCAGTAGTTCCAGGAGACGACCCAACCTTGCTATTTACTAATGCAGGGATGAATCAATTTAAGGATGTTTTTTTAGGCTTTGATAAGCGCCCATACAACCGAGCTACTACAGCTCAGAAATGTATTCGGGCTGGTGGTAAACATAATGACCTGGATAACGTCGGCTACACAGCACGTCATCACACCTTCTTCGAGATGCTAGGTAATTTCTCATTTGGGGATTACTTTAAGAGAGATGCTATTGCGTTTGCTTGGGAACTATTGACGGACGTCTTTAAGCTCCCAAAAGATAAGTTGCTTGTCACGGTTTATGCGGAAGATGATGAGGCTTACGAGATTTGGAATAAACAAATTGGCATACCTACCGAACGCATCATTCGCATTGGCGATAATAAAGGCGCTCGCTATGCTTCAGATAATTTCTGGATGATGGGCGATACAGGCCCATGCGGTCCCTGCACTGAAATCTTTTATGACCATGGCCCTCATATTGCTGGCGGTCCTCCAGGTAGTCCTGATGAAGATGGTGATCGCTACATTGAAATTTGGAATAACGTCTTCATGCAGTTCAATCGCGATGAAGCGGGCAATATGCATCCACTGCCTAAGCCTAGTGTGGATACCGGCATGGGTCTTGAACGTATTGCGGCAGTATTGCAACACGTGCACTCCAACTATGAGATCGATCTCTTTGTTCATTTGCTTAAAGCAGCCAAAGAAGCTGTTGATACTGCCGGGGGTGAGAATTGCGATCCCTCTAGCCCATCACTCAAGGTGATTGCTGACCATATTCGTGCGTGTAGTTTTATTGTGGTGGATGGCGTGATTCCGGGTAATGCGGGTCGCGGTTATGTGCTGCGTCGTATTGCTCGTCGTGCGATTCGCCATGGCTATAAATTGGGTGCGCGCAAACCTTTTTTCTACCAACTCGTGCCAGCGCTGGTAAAAGAGATGGGTCTTGCTTACCCAGAGCTACAAGCAGCGAAAGACAAAGTAAGCGATGTCATTAAGCAGGAAGAAGAGCGCTTCTTTCAGACAATTGCTAACGGCATGGAGATTTTGGAGGGTGCACTTGCAGGAGGTGCCAAGACAGTTGATGGTGAAACAGCTTTCCGTTTGCACGATACCTTTGGATTCCCATTAGATCTGACTGCTGACGTTTGTCGTGAGCGTGATGTAACGGTTGATGCCCAAGGTTTTGAATTAGCGATGCAAAAGCAACGCGATCAAGCAAGGGCGGCCGGTAAGTTTAAGGTCGCTCAAGGCTTGGAATACTCTGGTAAGCCAACGCAATTTCATGGCTATGACACCTTGAGGCATGAAGGCGCCAAAGTGACCGCGCTCTATGTTGATGGCTCTGCTGTGCAGTCTGTGAAGGCTGGCGATGCTGCAGTGATCGTGTTAGATAACACACCTTTTTATGCTGAGTCAGGTGGACAGGTTGGTGACAAGGGTGAGTTACGTAATGAGTCAGTTCGCTTTACTGTTGAGGATACTTTCAAGATTCAGGCGGATGTCTTTGGTCATCAAGGCGAAGTTCACGAAGGCGAGCTTAGAGTGGGCAATGTACTGAATGCCTTAGTAGATACTCAGCAAAGAACTGAAACCATGCGCAACCATAGTGCGACTCACATTTTGCATAAAGCATTGCGTGAAGTCTTGGGTGACCATGTTCAGCAAAAAGGCTCACTGGTTGATGCTAGTAAAACCCGCTTTGACTTTACTCACAATGCCCCAATTACTGCAGCTGAGATTCGTCGCGTGGAAGATATTGTGAATGCCGAGATCCTGGCTAATACAGCCACATCTGGAAAAGTCATGTCCTTAGATGATGCGCAAAAGACGGGTGCCATGATGCTCTTCGGCGAAAAATATGGTGATGAAGTTCGCGTACTAGAAATCGGGAGCTCTAAAGAGCTCTGTGGTGGGACTCACGTAGGTCGCACTGGCGATATCGGTAGCTTGAAGATTATTTCTGAAGGCGGTGTTGCTGCAGGTATTCGCCGTGTTGAAGCGGTTACTGGTAGAAATGCATTGAACTTCTTGCAGGGTTTAGAAGACAAGATGAATGAAGCGGCTGCGATTCTAAAAACCCATCCTGGAGATTTGGTCAACCGTGTTGCCCAACTACAAGAAAGTCTGCGTCAGGCTGAACGTGAGTTGGACAAAGTGAACTCCAAGTTCGCTGCTAGCCAAGGTGATGAGTTGGCAACGCAAGCAGTTGATGTCAATGGCCTCAAAGTATTGGTAGCTCGCTTAGATGGGGCAGATGCACAAGTATTACGCGAGACTATGGATGCCTTAAAAGCGAAGTTGAAAACCGCCGCTATTGTTCTTGCCTCAGTACAGGGCGATAAAGTGAGTTTGATCGCGGGTGTCACTGCCGATGCTACTTCGAAAGTAAAAGCAGGTGACCTAGTGAACTTTGTTGCGCAACAGGTTGGTGGTAAAGGTGGCGGTAAGCCTGAGATGGCGATGGCTGGCGGTACCGATCCGAGTAAGTTGGGAGCAGCTTTAGCCGGCGTCAAAGATTGGGTGGCATCTAGATGAGCAATGCTATTGAATTTAATCTCGAGGTAGATGCCATTGGCATGAATTGTCCGCTCCCCATTTTGCGAACCAAGAAAGCTCTCTCCACCATGCAATCAGGTGAAGTCTTGAAAGTAAAAGCGACTGATGCGGGCGCGGCCCATGACTTTCCGGCCTTTGCTAAGCAGACTGGTAATGAACTTCTCTCCAGTACGACTGAGGGAGATGTTTTAGTCTTTTTTCTGAAGAGAAGGTAAGGGTCTAAGTTAAAGAGCGACCCTTGAGGTAAGCAGCAAACTCTGTGCTGACATCAGGGTGGCGCAATGCAAATTCCACAGAAGCCTTGAGATAGCCTAGTTTGCTACCGCAGTCATAGCGCACACCATCGTATTCATAAGCGAAAACTGATTCCTCTTTGAGTAAAGAGGCAATCGCATCGGTGAGCTGAATTTCACCGCCTGCACCAGGCTTGAGATTACGAATATGTTTGAAGATATCTGATGACAGAACATAGCGACCCACTACCGCTAAGTTAGAAGGAGCATCTTTAGGCTGCGGTTTCTCGACAATCCCATTTAAGCGATAGATGCCTTTGCTTACTGCGATGCCATCCACAATGCCGTAAGAGCTACTTTTGGCAGGATCAATTTTCTCTACCGCCAAGACAGACCCGTTTTGCTCGTCAAATACTTTGAGCATCTGCTTGAGAACTGGTGGCTGACCATCAAGCAAGTCATCCGCAAGAATGATGGCGAAGGGTTCATCGCGTACCAGTTTTTCTGCGCATAAGACGGCGTGACCAAGACCTAGCGCTTCCGGTTGGCGGACATAAACACAATCTACGTGACTTGGTTTAACGCTACGAACAATCTCTAGTAAAGCAGTTTTATTTTTGGCCTCAAGTTCGGCTTCTAATTCATAGGCTTTATCAAAGTGATCCTCAATAGCGCGCTTACTGCGACCCGTAACAAAAATCATTTCAGTGATGCCAGCAGCAATCGCCTCTTCAACTGCGTATTGAATAAGCGGCTTATCCACCACATTGAGCATCTCTTTTGGGCTGGCCTTGGTGGCTGGCAGGAAGCGGGTTCCCAGTCCAGCTACAGGGAAGACGGCCTTCGTGACGGCTTTAGTGCTTAATGGCATAGAAATTCCGATCGCTTTACGCTTTACATTAATGAGTTACTTTTATTTCAGTCGATCTAATTGTGCAACAAGCTTCTCATGATTTTGCTCAAAGCCAGCAAGACGTTGCTTTTCTTGGGCAACAACCTCTTCTGGAGCTCGAGCCACAAAGCTTTCATTGCCTAGCTTACTGCGCGCCTTAGTGATTTCATTGGCCAAGCGCTCAATTTCCTTGCTCAGACGAATTCTCTCATCTGCTACATCCACTTCAATTTTGAGTAGTAGTTTGAGATTACCAACCAAGGCCATTGGAGCGTCCGGAGCATCTTTTTCTAAAGCAGACTCATCGGCATAGATTTTGACTTCTGAGAGCTTTGCTAAGGCGGTAAGGTATGGGCTAGCTTTCTTCAAGAAATCTTCTGGCCCACTAATCCATAAAGGAACCTTGAGCGCTGGTGAGACTTGCATCTCGCCGCGCAAATTACGGCAAGCATCCACAATAGATTTAATTTGGGTCACCCAGGCTTCACTCTTTTCATCTATCTTATTTAGTTGAGCAATAGGATAGGGCTGTAGGGCAATGGTTTGTTTGGCTTGCTTTACTAGTTCCTTGCCAACCTTAGGCCCAACGGTTTGCCAAAGGGTTTCAGTGATAAATGGAATGAGTGGATGAGCCATGCGCAGGATGGTTTCTAAAACACGCAAGAGAGTACGACGGGTTGCACGTTGCTGCGCAGGCGTTCCGGTTTGTAGCTGAACTTTTGCTAACTCTAAATACCAATCGCAATACTCATCCCAGACAAACTGATAAATGCTAGTGGCGATATTGTCAAAGCGATAGCTTTGGAAGCCTTTAGCAACATCAGCCTCTGTTTTTTGCAGTAGCGAGACAATCCATCGATCTGCAGCAGAAAAATCTAAGTAGCCTTCCGACCCGCATTGCTTATCACACGGTGCAAAGCCATTATCTTCATCTGTGCCAGGGCAATTCATCAGAACAAAGCGAGTGGCATTCCATAGTTTGTTGCAGAAATTACGATAGCCTTCACAGCGCTTCTGGTCAAAATTAATATTACGACCCAGTGAGGCAAGGGAGGCGAAAGTAAAACGTAGCGCATCTGTACCAAATGCCGGAATACCCTCCGGAAATTCTTTCTTGGTTTTTTTGCCAATACTCTCGGCTTGCTTAGGGTTCATCAAGCCAGTCGTGCGCTTGGCCACCAAGTCTTCAATCTTGATCCCATCAATGAGATCGATTGGGTCCAGAGTATTTCCTTTGGACTTACTCATCTTCTGGCCTTCGGCATCACGCACTAAGCCATGGACATACACAGTATTAAATGGCACCTTGCCTGTGAAATGGCAAGTCATCATCACCATACGGGCAACCCAGAAGAAGATGATGTCAAAACCGGTTACTAATACCGACGAAGGCAGGAAGTGCTTTAGTGCGGGCGTTTCTTCAGGCCAACCCAGCGAATTAAAGGGCACGAGTGCAGAGCTAAACCAGGTATCAAGTACATCAGGATCACGATTGAGTTGACCCGTATAGCCGGCAGATGCAGCCTTGGCTTTGGCTTCTTCTTCAGAGCGAGCCACAAAGATCTGGTCATCATCTCCATACCAAGCAGGGATTTGATGGCCCCACCAGAGTTGTCGAGAGATGCACCAGTCCTGAATGTTTTCCAACCATTGGGAGTAGGTGCTAATCCAGTTTTCTGGGACAAGCTTAATGTCACCTTTGGTCACAGCATCTAAAGCAGCGCCAGCGATGGATGATCCTGGTCGATATTTATTGTCTGGGCTGGGTTTGGATACAGCAACAAACCATTGATCAGTGAGCATGGGCTCAATGATGGTATGAGTACGGTCTCCGCGTGGCACCATCAATTTATGTGGCTGTACTTTATCTAGTAGTCCTGCCGCCTCTAAATCGGCTACTACTTGTTTGCGCGCTGCAAAGCGCTCAAGACCTTGATATACAGCGGGGGCATTCTCATTAATCTTTGCATCGAGAGTCAGAATATTAATAAGTGGTAGTTGGTGACGTTGTCCCACGGCATAGTCATTGAAGTCGTGTGCGGGAGTGACTTTAACCACACCGGTACCAAAAGCTAAATCTACATAATCATCCGCAATAATTGGGATCTCACGATTGCAAAGCGGAAGCTTCACAGACTTGCCGATGAGATGTTTGTAACGCTCATCTTCTGGATTGACCATCACGGCAACGTCACCTAGCAAGGTCTCTGGGCGAGTTGTAGCAACGGTAAGGTGACCAGAGCCATCGGCTAGTGGATAGCGGATATGCCACATAGAGCCATCTTCTTCTTCGCTCACTACTTCTAAGTCAGAAACAGCGGTGCCGAGAACAGGGTCCCAGTTCACTAAACGTTTGCCGCGGTAAATTAATCCTTGTTCATGCAGGCGAACGAATACTTCTACAACGGCTTTGGACATCTTGCTGTCCATCGTGAAGTATTCTTTACCCCAATCAATTGAAGCGCCTAAGCGACGAATCTGACGGGTGATGGTATTGCCGGAAGTTTCTTTCCACTCCCAAACTTTTTCTAAGAATTTCTCACGACCCAAATCATGGCGTGAAACTTTTTGCGCATCGAGTTGACGCTCAACGACGATTTGCGTTGCGATACCGGCGTGATCTGTACCAGGTACCCATAAGGTATTTTTGCCAGACATACGAGCGTGACGTACCAAGCCATCCATGATGGTTTGGTTAAAGGCGTGGCCCATGTGAAGGGTGCCAGTCACGTTCGGCGGCGGCAACTGAATTGAGAAATCTTCCTTACCCTCATCTAGGGTGGCGTTGGCAATGCCTCGGCGTTCCCATTCCGGACCCCAATACGCTTCAATTGGGGCGGGTTCGTAGGATTTGGCTAGTTCGTCTATGGAACTGGCTAATGGAGAGTTAGGAGAGTTGGAGTTATTCGAAGCATTTGGCATAAGAGGCAAATTATAATTGGGGCGATGTACTCAGACCTCCTCGCAAACCTTAATCCAGAACAACGCGAGGCTGTGACCCTCCCGCCCGCCAACCAGAATGGCCAAGCCCAGTCCGCCTTGATCTTGGCTGGTGCAGGAAGCGGAAAGACCCGCGTACTCACAACCCGTATAGCTTGGCTGATCCAAACAGGTCAGATTTCGCCGATTGGGGTCTTAGCGGTGACCTTCACCAATAAGGCTGCGAAAGAGATGATGTTGCGCTTAAGCGCTATGTTGCCTATTAATACCCGCGGTATGTGGATTGGTACTTTTCATGGTCTTTGCAACCGTTTATTGCGTGCACATCATAAGGAAGCGGGTTTGCCGTCCACTTTTCAGATTTTAGACACCCAGGATCAGTTATCGGCCATTAAGCGCCTATTAAAGGGTTTGAAGGTTGATGATGAGAAATACCCTCCGAAGCAACTGCAATATTTCATTGCGCACGCTAAAGAGCGTGGTCAGCGGGCCCGTGAGTTATCCGTGGGTGATGACTTCCAAGCCAAAATGGCGCAGCTATATGAGGCCTATGATGAGCAGTGCCAGCGCGAGGGTGTAGTCGACTTTGCTGAACTCTTGTTACGTAGCTATGAGTTGCTCAAACATAACGAAGCGATTAGGACGCATTATCAAGAGCGTTTCCGCCATATCTTGATTGATGAGTTCCAAGATACGAATGCCTTGCAGTATGCCTGGCTCAAATTACTCTCTGGTCATGATACTAGCCGTGTGAATGTGAGTGGCGCTGGCAGCAGTGCAGTCTTTGCGGTAGGTGATGACGATCAAAGTATTTACGCCTTCCGTGGTGCTGATGTTGAGAACATGCGTCTCTATGAAAAGCAATATCACCCGATGATGGTTAAGCTCGAGCAGAACTATCGCTCGCATGGCCACATCTTAGATACAGCCAACTATCTCATTTCTAATAACACGGATCGCCTTGGTAAAAACCTGCGTACCGATGCAGGTCATGGCGAGCCAGTTCGTATCTACGATGCGCCGAGTGATCATGCTGAGGCTGCTTGGCTCGTTGACGAAATCAAAGAATTAGTTAATAGCGGCATTAAGCGAACCGAAATCGCCTTGCTCTATCGAAGTAATGCGCAATCCCGCATCATTGAGCACGCTTTATTTTCTGCGGCGATTCCTTATCGCGTTTATGGTGGATTACGCTTCTTTGAGCGTGCTGAAATTAAGCATGCCTTAGCGTACCTCCGTCTCCTTGAAAATCCAAATGACGATACCTCGTTCTCGCGGGTAGTTAACTTTCCGACGCGTGGTATTGGTGCGAGATCTATTGAGGCTGTGCAAGATGCAGCTCGTGCTCAGAATAGCTCCTTGTATTTAGCGGCATCGACTTTAGATGGTAAGGCAGGCGCAGCACTCGGTGGTTTTGTGCGTTTAGTAGATCATATGCGCGAAGCCACTCGTCATAACACTTTGCCTGAGACGGTAGAGTTCGTGATTCAGCATAGCGGCTTGATTCAGCACTATCTATCTGAGCGTGAAGGCCAAGATCGGGTAGAAAACTTACAAGAATTGATTAATGCTGCAACCGCGTTTATTGCGGAAGAAGGCTATGGTCAGGATGCAACTGCTGCCACCCTTCCTGGTGAGAATTCGCCTGGTGCGGTGGAAGTTTCACCATTAGCAGCATTCCTCTCGCATGCCTCATTGGAGGCTGGAGACAATCAAGCGCAAGCAGGACAAGATGCCGTACAGCTTATGACTGTGCACTCTGCCAAGGGTTTAGAGTTCTTTGCGGTATTCATCACTGGCTTAGAAGAGGGCTTGTTTCCCCACGAAAATAGTATCAATGAGCAGAATGGCTTAGAAGAAGAGCGCCGCCTGATGTACGTCGCGATTACCCGTGCCAAAGAACGTCTCTATCTTTCCCATGCTCAATCCAGAATGCTACATGGTCAAGTGCGCTACAACATGCCCTCTCGTTTCCTTGAAGAGCTACCATCAGATTCATTGAAATGGCTTACTCCGAAAGTAAAGGACGCTCGTTGGGGCGGTGGTAATAGTTACGGTAATGGTAGTGGTCGTTCAGCATCCACTTGGCAAGATGGCTATACACGTCAGCGTGACTCGGAGACCAATGATTTCTTTGACTCGGGTAGCGATCGCCAAAGACCTGCTAAACAAATTGGCCGCGTAGGTTCAGCCTCAACAGCAGTTACCAGAATGGCTTCGCCACCGCGAGGTCACTATCCATTCACGATTGGCCAGAATGTTTTTCATACTAAGTTTGGTGAAGGCCGTGTAACTGGCTTAGAGGGAAATGATGCTGATGCTCGTGCTCAAGTGAGCTTCAAGCGTCATGGTGTGAAGTGGCTGCAACTCAGTATTGCTAAGCTCGCAGCGATAGACTGACAGACTAAGCAATCAGTGTTGCGGATTCTTTTTCGGCAAAGCATGCTTTCCATGTAGCAAAGAATGAGCAGTGCATCACAGTCAATCCTGCGATCGAAAGTGGAGCAATGATGAATGATGCAGCTTGACCTAAACCCAATACATCAAAGATAGACCCAATCGTTAAGGGAATGGCGATCAGTACTGCACCCCAAATAGCGAGGTATAAAAAGAATGCGCCACGGTTTGCCCAGCAAGCAATCGCACTTGAAAAGAGCGCTTGCGATACGGGCATATCGGCCCAGAC
>Ga0187845_1002387_pt1 | contig 10164 bp, 5 predicted proteins | sample SpaLakP09_SKY_68_FD_134515 | JGI IMG/M metagenome (GOLD analysis project Ga0187845, IMG submission 134515) | Oligotrophic lake water microbial communities from Sparkling Lake, Wisconsin, USA - SP09_SKY_68 | ecosystem: Environmental > Aquatic > Freshwater > Lake | place: USA: Sparkling Lake... | reverse complement strand
TTCTGGACGGCGTCCATTGCCAGCGCGCGAATCGCGTTAGCCATTTGAGTGGTTGGGAGCGTAGAAGTCATCGTCGATCTATCACGAAAGTATGGAAACTGGGTGCAAGGAATACGGCTTAAGTGGCGCTGCTGAATTACGGCATTACTGCTACTTAGTGCTGTTTGTAGTGCTACTCGGTTACTACATCGGTACTGCCTACTTGCTGAACCCATTATTTTACCAGACCGAGGCGGCCGCGATTTAAAATTGCATATCGACACACAATCTCCACGCCTGAACGGAACCCTGCATGCCACGCTTTTACCTGCCCCAGCCACTGGCCATAGGCCAGCTAGTCCAGCTGCCCGACACTGTCGCCCACCATATCAGCGTGCTGCGGCTGGCGCCCGGCGCCCTGATCACCCTGTTCAACGGCGAAGGCGGCGAATACAGCGCTGTTCTGGATCAAGTGGAAAAACGCCGCGCCAGCGTGGAAATCAAGACCCATACGGCACGCGAAACGGAACTGCCGTTCGGCATTACGCTGGCGCAGGCATTGCCGGAAGCCAGCAAGATGGACTGGATCATCGAGAAAGCCATCGAACTGGGGGTTAGCGCCATCCAGCCGCTGGCAGCACAGCGCTGCGTGGTGCGCTTATCGGCCGAGCGGGCCGACAAGAAAATGGCGCACTGGCAAGCAATCATCGCCTCGGCCTCCGAGCAGTGCGGGCGCAACCATCTGGCCCGACTAGGCGAGCCGCAGGACTATAAACAGTGGATCACCCAGCAGGACATGCACCGCCGCATCATCCTGACGCCGCGCGCCGAACAGTCGCTGGCCGACTGGGCACGCCACCAGAGCCCGCAAGCCGTGACACTGGTGATCGGCCCGGAAGGCGGCCTCAGCGAAGCGGAAGAGGAACAGGCCCTGCGCCATGGTGCGCTGGCATTGGCCATGGGGCCGCGCATACTGCGCACCGAAACCGCCGGACTGGCGGCCGCCGCCATTCTCAGCGCCCAGTGGGGCGGCATGGCGGTCAATTAGCTCCGCAGCACTTTATAATGCCAGCCTGGACACTGGTTCATCCCCTATTTTAAGAAAGTCGCAATGAGCACTTCGCCTTCCTCCACACCATCGCTACAGGCCGAAATTGCGGCGCTGGAAGCGGCCGCCATCGATGCCAGCAAAGCCGGCAGGGACGAAGAGTCCGGCCGTTACTGGGCCCGCCTGCTGGATCTGCAGCCCGACCATATACTAGCCCTGACCTCGCTGGGTAAGCGGGCTTTTCGCTACAACGATTTTGCCACCGCCCGGCTAGCCTTCGAACGGGCCGTGCAGGCAGAGCGCGACAATCCGCAGAACTGGATCAATCTGGCGCTGGCCTGCCAGCAACAGAAAGATGAAGCGGCAGAAGAGACCGCCATACACAATGCGCTGGTCGCCGATCCGCACAATATTGTGGCGCTGATCCTGCGCGCCAATCTGCTGGAGCGCCAGGGCAAATCGCACCAGTCGGCCACCGTGTATGGCGCCGTGGCAGCGATTGCACCGCCGCTCGAACAGCTGGAGCCGGGCATGCGCGGCGCAGTGGAACATGCGCGCCAGTTTGTCGACCAGTACCAGCATGGCTATGGCCAGTTCCTCGACCAGTTCCTCGAGCAGCAGTACCAGCGGCATGCAGGCGAAGATCTGCGCCGCTTCCGCGAGTCGATCGACCTGATGGTCGGCCGCAAGCAGCGCTACGACTCGCAATCGATGGTCTATCACTATCCGGGCCTGCTGCCGGTGTCGTTCTTCCCCCGTAGCGAATTCCCGTGGCTGGACGCGATCGAAGCCGGTACCGACGCCGTGCGCGATGAATTCCTGCAGGTGCTGCACAATGAACAGGGCTTTACCCCCTATCTGACCTATCCGCCTGACCTGCCGCACAATCAGTTTGCCGAACTCAATAATTCGCCGCGCTGGAGCGCCTTCCATCTGAAAAAAGATGGCCTGCCCGTCGCTGAAAACGTGGCTCAGTGCCCGCAAACCATGGCGCTGCTGGCACAGGCGCCGCAGCCCGACCAGCCCGGCCGCACGCCGACTGCAATGTTCTCGCTGCTCAAGCCCAAAACCCGTATTCCACCCCATGTCGGCGTCAGCAATGCCCGTCTGCTGACCCACCTGCCGCTGATCATCCCGTCCGATTGTGGTTTCCGCGTCGGCAACGATACGCGCCAGTGGGTGCCGGGTCAGGCATGGGTGTTTGACGACACCATCGAGCACGAGGCATGGAATAACAGCGATCTGCTGCGCGTGATCCTGATCTTCGACATCTGGCACCCGCAATTATCGCCAGCCGAACGCAGCCTGATTAGCGCGCTCACCGAGGGCATCAACCGCTACAAGGGCCAGCAGGAAAGTTACGGTTCCTGACGCTCCCCCCACGGCGCCTGCGGGCGCCGTTTTTTTATCTTCCGGCAGCGCAAAAAAAACGGCACCCGAAGGTGCCATTTTCATTCCTGCGCAGTACTTCGATTAGAAGCGTGCGGTCAGGTTGACGTAGAAGTAACGACCCAGCGAGTCATATACCTGTGGGTAGGTATTGCCGTTAGCCGAACCAGCAGCAGCGGTAACGTTGGTCGACACGATAGGAGGATCTTTGTCGAACAGGTTGTTGATACCGGCGCTCAGGCTAATTTTCTTGGTGATCGCGTACTGCACGTTCACGTCGAAGTAGTTACGAGCCGACAGGTGGTCTTCGATGGTTGCTGGTGGGGTGTCTGCGTGCAGCAGAGCATCCGAGCTCAGACCTTCCTGCTTGGTCGAGCCGACATAACGCCAGGTACCAGCGATGTCGAATTTCCAAGGAGTCGACCAGGTAACACGGGCTTTATGACGCCATTCTGGGGTTGGGGTACCGCAGGTCGAACCGAAGTAGCCGGTGCAATCGTATTTACCCAGACCAGGCACGTTCTCAACCGACGAAGTACGCATGTAGGTACCGTTCAGGTTGTAGTTAATCGTACCCATGCTACCAGCACGCATCACGTAGGCAGCGCCCAGGTCGACACCCGAGGTGCTGACTGCGCCAATGTTGGCGTTGGTGGCAACCACATAGCCCAGAGGACCGTTAGGCGACAGCCACAGACTGCCCTGTGCATCACGTTTAACCAGTTGGCAGAACACTGGGCTGCCAGTGGTCAGACATTGGGTCAGAGCGATGGTAGGATCAACCGTCGAGATGGTGTTTTTGATATCGATCTTGAACGCGTCCACAGTCATGGTCAGGTTCTTGATCGGAGTCAGCACCAGGCCCACGGTGTAGGTCGTACCTTGTTCTGGCGCCAGGTTAGGATTACCACCGGTCAGGCTGGAGTACTGGTTAGCCGTGTTGTTTTCAATATGGCCGTACTGTGCTGCGGTCACACCGGTATTGGCGCACTGAGCTGCCGTAGCAGTCAGAGTTTTGCTACCGATAGCGCCCGAGCATGGGTCAGCCGAAGGACCGCCATTGCCGATCGATTGTGGGTTGTACAGATTCGGGATGGTCGGTGCACGAACAGCGCGCTGATAGCTGCCGCGCAGACGGACTTTCTCGATCGGTGCCCAGTCCACGCCCACACCATAGGTGTTGGCAGTGTGATCGGTGCTGTAGTCGGAACGACGGAACGAGCCCGACAGATCCAGCGATTCAGCAAACGGCATTTTTTCCAGCAGCGGTACGCGGGTCTCGGCATAAACTTCTTTTACCGAGTAGCCACCGGTCAGCGGAGGCGATGCACCGCCGGCGCCCGACAGGTCACCCGACAGGCTGGTGTCGTCCGGACGGAAGACCAGTTTCTCTGCACGACGCTCAACACCGAACGATACGCCGATGCCGTTGCTCGACCATGGCGACTTGATGCCGTACACGCCCAGATCGGAACCGACGTTACCGCCCATGATGATCTGCTGGGTGTAGCCGGTGGTGATACCCGAAGCATTCAGGTAGTTCAGCATGTCAGGGGTGATCGTGGCGCCGAACAGGTTGTACGGTACGCAATTCGGATCGGAACCGTCGACTACCGAGCGGCAGGTTGCTTTGCCGTTGACGTTCACAACGTCGAACGATTTAGCGATCTTGGACAGCGAGAAGTAGTTGGTCTGAGACTCGATGTGGCTTACACGGGCATACTGGCCGAATACGTCATAGGTCCAGTTATTGACTTCGCCTTTAACACCCAGCACTTCACGGTAGGACGTGTCATTGATCGAATCGATACGTGGGCCGCCTTCGACGTTACGCTTACCGATAGTGACGGTGGTGGTCGAGGTTGGCGAATTGGTCAGGCCCAGCGCGGTGCGCCATGCCGGGGTCAGCATCGGGTTGTCGCCGGCGATGGTCGCACGTACGCCGTAGAAGATACCGCCCGGAGCGATCTGCGCGTTGGTCGAGTAGTTATGGAAACCGAACTCTTGGTAGACACGTACTTTATCATTGATATCGTAGTGTGCCTGCGCATTGAAACCGTACATCTGCGATGGACGCTGCAGGTAGTTCAGCGGACCGAAGTTGTAGGCGTCGGTAGCCGAGCTGTACTTGCGTACGCCGCCCGAACCGTCATTGGTGAAGCTACCCAGCGAGTTGGTGATACGGCCGCTAGCCTGGGTACCGGAACCCGAGCAGCTGAAACCGGCGCTGCCGCCAGCCAGTGCGCAGGAAGTGAAATCACGCGCGGCTTCCAGCACGGCGTCGGTTTCTTTGTAGCTGAAGAACAAGGTGGCGTTACCCTTGTTGTTATCGAAGTTGCTACCCATCAGGATGCTGGCATCCTTGGTTTTGCCGTCGAAGTTGACGTCGCCTGGCACTTTGAAGCCACGGCCGCTCACTACGGACGCGATATCGCTGTGCTGCTGGTGGTTGTGGCCGGACAGATTGCCCTGAACCTCAACACCTTCGAAGTTATCACGCAGGATGAAGTTGATAACGCCCGAAACAGCGCCTGCGCCGTACACGGCACCGGCACCGCCGGTCAGCACTTCAACGCGCTTGATCAGACCGGCAGGGATTTCATTCAGGTCAGGTGCAGAATCGGTCACGCTACCAGCTGGCAGACGTTTGCCGTTGACCAGTACCAGGGTACGGTCGGAACCCAGGTTACGCAGGTTGGCGGTCGCGGTACCCGATGCGCCGTTGGAAATTGCTGCACCCTGCGAGGCGAAAACCTGCGGCAGATTGTTCAGCATATCTTCCACGTTACGGACACCGTCAGCCTTGATGTCTTTAGCGGTCAGAGTCGTAACCGGGCTAGCGCCTTCGGTGTTCAGCGTAGGAATACGCGAACCGGTCACTTCCACTTTCTGCAATGGCTGAGCAGCATCTTCCTGCGCATAGGCAGTCTGCATGCCCAGCGCGACGCCGCCGATAAACATCACGCGGATCGAGCGAGACAATACTGTTTCCTTGATCATATTATTGAATTCCCTTGGTGTGTTGAATAGACGTCAGACCGCATCTTTTGGATAGCAGATAAAACGACCCATTTCTTGATTTAAACTCCGCCGGTTCCAAACAACCTGGATAAAACTATTCAAAATCCGGCTTACTGCACTTGCTCTTTCACTGGTAAAAATCCGGCCTATTTCTCAATCTTTGAAACCTAGTCAAATTTTTCCGCTATTCATAAAAACATAGCAACTCAACCATTGTCAATGCACAAAAGCGTAGCCATCCGGCACGGTGGACAGGCTGCAAGCAACCACATGCAATATGTATTGCAATGCAACATAAGACAGCAAAATGTTTGAATGCACGGCAAAAGAATCGCCGCTTCGTTTCCGCACGCTGTCTCGTCCTCACAACAGAAAACTAAGCCCCTGTCTTGCTGTTCAACACAATATTTCCTTCTTCTCAATTTAGATTTATGTTTTGGCAATTTATTGCTGCCAAAACACAACAAATCCGCCCATCTTGCGTTCTCGTGCGGGGAAGCAGAGCAACCAGGGGAATGACAGTGAAATATGCGTTCGTCAAGCAGAAACCAGCGAAAATCAAGCGAAAACCATGAAACCTCAAAACAAAGATTGCACAAAGCGCCGCAGAGGATTGCAAAAAAAACAATCCGTACAGGCCTAAAAAATTCCATGCGGAAATATAAAAACGCCTGCGCAGGCTAGCAGAAGACCGGGAAAGGATTTTGAGCAAAGTCGCCTTTTAACAACATAGTGCGAACTTGCCGAATCGGGAAAAGTGTTTTATTGACAAGCAATCTAATGCCCGGCCGGCCCGTGCGCGGCCGCCCGCCAAGTGCGCAAATCCACCAGTTTTTGCACTGAAGAAAATCTGCCGCAGCTCGCCAGCCGCGCTGGCGGAAATTACATCGTTAAACTATGCCCAGACGCCGTTAATAATATATTTTTAAATAGCGAATTAATCCGAAAATTAATATCTTGATTAAATATACGGCTGGCATGAGCTTATTCTATTCGCCCGGTATATTGCGCGGCAGATTTCATGGTAGAGTAAAACCGACATATATATCAGGCAGCCGATGCACAGTTTTTCAGCGGCCGCGACGGCCAGTGCGGACCCCGCCCGCTGCTGCGTTGGCATGCTTATCAAGGTAAAATACCGGCTTTTACGGGATGTGGCGGCCCTCGCGGCCAGCCTCCCGACAGCCATGGCGCCTAGACAGCGCCCCTACAGGAAACCTCCATGCTGCGCATAAACGAACTCAAACTGCCTCTCAACCACGCCGAAGCCGAACTGCCTGCGGCCATCCTCAAGCGTCTGGACATTCCGGCCGAGGACCTGCTCGGCTTTAGCGTCTACAAACGCAGCTACGACGCCCGCAAAAAGACCGCCATCGTGCTGATTTATGCGCTCGATGTGGAAGTGCGCAATCAAGAGCAAGTGCTGCAGCGGCTGCACCATGACCAGCATCTGATGCCGGCGCCCGATACGCGCTACCAGTTCGTCGCCACGCCCGAGCAGCTGGCTGCCGCCCATGCAGGCCAGCCGCGCCCTGTGGTGATCGGCACCGGCCCTTGCGGCCTGTTTGCCGCCCTGCTGCTGGCGCAGATGGGTTTGCGCCCGATTATTCTGGAGCGCGGCAAGCAGGTGCGGGACCGTACTGTCGATACCTTCGGCTTCTGGCGCAAGCGCAAGCTCAATCCGGAATCGAACGTGCAGTTCGGCGAAGGCGGTGCGGGTACCTTCTCGGACGGCAAACTGTATAGCCAGATCAAGGATCCCAAACACTACGGCCGCAAGGTGCTGACCGAGTTCGTGCAGGCCGGTGCGCCGGAAGAAATCATCTACGTTAGCAAGCCGCACATCGGCACCTTCCGTCTGGTCAAGATGGTGGAGCAGATGCGCGCCAATATCGAAGCCATGGGTGGCGAATACCACTTCGAAAGCAAAGTGGTCGACCTCGACATCGAACAGCAGGCCGACGGCGGCCAGATCCGCGGCGTGGTGCTGGAAAACGGCGAGCGCATCGCCACCAACCATCTGGTACTGGCCGTGGGCCACAGCGCGCGTGACACCTTTGAAATGCTGTACCAGCGCGGCGTGTATATCGAGGCCAAGCCGTTCTCGATCGGCTTCCGCGTCGAGCACCCGCAATCGCTGATCGACCAGTGCCGCTTCGGCCCTAACGCCGGTCACCCTATCCTGGGCGCTGCCGACTACAAACTGGTGCACCACGCCAGCAATGGCCGCGCGGTGTACAGCTTCTGCATGTGCCCGGGCGGCACAGTGGTAGCGGCTGCATCGGAACCGGGCCGCGTGGTCACCAACGGCATGAGCCAGTATTCGCGTAACGAACGCAATGCCAATAGCGCCATCGTGGTCAGCATTTCGCCCGAAGTCGATTATCCCGGCCACCCGCTGGCCGGCATCGCCTTCCAGCGCGAACTGGAAGCCAAGGCTTTCCAGCTGGGCGGCGCCAACTACAACGCTCCGGGCCAGCTGATGGGCGACTTCGTCGCAGGCCGTGCGTCGACCGCCTTCGGCGCCGTCGTCCCGTCATTCAAGCCGGGCGTGCACCTGACCGATCTGGCCGAAATTCTGCCGGAGTTCGCCGTCACCGCGCTGCGCGAAGCCTTCCCCGCTTTCGACAAGCAGATCAAGGGTTACTTCAAGCAGGACGCAGTGCTGACGGGCCTGGAAACCCGCACCTCTTCGCCGGTGCGCATCAAACGCCGCGACGACACGCTGCAAAGCCTGAACACGCGCGGCCTGTTCCCGGCCGGTGAAGGCGCTGGCTACGCCGGCGGAATTCTGTCCGCCGGCGTGGACGGCATCAAGGTGGCGGAAGCGGTAGCGCAATCGATACTGGCAGGCGCCGCCAAATAAGCTGGGCGCGGCGGCGTGGCAGCAGCTCCGGCTGCCGCGCTGCTACAGCCAGCCGGCGCGGCGAAAGCGCCGGTACAGATACACGCACACGCCCACCATCACTGCCAGCGCCATCGGATAGCCGTAGCGCCATTCCAGTTCCGGCATGACCTTGAAGTTCATGCCCCATACCCCGGCAAACGCCGTACAGATGGCGAAGATGGCAGCCCATGCTGCCAGCCGTTTATTCACTTCACTTTCCTCGATGGCCACCATGGACAGGTTGACCTGGATCGCCGTGGCGATGGTATCGCGAATGTTGTCGAGTGCGGCACTGATGCGGTGCAGATGGTCGTGCACATCGCGGAAGTATTCGCCCGTATCGCGGCAGATAGCCGGTACGCGCCCGCCATGCAGCCGCCCTACCGCTTCCATCAGCGGCGCCACCACATGGCGCACTTCCGTCACCTTGCGCTTGAGCGCATACAGATGCTGGATGTTGTCGCGCTGTTTGCCTTTGGAGAAAATCAGTTCCTCCACCTGTTCCAGTTCCGATTCCAGCATATCGAGCACAGGGAAGTAGCGGTCCACCACGGCATCCATCAGCGCATACAGCACAAAAGCCGGGCCCTGGCGCAGCATGTGGGGCTCCCGTTCAGCGCGGGCGCGCACGCCAAGAAAGTTCTGCAGGCTGTAGCTGTCGCGCGAGGACAGCACGTAGTTCTCGCCGACGAAAATATCGACTTCGCCCACCACCACTTCGCCATCGCGGCAATCGACGGTCTTGGCCACCACGAACAGCGAATCGCCGTACTCCTCGATCTTGGGACGCTGGTGACCACGCCGCGCATCTTCCACCGCCAGTTCGTGCAGGCCGAATTCCTCCTGCATCTGCTGCAGCTCTTCCGGCTGCGCGTCGCGCAGCGCCACCCAGACAAAAGTGTCCGGCTGGCGCACATACTCACTGATATCGTCCACCGGAATGTCGGCCAGCTTCTGGCCATCCTGATACGCCACACAATTGATCAACATACGCTACCTATCCACTACCTGAAATGCAGCCCGCAAGCTGCGAAAAAAAATAAGCTCCTGACTTTGCAGCCAAGAGCTTACCTGAAAGCGGCGGCCTGGAGCAGCACCGCCTGCACGAGAGTGGTGTCTTACCCGCCTAGTCGTCCTTGGCGCCGTCGATGCCGAGTTCGGCGATCTTGCGGGTGATGGTGTTGCGGCCTATGCCCAGCCGCACCGCCGCATCGTTCTTGCGTCCGTGCGTATGCTTGAGCGCGGTGCGGATCAGCGACGATTCGAACTGGCGCCCCAGCACTGCCATCACTTCCTGCTGGCCGGCGCTGAGCATGCTGGCAGCCTGCGCTTCCAGCAGGGCCAGCCACGCATCGGGGCCGCTGGACTGCGCTGCTTCGCTGCCCGCCATGGCAAGCACGGTACCGTGCGAAGCCGGCATGGAGTAAGACTCGCTGGCCGCAGTGCTGGCTGCTACGGCAGCAGCGCCTGCGCCGCCCGGCTGTTCCTGCGTCAGTTCCAGCGGCAGATCCTTGATCTCTACCGTCTGCCCCGGCGCCATCACGGTAATCCAGTTGCACAGGTTTTCCAGCTGGCGCACGTTGCCGGGCAGGTCCAGCCCGCACAGGAACTGCAGCGTGGCGTCGCTCATGCGCTTGGCTTCCACGCCCAGCTGTTTGGCGCTCTGCACCAGGAAGTGGCGCACCAGAATGGGGATATCCTCACGCCGCTCCCTCAAACTGGGCAGACGCAGACGGATAACGTTCAGGCGGTGATACAAATCCTCGCGGAACAGGCCTTCGCGCACGCGCTGCTCCAGATTCTGGTGCGTCGCCGTAATCACGCGCACATTGGCTTTCAG
>Ga0187845_1002386_pt1 | contig 10166 bp, 7 predicted proteins | sample SpaLakP09_SKY_68_FD_134515 | JGI IMG/M metagenome (GOLD analysis project Ga0187845, IMG submission 134515) | Oligotrophic lake water microbial communities from Sparkling Lake, Wisconsin, USA - SP09_SKY_68 | ecosystem: Environmental > Aquatic > Freshwater > Lake | place: USA: Sparkling Lake... | reverse complement strand
CCCTGGCCGTCCGGCATGGTGGCCGGGATGCCGTCGGCGACGAGACGCACGCCGCGCACACCGAACGCGGAGCGGGCGCCGAAGCCGCGCGACGAGATCTGCAGGTCTTGCGCATAGTTCTGGCGGTTCTGCACGACGAGTCCCGGCACGGCGGCCAGCGCCTCGGAGGCGTTGACGCGCGGCTGGGCGGCACCGATGCGGTCCGCGTCGACGACGTCGATGGCTGCCGGCAGGTCGAAGCTCGTGTGCTCGGCGCGCGTGGCGCTGACGACCACCACGCTGATCGGCGCATCGGGTGCATCGGCCGCGGCGGCGGCGAATGGGGCGGCGGCGAACAGTGCCGCCACGAAGTTCAAACGGTAATTCATCTTGTCTCCAGTCAGATGGTCCGCCCTTGTCGTCCGGGCGCTGACCATCAGCGCATGCAATATACCTGCCAGGGCCGAAACGTGCTGTCCGCATGGCATGGCGCTTGCAATCCCGAGAGTACCGATCACTCTCGAAGGACCATCATGTCACGCATTCGTTCCCTCATCTTCCTGCTGGCTTGCGGCTGCGGCGCCGCGCACGCCGCCCCGTTCGCCTACGTCCCCAACGAAAAATCCGGCAGCGTCAGCGTGATCGATACGGCAGGCGGCGCGGCCGTGCGCCAGATCGCGGCCGGCCAGCGCCCGCGCGGCATCGCGGCCGATCCAGCGGGCAGCCGGCTGTACGTCACGGATGCCGCCGGCAATGCGCTGCTCGTGCTGGACGCGGCCAGCGGTGCGACCCTGGCCACGATCCCCCTCGGCAGCTCGCCCGAAGGCGTGAACGCGTCGCGCGACGGCCGCTGGGTCGCCGTCGCCGTGGAGGATACCAACAGCGTGGCGCTCATCGACGCGGCCGCGCGCAAGCTCGTCGCCGACATCCCCGTCCAGGGCCGGAATCCCGAGCACGCCGTATTCAGCCCGGACGGGCGCTGGCTGCTCGTCTCGGCCGAGAACGCGGAACAGGTCGACGTGATCGACGTGGCCGCGCGGCGCCAGGTCGCATCGATCGCGGTGGGTCTGCGTCCCCGCGGCATCGGCTTCACGCCCGATGGTACGCGGGCCTACGTCGCCTGCGAGCTGGCGGGTGCCGTGTACGTGCTGGACATCGACAAACGCCGCAGCATCGCGACGATCCCGGCGGGGAAGAACCCGGCCGGCATCGTCGTCTCGCCGGACGGGAAGACCGTGTTCGTGTCGAACGGCGCGGACGGCAGCGTGATGCGCATCGATGCGGCGCGCAACGCGGTGGATGCCACCATCGCCGTCGGCAAGCGGCCGTGGAACATGGCGCTGACGCCTGACGGCAGCCGGCTGTACGTGGCGAACGGGCGCTCGGACAGCGTGTCCGTCATCGACACGGCCGCGGGCAGCAAGACGGGCGACATCGCCGTGGGCCAGCTGCCGTGGGGTGTAGTGATCCGCTGAGTTGTTCAAGTTTGTGACACCTGTACCAGAAACGGCCGGCGCGAGGCCGCCCAACGCGGCAAAAGCAGGGGAAAGCGGGCTGGCACGGGGTTTGCGAAAGAAGGGATGTACCGAATAAAGACCCAGCGCCGGCAACGGCGTATTCCAACTCAAAGTGAAAGAGGATGACATGAATCTCGCGGACATCAGCAAACTCGGCGTCGCCAACCCGTTCCGCCAACGCTACGACAACTTCATTGGCGGCAAATTCGTCGCGCCGGTCAAGGGCGAGTACTTCGCCAACGTCACGCCGATCAGCGGCCAGCCGTTCTGCGAAATCGCCCGTTCGACGGCCGAGGACGTCGAGCTGGCGCTGGATGCGGCGCACGCCGCCAAGGATGCATGGGCGAAGACGTCGCCGGCCGAACGCGCCAACATCCTGAACCGCATCGCCGACCGCATGGAGCAGAACCTGCGCCTGATCGCGACCGCCGAGACCATCGACAACGGCAAGCCGATCCGCGAAACGATGGCGGCCGACATCCCGCTGGCGATCGACCACTTCCGCTATTTCGCGAGCTGCATCCGCACGCAGGAAGGCGCCATCTCGACCATCGACGACCAGACCTACGCTTACCACTTCCACGAGCCGCTGGGCGTCGTCGGCCAGATCATCCCGTGGAACTTCCCGATCCTGATGGCCGTGTGGAAGCTGGCCCCGGCACTCGCCGCCGGCAACTGCGTCGTACTGAAACCGGCCGAGCAGACCCCGGCCTCGATCATGGTGCTGGTCGAGCTGATCGCCGACCTCCTTCCGGCCGGCGTCGTCAACGTCGTCAACGGCTTCGGTCTGGAAGCGGGCAAGCCGCTCGCATCGAGCAAGCGCATCGCCAAGATCGCCTTCACCGGCGAGACGGGCACCGGCCGCCTGATCATGCAATACGCCGCGCAGAACCTGATCCCGGTCACGCTGGAACTGGGCGGCAAATCGCCCAACATCTTCTTCGCGGACGTGATGGATGCGGACGACGACTTCTTCGACAAGTGCCTGGAAGGCTTTGCGATGTTCGCGCTGAACCAGGGCGAGGTGTGCACCTGCCCGTCGCGCGTGCTGATCCAGGAATCGATCTACGAAAAATTCATCGAGCGTGCGCTGGCGCGTGTCGCGCAGATCAAGGCCGGCAATCCGCTCGACGAGGGCACGATGATCGGCGCGCAGGCATCGAAAGAGCAGCTCGAGAAGATCCTGTCCTACCTCGACATCGGCCGCCAGGAGGGGGCGCAGGTGCTGGCCGGCGGCGAGCAGGCGAAGCATGACGGCGACCTGTCCGGCGGCTACTACGTGCGTCCGACCGTGTTCAAGGGCGACAACAGCATGCGCATCTTCCAGGAAGAGATCTTCGGCCCGGTCGTGTCGGTGACGACGTTCAAGGACGAGGCGGACGCGCTGCGCATCGCCAACGACACGCTGTATGGCCTGGGCGCCGGCCTGTGGACGCGCGACGGCAGCCGCGCCTTCCGTGTCGGCCGCGCGATCCAGGCGGGCCGCGTGTGGACCAACTGCTACCACCTGTACCCGGCCCACGCTGCGTTCGGCGGCTACAAGCAGTCGGGCATCGGCCGCGAGAACCACAAGATGATGCTCGACCACTACCAGCAAACCAAGAATCTGCTGGTGAGCTACAGCCCGAAAGCGCTGGGCTTCTTCTAAAGACCGGGTACCAAGGGGCGCCATGACAACCAATCTCGAACGCGTGCTGGCGACCCCCGCCGCGCTGGCCTTCATCGGCGAGCTGCGGCAGCGCCACGGCCCGTTGATGTTCTTCCAGTCCGGGGGCTGCTGCGACGGCAGCACGCCGATGTGCTACGCAGCCGGGGAGTTCGACCTGTCCGACACGGACGTCTACCTGGGCAACCTGGATGGCGCCCCGTTCTACATCGGGCTGGAGCAGTTCGGGTACTGGGAACACACCCAGCTGATCATTGACGTGGTGGAAGGTAACGGCGGCATGTTCTCGCTCGATAACGGCACGGGCCGGCGCTTCCTCACGCGCTCGCGCCTGTTCACGGACGAGGAAAACGGCCAGCTTCGAGCGCAGGCCCCCGGCCCTTGAATACATCATAACGACAACAAAGGAGACAAGCATGAAGACGAGAATGACCATCCTGCTCGCAGGACTCGCCCCGCTGGCGTTCATCGCCCAGGCGGCCGACATCACCAACGCGATGATCGAGAACTCGGCCAAGGACACGAAGAACGTCCTGTCCTTCGGCATGGGCACGCAGGGCCAGCGCTTTTCGACGCTCACCCAGATCAATACCAAGACCGTCGGCCAGCTGGTCCCGGCCTGGTCGTTCTCGTTCGGCGGCGAGAAGCAGCGCGGCCAGGAGTCGCAGCCGATCATCGCCAACGGCAAGATGTTCGTCACCGCGTCGTATTCGCGCATCTATGCGATCGACCTGAAGACGGGTAACAAGCTGTGGAAGTACGAACACCGCCTGCCGGAAGCGATCATGCCGTGCTGCGACGTCGTCAACCGCGGCGCCGCCGTGTACGGCAACCTCGTCATCTTCGGTACCCTGGATGCGCAACTGGTCGCCCTCGACCAGAACACCGGCAAGATCGTGTGGAAGGAAAAGGTCGACGACTATGCGGCGGGCTACTCCATGACGGCCGCGCCGCTGATTGCCAAGGGTGTGCTGATCACGGGCGTGTCGGGCGGCGAATTCGGTATCGTCGGCCGCGTGGAAGGCCGCAATCCGCTGACGGGCGAGCTGCTGTGGTCGCGCCCGACCGTCGAAGGCCATATGGGCTACCGCTATGACAAGGACGGCAAGGCGCTTGATGCAGGCGTCACCGGCACCGTCAACAAGAGCTGGCCCGGCGAACTGTGGAAGACGGGTGGCGCGTCGACCTGGATGGGCGGCACGTACGATCCCGCCACGGGCCTCGCGTACGTCGGCACCGGCAACCCGGCACCGTGGAACAGCCACCTGCGCCCGGGCGACAACCTGTATTCGTCGTCGACGCTCGCGCTGGATCCGACGACGGGCCAGATCAAGTGGGCTTACCAGAGCACGCCGAACGATTCGTGGGACTTCGACGGCGCCAACGAGTTCGTCACGTTCGACATGAACGGCAAGCGCTACGGCGGCAAGGCCGACCGCAACGGCTTCTTCTACGTGATCGACGCGAAGACGGGCCAGCTGCAGAATGCCTTCCCGTTCGTGAACAAGATCACGTGGGCGAGCAGCATCGACCTCAAGACGGGCCGCCCGAACTTCATCGCGGCCAACCGACCCAGCGATCCGACGAAGGGCGACGGCAAGAAGGGTTCGACCGTGTTCGCCGCGCCGGCCTTCCTGGGCGCGAAGAACCAGATGCCGATGGCGTACAGCCCGCAGACCGGCCTGTTCTACGTGCCCGCCAACGAGTGGGGCATGGAGATCTGGAACGAGCCGATCACGTACAAGAAGGGCGGTGCCTACCTCGGCGCCGGCTTCACGATCAAGCCGCTGAACGAGGACTACATCGGCGCGCTGCGCGCGGTCGATCCCAGGACCGGCAAGATCGTCTGGGAGAACAAGAACTCGGCACCGCTGTGGGGTGGCGTGATGACGACGGCCGGCGGCCTTGTGTTCTACGGCACGCCAGAAGGCTTCCTGAAGGCGGTCGATGCGAAGTCGGGCAAGGAATTGTGGAAGTTCCAGACGGGCTCCGGCGTGGTTGCGCCGCCGGTGACGTGGGAAGACGGCGGCGTGCAATACGTGGCCGTCGTCTCCGGCTGGGGCGGCGCCGTGCCGCTGTGGGGCGGCGAAGTCGCGAAGAAGGTCAACTTCCTGGAGCAGGGCGGCTCGGTCTGGGTCTTCAAGCTCGCCACGAAGATCTGATTTGATTTGAACTCCAGGTAAGTGGTCAGGGAGGGTTATGCAAAGGCTGCGGCGGCGGCCGGCGTCAAGACCCTGTTTTGCCGCGGCTTCGGTCGCGGCTTTTTTTATTTATACCGTTTATATTGTTTTAGCGTGCGGACGGTCAAAACTGCAACACCTGATCCGATTCGTCACAGAAAAAATACCTTCTTGACGTGTTCTCCCTAGTGAAGCGACCGGGCACGCAACTTGCCATCACTGTCGGTACATCTCAACGATGTATCTACTACAAACAAGAAGGCGAGGAGACAAATGAAGAAGGAAATGAAGAAGGTTCGCGCAATGGCCGTCCTGGCCTCGATCGGCGCCTGCACGCAGGCTTGCGCGGTCGACCTGAAGGCCGGCGACTGGACGGTCAACGTCGGCGGCATCGTCAATGCCTACTACACGGGCGTGTCGTGCAGCGGCGACGCGGTCGGCGGCCTGGCGCTGGGCGGCCGCGCGCTCGGCTGCGGCGGCGAGGATCATCGCACCACGATCGGCAACGGCCTGCTGCCCAGCGGCCTCGTGACGTCCGTGTCGTCGACGCAGGGCGGCTTCGACGTCACCGCCAAGATCGGCATCTACGCCGCCACCGCGACGGACAGCGCGATCGCCCAGAACAGCACGGTCGACGTGCGCCAGGCGTTCTTCACGTTCGGCCGCGCGGACCTCGGCACCTTCAAGCTGGGCCGCGATTACGGCATCTTCGGCGCCAACGCGATTCTGAACGACATGACGCTCGTCGGCGCCGGCGCACCGGTGCAGGCCACGCAGCGCGGCCGCGTCACCCTGGGCCACATCGGCGCCGGCTACAGCTACCTGGGCACGTACGGCCAGATCGTCTACAGCACGCCGAAAAACGACGCCGGTATCGGCTTCGACTTCGGCGTGATGAGCCCCGTGTCCGACACGCCGGTCATCGCCGGTCCGCGCTACTCGACCCGTTCGAGCCCGCAGGTGCAGGCGCGCCTCTCGTTCGGACAGGACGGCTTCAAGGCCTGGCTCGGTGCCAAGACCCAGCGCTTCGAAACGCAGACGGCCGGCGCGAGCGACCTGACGATGAACGGCTTCGAAGCAGGCGCCTCGTACCAGCTGGGCGCGGCCGGTCTCCTGGTCAACGCGCAGACGGGACGCGCGTTGGGCATCCTGTCCGACGCCGACCAGGGCGACGTCCGCTCGAAGAATTATCTCGTGCAGGGTACGTTCAAGGCCACGGACGCCCTGAAGCTGGGTCTGTCCTGGGGCCGCAGCGCCAACGACGACAACACCGTCGGCACGGGCGGCCTGAAGTCGAACGCCAACCTGACGGCTGGTGCCTATTATTCGCTGAACAGCGCGATCACGCTGGTGGCCGAGCTTGGGCAGACCCGTTCGAAGGGCTTCGGCGGCGCCACCGCGCGCATGAACGGCGGCTCCGTCGGCGGCATCATCTTTTTCTGACGCGGCCATGAACCTGCTCCGCCTTGTCATCTGCTGGCTCCTGATGTGCGCCACGGCGCAGGCCGGCGCGCTGACGCAAACGGAGCTGGCGCGGCGCTTCCCGGCGCCGCTGCTCGTCGGCGCGAAGGCGACCGACGTTCCGGCCTGGCCGCTGTTCAAGCAGAACGGCACGGCGACGGAGCTGGTCGGCTACGCGTTCGAATCGGCGGACCTGGCGCCGGTGCCGGGTTTCGCCGGCGTGCCGCCGAATCTCCTCGTCGTCATCGACCCGAAGGGCACCTTCCTCGACGTCGCCGTGCTGTCGCAGCATGAACCCGTGTTCCTGGAAGGCCTGGGCGAGACGCCGCTGCGCGACTTTTTGCAGCAGTACCGCGGGCGGTCGCTGGGGCAGGGGATCACGGTCGGCGGCGGCAAGGGAAGCCTGGACGGCGTGTCGAAGGCGACGGCGTCCGTGCGCATCATCAACCAGAGCGTCCTGTCGGCCGCGTTGAAGGTGGCGCGCGCGAAGCTTGGTTTTGCGCCGGGGCGCGATCCGGGCCACATCGGGCGCATTCGTGCGGACGTGTTCGCGCCGATGTCGCTGCAGGAGATGCTCGACGCGGGCCTCGTGCGCCACGTGCGCGTGCGCATGGGCGACGTCGAGCGGCTGTTCGCGGGCAGTGCTGGCGCTGAACTGGATGCGCAGGCGCTCGCGCAGCCGGACGACGTCTTCATCGATCTGTGGGTGGCGTGGGCTTCGGTGCCGGCCGTCGGCCGCAACCTGCTGGCGCCGCGCACGTGGAACCGGCTGCAGGGCAGGCTGGAGCCGGGCGACCACGCGCTGCTCGTGCTGACGGCCGGTCCGCACACGCTCACCGGCGCGGACTTCGTGCGCGGCAGCGTCCCGCGCGGCATCGTGCTGCGCCAGGACCGGCTGCCGGTCGAAATGCGCGACCTCGATCTCGAACCGCGGCTGGCCGACGGCGTGCACCTGCCGGCCGACGAGTTGCTGCTCATGCGCGTCATCGCCCAGGCGGGACTCGATCCGGCACGCGCGCTCGACTTCGCGCTGCCGGTCACGCGCAGCAAGGGCATCGTCTATCCGGAGCGGATCACGCGCGAGATCGCGTTCTCGTATCGCCTGCCGGAGGCGTACTACATCGCGCCGGAGCGCGCCGCGCCGGCCTGGCAGGCCAGCTGGGAGGCGCGCCGCATGGAGTTGATCGTGCTGGGCGGGGCGCTGGCGCTGCTTGCAGTCGCGCTGTGGCAGCAGCGTTGGCTTGTGGCCCATGCGCGCCGCTTCGCCTGGCTGCGCCGCGCGTGGCTGTTGTTCACCATCGGCTTCATCGGCTATGCGGCGCAGGCCCAGCTGTCCATCGTCAACCTGACCGGCATCGTGCAGGCCTTGCGTGCAGGACGGGGGGGCGATTACCTGCTGTTCGATCCGATGACCGTGGCGCTGTGGGCCTTCGTGCTCGTCTCGCTGTTCATCTGGGGGCGCGGCACGTTCTGCGGCTGGCTGTGCCCATTCGGCGCGCTGCAGGAATTCGCGGGCCTGGCCGGGCAGGCGCTGCGGCTGCCGCAGGTCGTCGTGCGGCGCGTGCTCGATCGGCGCCTGAAGCGAGTGAAGTACGGCGTGCTGGCGGCGATCCTGCTGGCGGCCGTGTGGGCGCCTGCACAGGCCGACCGACTCGTCGAACTGGAGCCGTTCAAGACCGCGATCACGCTGAACTTCGTACGCGCCGGGCCGTTCGTCGTGTACGCAGCCGGCCTGCTGCTCGTTGCCACGGTCGTCAACAAGGCGTTCTGCCGCTATCTCTGTCCGCTCGGCGCGGCACTGGCGCTGCTGGGCCGCGTGCGCCTGCCCGACTGGATTCCGCGCCGCGCCGAATGCGGCACGCCGTGCCAGACATGCCGCCATCGCTGCGGCTACAACGCGATCGTCCCGAGCGGGAAGGTCGACTACGAGGAGTGTTTTCAATGTATGGAATGTGTCGTTATCCACGCAAGCGACGAACAGTGCGCGCCGCGGATATTGGAACGGAAGCGCAGCCGGACGATTCCGATCGTGCCGGCCCCGGACATCATCGACAGGGGAGCATGATGCACAGAAGGACCTTCATCGCCGCCACGTTGGGCGGCATGGCCGGCGCCGCGGTGGTCGACGCGGCGGCCGCCGACGAGCTGCCGCTGCACAGCGGCGCCGCGCTGGCGTTCGGGACGACAATCAGCATTGCCGTGCGCCATGCGGACCCGGAAGCCGCGCAGCAGGCCATCGCCGCCGCACTGGGAGAAGCGCGCCGCGTGGATGCGCTGATGAGTCTTCACCAGCCGCCCAGCCAGGTGTTCCGGCTGAACCGCGACAAGGTGCTGCACGGCCCCGATCCGCACCTGCTGACGGTGCTGGAGCACGCGCGCACCTTGTCGCGCCTGACGCAGGGCGCGTTCGACATCACGGTGCAGCCGCTGTGGCGCGTATTCGATTCGGCGCATGGCGTGCCGCCCGAACCCGAGCGCATGCGCGCGCAACGCCTCGTCGGCTGGACGCAGGTGCAGGCGGGGCCCGAGCGCGTCGTGCTGGCGCGCAAAGGGATGGCGATCACGTTGAACGGGCTCGCGCAGGGCTATGCGACGGACCTGGCGCTGGCCGCGTTGCGCCGGCACGGCATCCGCCATGCGCTCGTCGACACGGGCGAATACGGTGCGCTGGGCCGCACGGGCGGACGGCCGTGGCACCTGGGCATCCGCGATCCGCGCAACGAGGACGCGGTGGCGGCGAGCCTGGTGCTGGATGGGCGCTGCGTCGCGACGTCGGGCGACTATGCGTCGACGTTCACGTCGGACCTGCGTCACCACCACATCTTCGATCCGGCCAGCGGCGATTCGCCGACGGAGCTGGCCAGTGTCACGGTGCTGGCACCCACCGGACTGGAAGCGGACGGGTTGTCGACCGCGTTCATGGTGATGGGCGCCCGGCGCGCGCACGCGCTGGCGGCGTACCTGCCGGGCGTGGACCTGCTCACGATCGGCAAGGACGGCGCGCGCTGGAAGTCGTCCGGTTTCCCGGCCGCTTAACTTACTCATTCATGGCGAGGTTTTCAGATGCGGCAGCTTGCGGTAAATGGTGTTGCGCGAGACGCCCAGCGCGCGCGCCGTGGCCGACACGTTGCCGCCGTTCGTCTCGAGCGATTTGAGGATCGCGGCCAGTTCCATCTCTTCAAGGTTGGCGCCGGACGCGATCATCCGCTGGGCGGCGGGCGCGCTCGCGGGCGCGGCTTCGGGAGTCTCGGCGATGTCGTCCAGGAAGTCGTCGGGCATGTGGCGCAGGCCGATCTCTTCCTCGTCGCCGGCCATGATCGCCGCCGTGCGCAGGAGGTTCGTCAGCTGGCGGAAGTTGCCGGG
>Ga0187845_1002385_pt1 | contig 10167 bp, 10 predicted proteins | sample SpaLakP09_SKY_68_FD_134515 | JGI IMG/M metagenome (GOLD analysis project Ga0187845, IMG submission 134515) | Oligotrophic lake water microbial communities from Sparkling Lake, Wisconsin, USA - SP09_SKY_68 | ecosystem: Environmental > Aquatic > Freshwater > Lake | place: USA: Sparkling Lake... | reverse complement strand
TTACACCATCATGATTACGGGATGCATTTGGGAAAAAGTCGTTTTCAATTGCTATTTATTCGCGCCAGCATTTTTTTGGGAAGATGTATTCAGTATGTTGGTATTGCTTTTGCACACCCTGTATCTGGTGGCTTTGGCAACAGGGTACTTAGATCAATATCAATTAATGATTTTGGCATTGGCTGCATATGCAACTTATGTGGTGAATGCAGGCCAATTTATCTGGAAGTTGCGCATGGCGCGCTTAGACCAAGAAAAGAAGCAGCGAGAGTCTATCGTCGGTTCTGAAGCTATTCGCTTGGAGACTGCCCAAGCAGCAAGCCATTTCAGATCTCAAGCAAGCTTAACCGGATTCAACATGGAGGAGGCGGAGGAGCTGCATCGCAACCTCATTCAAGGTACACAATTTTTTGGATTTATTGCTGTGATTGCCCATCTCCTTGCCTATATTTATTCCCCTTGGCTGAAATAATTTAAAAGACTTCATTTACTAATGCAAAAAAACTCCTACACCCAAAAACGTAGCCAGTTAGAGGAATACTTTGACCGGACTGCGGTTGATGCTTGGGCGAAACTCACTTCAACTGCAAAGGTCAGCGGTATTCGTGCCAAGGTCAGAGCGGGACGTGAAGAAATGCGGCACGTATTGCTCAGCTATTTACCGAGTGATTTGACTGGTCATCGCGTGTTGGATGCTGGCTGTGGAACTGGAGTCTTGGCTGCTGATTTAGCAAAGCGAGGAGCGCATGTAGTCGCGATTGATTTATCACCCACATTAGTAGATCTGGCTCGCGAGAGAATTGGTAATGATTTTGGAGCGGGCTCTATTGAGTTTCGCTCTGGTGATATGTTGGATCCAGCCTTGGGTGAGTTTGATCATGTGGTTTGTATGGACTCAATGATTCATTATCACCATTTAGATATCGCTGATGCGATGGCCAAACTGGCTGACCGTACCCGCGCCAATATTGCTTTTACTTTTGCTCCTAACAATGCAGTACTGAGCACATTGTTGACTCTGGGTAGCTTATTCCCAAGAAGCGATCGATCACCATTTATTCAGCCTATTTCGATTGACTCCCTCACGAGAACCTTTAGCAATCATGATGGTCTGACAGAGTGGATGCCAGTAAGCACTCAAAAAGTACAGCGTGCCTTTTATTTTTCCCAGGCTATGCGTCTCAGTAAGAAGCAGGCTGATCAAAAGACGGTGCGATAGTAATGAAAATATTTACTCTGACCTGGCGCGGCAAAGAACTTTTTGAAAATTGGAAGAGAGTGAGTCCAAGGTTCTTGCCATTTGCTGATATCGCCACTAAAGAGTTACCCCTAAGCCGTCTCTTAAGACTATCGCTATTTCAGGTCTCGGTAGGTATGGCAATGGTGATGCTGATTGGTACCCTTAATCGCGTGATGATTGTTGAGTTGCAAGTGAGCGCTGCTTTAGTTTCGATTATGGTTGCCTTACCACTTCTTTTCGCTCCATTTAGGGCGCTGGTTGGCTTTAAGAGTGATAGCCACAAGTCTTTTCTTGGCTGGCGCAGAGTGCCTTACATCTGGATTGGCTCTTGGTTGCAGTTTGGTGGTTTTGCCATCATGCCTTTTGCATTAATTCTTTTGTCTGGTGACACCACGTGGCCTGCTTGGTTTGCGCAAGGTGCAACGGGACTCGCTTTTTTATTGGTAGGCGCTGGTATGCAGACTACGCAAACTGCTGGCCTCGCCTTAGCATCAGACCTTGCTGAGCCTGAGGCCAGGCCTAGAGTAGTGGCGCTAATGTATATGATGCTGTTGGTTGGTATGGCAGTGAGTAGCGCCATCTTTGGCTATTTGCTCATTGACATCACACCTATATTGTTGATTCGTGTGGTTCAGGGTGTTGCAGCAACTACCTTGATACTGAATTTAATTGCCGTTTGGAAGCAAGAGCCTCGTCAGCCCCATCTAACAGCGCACTCCATCCAAACTCCAAGCTTTAAAGAAACTTGGGCTACCTTTTCTAAGCAAGGCAAGGTAATTCGTTTCTTGGTGGCTCTAGGTCTAGGTACTGCAGCATTTAGCATGCAAGACATTATTTTGGAGCCTTATGGCGCCGAAGTATTGGGTCTATCAGTTAGCGCTACAACAGTATTAACAAGCCTTACTTCCTTAGGCGCTCTAGCTGCTTTTGGCGTAGCTGCACGTTATTTAAATCGCTCTATCGATCCATACCGCCTTGCCTCTATTGGCGCCTTGTTTGGCATTCTGGCATTTAGTTGCGTCATTTTTTCTGAACCTTTACTTTCTCCATCGCTATTTCGTTGCGGTGCATTTTTGATTGGCTTCGGAGGCGGATTATTTTCTGTGAGCACTTTAACTGCCGCAATGAGCTTTGAATCAGGAGGTATGAATGGTTTGGTTCTTGGTGCCTGGGGTGCAGTGCACGCTACTGCATCGGGTATTGCCATTGCAGCTGGTGGCGTGATCCGTGATGTGATTTCTAGTTTGGCTACTAGCGGTCTTTTAGGTGATGGCCTTATTTCTAATGCTACAGGCTATAGCTTTGTGTATCACATTGAATTTTATTTGTTGTTTATTACATTGATCGCAATTGGGCCTTTGGTCGTTATGAACAAGCAGCCCGTGAAGAATGTTTCTCAGAAGTTTGGTTTAGATGAATTACCTAGTTAGATAGTGGCAAAGTATGTTTTTTCACAATAAGCATTATTGTTAAAAGGGAGAGCAAGATGGCAACCGGAGCAATTACAGAATATATTGATGTTGCGCAATTAGTTCTATACGCATTTTGGGTATTTTTTTTCGGTCTAGTGTATTACCTCACTTTAGAGGGTAAGCGTGAAGGTTTTCCGCTGGAGTACGACATTCGTGGCGAAACGCGACGAGCGACCGGAATAGCGGGTATGCCAGCACCGAAGACTTTTCATACTGAGTATTTTGGTGATGTGACCCAGCCAAAATATGAGCCCCTTGAAAAAGTGGCCGCTCGACCTTCAAGCTATTTAAACGGCGCTCCTTTAATTCCAACTGGAAATCCGATGTTGGATGGGGTTGGGCCGGGTGCATTTACGATGCGTGCAGATATTCCTGATATGACATCGGAAGGTCAAAAACGCATTCTGCCAGGGCGTTTACTCGGTCAATTTAGTGTCGCCAAACAAGATAGAAATCCAGTTGGTATGGAAGTCATGGGTGACGACGGGGTGATAGCCGGCACCGTGAAAGAGCTATGGATTGATCAGGCTGAGGTGGTGATTCGCTATTTAGAAATTGAGACCTTGCCGGAGTTTGGTGGCAGGAGAGTATTGCTACCAATGAATTTCTCCCGAATTCGTCGCGACCATATTAATGTTAAATCGATCTTAGGCAATCAATTTGCTTTAGTGCCTGGTTTAAAGAGTCACGATCAAATTACCCTATTAGAAGAAGAGAAGATCATGGCTTACTACGGTGGAGGCACTCTATATGCAACTCCTGAGCGTCAAGAACCTCTCATTTAATTACTATTAACTGAAAGTATTTTGTGAATCAAAAACCACATCAATCAGCAGAGTATGAGTTTGAGGCTGCTTTAGGGCTACCCGAACCATTGCCACAAGATGAAATGATCTTGTGGCAGGGTGCTCCCAATTGGATCTCCATGGCAAAGCATGTATTTCGTTTGCAATGGCTTAGCTTGTACTTTGCTGTAATTGTGGTTTGGCAATTGATTTCTGTAGCCGGCAGTGAGGGTGGCTTAGCCGCTGGATGGAGTAGCGTAGCACTTGCTTTTGCCCTGGCTGTGATTGGGCTGATATTAGTTGGTCTCATGGCTTATTGGTCTGCTACTGAAGCTCTGTACACCCTAACGAACCGTCGTATCGTGATGAGGGTCGGTATTGTTTTGACCGTGACATTTAATCTCCCGTACAAAACTCTAGGCAGTGCCGGTCTCAAGTTATACAAAGACGGCACAGGTGATATTCCAATGCAAATTGCGACCAAGGATAAGATTGCTTACTTTCATTTATGGCCTCATGCACGTCCATGGCGTCTAGCTACCCCGGAACCAATGATGCGTTGTGTTCCAGAGGCAAAGCAGGTAGCAGCAATCCTGACTGAAGCCTGGATTGCATCGACTGGCCTGAGCAAAAAAGCAGCACAAGAGATTCAAGTTGAGCAAGCGGGAGTGCAAACAGCATGAGCATTCCAGAAAACAAGGATTTTCTGTCACCCGTGGCTAAGATACTAGTGGCCGCTGGCATTGTCATTATGTTGTTATTAGTATTCATTAATAGCCGTGACTTGAGTCAAGTCAGAGAGCCAGATGCAGAACCTGCCAAAGTACTGCAGTTACGTTTTGAAGATCGTCCTGACGGTTCAATCGCGATAATCGATTATAAAACTGGTAAACAAATTGACGCTGTGCAAGGCGAGGCAGGTTTTGTGAGGGGTACCTTGCGTGGGCTTGCGCAGGAAAGAAAGCGGAGGGGATTGGATAGCGGTCCACCCTTTGAATTAATTTATAGAGCAGATGGCCGCTTAACTTTATCGGATACAGCAACGGGTCGTATGGTGGATTTGGAGTCTTTTGGACCTACCAATGCTGGATCATTTTACAGATTGCTTGACCCAGTGTATTTAGCAGCAAAAGTTAAATAATTTTTCTTTTATTTGGAGTAGGAAATGAATTTAGATAGCGCAGAAAGCATGTTGCAAAGTCAAATCCCTGCAAAGGGTGAAGTGAATGAATCTACCAAGATGGCATTGGAAGACGCTGTATTAAGCCCGCGCTTTTATACGACCAATTTTAAAGAGATGGATCGCATCAGCATTGATTCTTTGCGCCCAGAGTGGGATGCATTGATGGCAGAGTATGAAGGCGATAATAATCACGATCACTTTCAGCGCCCCGCAGATATGGACAAGGATTACTCCAATCTTCATCCAGCCCTATATGACGAGTTCGTTGAATTCTTAATCAGTTCTATTACCTCTGAGTTTTCTGGCTGTATTTTGTATGCTGAGATCAAGCGTAAGGTAACTAATCCAGATATGCGCATGTTGTTTGGTTACATGGCTAGAGATGAAAGTCGTCATGCTGGCTTTATTAACCAGTGGCTTAAAGATTTCAATATCGGTATTGACTTAGGCTTTTTAGCAAAATCCAAGAAATACACTTACTTTAGACCAAAGTTTATTTTTTACGCTACCTATCTCTCTGAGAAGATTGGTTATGCCCGTTACATCACTATTTTCCGTGAACTTGAAAATCGCCCTGAAACACGCTTTCATCCGATCTTTTTATGGTTTGAGCGCTGGTGCAATGATGAATTCCGCCATGGTGAATCCTTTGCGTTAATCATGCGTGCTAATCCGAAATTACTCCAAGGCGTTAACAAGCTATGGATTCGCTTCTTCATCCTTGCGGTATATGCCACGATGTATGTGCGTGACCATACTCGTATTGAGCTGTACAAGGCGATGAAGATCTCTCCAACAGATTACGACAAGAAAGTACTTTTCATCACTAACGAAATCATTAAGCAGGTCTTCCCAATTTCTGTGAATTTAGACGACCCCCGCTTCTATCAGTATCTTGAAGAGATGAGAGCGCTGTTTGAGAAGATGGATGCTTATAAAAAAGAGGGCGGCCTGATCAACAAGGTGAAGACGGCTGTTTTAGGTGCTCGTGCTGGTATCGTGTTTTTGAAGTTGTATTTCATGCCAGTCCAAGATAATGCTTTACCGGCTGATGTTCGTATGGTTCCTACTTGGTAATTGTATGAGTATTTTTTGGCCCATCCTCTACTCCATTTTTATCTGGTGGTTTAGCACGGGGATTATTCTATTGTTAAACCAGCGTCATCCGTCGACTTATAAGAATGCTTTTTGGGTGAGTGGTATGGTTTTGGCTTTAGCTTTAGTGGGATTAAAAACTAGCGCTAATTTAAGTTCAGTAGCCGGTGCTTATTGCGGCTTCACCTGCGCTATTTTGGTTTGGGGTTGGCAAGAAATCGGTTTCTTATTTGGTTATGTCACTGGCCCTCGTCGAGAGCCTTGCCCAGAAAATTGTCGCGGCTGGCAAAAGATGTATTTCGCATTTAAGACAATCCAGCATCACGAGATTGCTTTAGTAATTTTGGCTCTAGCTATAACCATGATGACCTGGGGCGGCTCAAACCAAACTGGTTTTTGGACTTTTATGATTCTCTGGCTAATGAGACAGAGCGCGAAGCTAAATATCTTCTTGGGCGTTTTAAATCTCAATGAACGCTTCCTGCCAAATCATCTTAAATATATCTTTACTTACTTCACTTGCAAGCCGATGAATCCTTTGCTTCCGCTATCAGTGATCGGCGGTGTTCTCTGTGCAATACCGTTGTGGCAAGCAGCAGCTCACCCCAGTAGTAGCGATTTCATAGTTGCCTCAATGTCATTGACTGGTGCTATTTTGTCTTTGGCGGTTTTGGAGCATATTTTGATGGTGGTGCCTTTTTCGAGTGAGCGCCTTTGGAAGTGGGGAATGCGATCATAAATACACTCACCATGCGCCGCTTTCCTGCGCCATCCGCAATATTAGAGCTACTAAAGCCAATCACATGGTTTCCTCCAATGTGGGCTTTTGCCTGCGGGGTCATTGCTACAGGCGTTTCCTTCGAAGGGCGTTGGCACTTACTGATCGCTGGTGTCATTCTTGCTGGTCCGATGGTGTGCGCTGCTAGTCAGGCTGTAAACGATTGGTTCGATCGCGAGGTGGATGCTATTAACGAACCACAGCGTCCGATTCCTTCCGGTCGGATGCCAGGGGCTTGGGGTTTATATGTTGCCTGTATTTGGACTGGCCTCTCACTCGTATTGGGTTGGCTAATTAGTCCTTGGGCGTTTGCTGCGACACTGCTTGGTCTTTTGCTAGCCTGGTTCTATAGCATGCCGCCATTACGGTTTAAGCAAAATGGCTGGTTGGGTAATGCTGCTTGTGGAATCTCTTATGAGGGATTAGCTTGGTTCACAGGCTCAGCAGTCATGATGGGTGATTTACTTCCGTCAACACAATCGATTGTTTTGGCAATTCTGTATAGCATTGGTGCGCACGGCATCATGACCTTGAATGACTTCAAGGCAATTGAAGGTGACCGTAAGATGGGCGTGCTCTCTTTACCAGTCCAGCTCGGTGTTGCAGGCGCTGCTGAGAATGCGTGCTTGATGATGTTGGCCCCCCAGTTCGGCGTTTTTGGTCTCTTATTGATCTGGGGTGCTTATTGGCAGGCAGGAGTTCTTGTCTTGCTGATCGCGGGACAAATGGTGATGATGCGTAATTTCTTGCTTGACCCAGTCAAGCGCGCATTATTTCTGAGTGGTTTTGGGGTGCCATTATTTGTTGCAGGAATGATGGTGAGTGCATTTGCAGTGGCAGGACGTTTCTCGGTCAATTAATTCATTTCACTATGAGCGCTTCTGAATCTAACTACCTCACTTGGCCCCAAATCGCTAGACTGGGTTTAGTCCAAGCCTCTTTGGGGTCGATTGTGGTGTTAACGACCTCACTATTAAATCGTGTGATGGTGGTTGAGTTAGCTCTGCCAGCAATCTTGCCTGGTGCCTTAGTGGCCCTACATTACTTCATTCAATTAATACGCCCACGGATGGGTTTTGGTTCCGATCAAACTCGCAGAGCAAGTCCATGGATTCGTGGTGGGATATTGGTATTAGCCAGTGGTGGGGTCTTAGCTGCTGCCTCAACAATTCTGTTAAGTAGCTCAGTTGGATTGGGGATTGCGCTGGCCACAGTTGCCTTTTTAATGATTGGCATTGGCGTCAGCTCTAGCGGTACTGCATTGTTAGTTCTTCTGGCAAAACGTGTAGAGCCTAAAAAGAAGGCTGCCGCTGCTACCTGCGTTTGGTTAATGATGATTTTTGGTTTTGCTTTTACAGCCAGTGTCAGCGGTAAGTTTCTAACGCCATTTTCATTTGAGCGTTTATTAATGGTGTCATCCACCGTCTCTGTAATTGCAGTGGTAGTGACATTCTTAGCAATTTGGGGAATGGAGTCACCTGCTGTAAAAACCGAGCAGTTTACTTCGAATGCAGATGAGACTGAGGCAGCATCTAGCCCCATGAAAGCGAGCTTTCGGGAAGCCTTTGCTGAGGTCTGGAGAGAGAGCAGAGTGCGTTCCTTTACCTGGTTTGTCTTTGTTTCGATGCTAGCGTATAGCTCTCAAGATTTAATCTTGGAACCTTTTGCAGCAGTTGCCTTTGGGTTCTCACCCGCAGAGACAACGACATTATCTGGCTTGCAAAATGGTGGCGTACTCATTGGAATGCTCTTTTTAGCCTTTATTACAAGTAAGGCTAAATCTCAGACATTAACGTCATTGAGCACTTGGACTATTGGCGGCTGTCTTGCTTCAGCCTTGGCAATGCTAGGTCTTGTTTTATCAGGCCCCATTGATAACGTGATTTTCTTTAAGGTGTCTGTTTTCTTACTGGGCATCTTTAATGGCGCATTTTCTATTGCCGCTATCGGATCGATGATGCAATTTGCTAGTGTGGGTAGCGCACAGCGAGAGGGCGTTCGCATGGGAATTTGGGGCGCATCGCAAGCAATGGCCTTTGGTTTGGGTGGAATTATTGGCACTGGCTTAAGCGATATCGCGAGGATTGTTTTAGGCGATCCCGCTTCTGCATATGCCTTTGTCTTTTTCTTAGAAGGTGTTTTATTTGTTGTGGCTGCCTACTTGTCTTATCAGACGCGCTCGCAAAAACAAACAAACGAATTATCAAAGCAGTTGGTAGGTGTGTAAGTTATTAATGATGAAGTGATGCACTCAATATATATGGAGATCAGAATGAGTACCCTAGAAACTTTTGATGTCGTTGTTGTTGGTGGTGGCCCCACTGGAGCCACTGCTGCAAGTGACCTTGCCAAAAAAGGTCGAAAAGTGCTCTTATTAGATCGTATGGGCCGCATCAAGCCTTGCGGTGGTGCGATCCCTCCCCGCTTAATTAAGGATTTTGAAATCCCCGATGAGCTTTTAGTCGCTAAGGCCAATTGCGCCAGAATGATTGCGCCGTCAGATAAAGCAGTTGATATGCATATTGAGGGCGGCTTTGTAGGAATGGTCGATCGCGATAAGTTTGATGAGTTTTTGCGTGTCCGTGCCGCCAATGATGGCGCCGAAAGAAGAACGGGTATCTTTGAGAAAATCACTAGAGATCAAGATGGAGTCTCAGTTATTCACTACCTTGTACGTGGCAAGCATGGCGCGCCTGATGAAACCACAGCCGTTCGTGCTAAGGCGGTGATTGGTGCAGATGGCGCAAAATCAGGAGTAGGCCGTCAGGCTATTCCAGGTGCAAAGGAAGTGGAATACGTCTTCGCTTATCACGAGATTGTTAAAGTTCCTGAAAATCCCCCTGCAGGCTTTGATGGCAGCCGCTGCGATGTGTTTTATCAAGGCGCTTTATCACCGGACTTTTATGGCTGGATATTTCCGCACGGTAAAACCATGAGTATCGGTACAGGAACTGCTGATAAAGGCTTTTCATTGCGCAGTGCAGTCACCGCCCTTAAAAAACAGACCGGCCTCGAGGATGCGGAGATGCTGAGACATGAAGGCGCACCCCTACCAATGAAGCCATTAAAAAAATGGGACAACGGTAGAGATGTGGTGTTGGCTGGCGATGCCGCTGGCGTGGTAGCCCCGGCTTCCGGTGAAGGGATTTATTACGGTATGTATGGTGGCCGAGTAGCTGCAGAAGCAGTAGAGGAGCTACTTGTGACTGGCAATGGCAAGGTTTTAGCAAAAGCCCGCAAAAAATTTATGAAGGAACATGGCACCGTATTTCTGGTACTCGGAATTATGCAGCGTTTTTGGTACAACAGCGATAAACGGCGCGAGCGCTTTGTCAAAATGTGTGAAGATAAAGACGTACAGCGTCTAACCTTTGAATCGTATATGAATAAAAAATTGGTTCGCCGTGACCCTATGGCGCACTTGAAGATTTTCTTAAAAGATACCGCCCATTTATTGGGTTTTGCAAAGGTTTAAGAAGTGGTCATTCAGCAGCAGTGTTTAATTAGTCCTAAAACTGAAGGGAAGTGGAATTATGAGAGATAACAGCGCAACAACCTTAAAGAATAAAACTGGAAAAATGTATCTGATTGGGATCATTGCATTTTCAGGCTTG
>Ga0187845_1002384_pt1 | contig 10167 bp, 10 predicted proteins | sample SpaLakP09_SKY_68_FD_134515 | JGI IMG/M metagenome (GOLD analysis project Ga0187845, IMG submission 134515) | Oligotrophic lake water microbial communities from Sparkling Lake, Wisconsin, USA - SP09_SKY_68 | ecosystem: Environmental > Aquatic > Freshwater > Lake | place: USA: Sparkling Lake... | reverse complement strand
GAATTAAAACTGGTGAGCTCACAAGGCATATTGCTTTCTACACTGCCTTTTTTGGAATTGGTACAGGTTTTTCTTATTTATGCTCGGGATGGATATTAGATGCACTGGGCTGGCGATATGTTTTTGGATTAATCGCTTTAGGCCCACTCACCGCCTTCTTGATTGTCCTTATATTTATTCCTGCGCTTACTCATGAAAAATGGCAAGGTCCGATTCAGATTCGATTGCGAGATATTTTTCCAGTGGATAAATGGCGTTTAGTGTTAGAAGACAAAACGGCCTCTGGATTTATTTTCGGTTACACAGCTCACTCTCTTGAAATGTTCGCATCGCGGAGTTGGATCGTTGCTTTTTTTGGCTTTTGTGCGATTACCTCAGGCGAATCTTTTTTAATAACGGCTACTACGCTAGCTGGCTTAATTAACTTCTTTGGTGTTCCCTCGTCGATCATCGGAAATGAGATTGCTCTAAAAATAGGTCGTCAAAAATGGATTTGTTTTGTCATGCTCTCTAGTGCAGTATTTGGGGTTGCACTGGCTTTATCGACAGGACAGTCTTGGTGGTTAATTATTGCTTTGGCAGTAGGGCATACGATTTTCATCATGGCTGATTCAGCTACTTTGACTGCTGGTTTAGTTGTGAGCGCTCAAGAGAATATTAAGGGTGCTGCGATGGGACTTCATTCCTTAATGGGCTTCGGCGGTGGCTTACTAGGCCCTGCCATTTTTGGTTTTATTCTCGACTTAACGGGTTCACGTGCGTCTCAAATTTCGTGGGTTTGGGCTTATGCTGCTGTAGTTATTTGGGGTGTCTTATTTGTAATTTACGAGCGCCGCAGTGGTTGGGTGAGCAAGCCTCTAGAGCGTAATTAATAACCATCGATGAACTCTAGCTCATCAAATAATAGCTGCTATCACTGCGGTAGTTTTATCCTTCCTGATGATTCTTATGAGCTTGTGTTGGGAGCGATCCCTAGAAAATTTTGCTGTGCTGGTTGTATGGCAGTTGCGCAAACAATTCATGGTGAGGGGCTTGAAGTATTTTATGTGCGTCGGGTGCAGTCAAGTGATAAGCCTGCCACTTATCTTGCATCCAATACCATTCCGGAGAGTCTTGCGCCCTATGATGATCCCTCGTTATTGGGACGCTATACACGTCCTAGCGGTGAATCAGAAAACCTAGAGACCACTTTACGGCTTGAGAAGATTCGTTGTGCAGCTTGTGTTTGGTTGTGTGAGCAGCACTTACGCCGCATACCTGGTGTTAAAGATGTACAAATCAACTATGTGAGCCAAAAAGCAAAAGTAGAATTTTCACCGGAGCAAACAAGCTTGGCACGCCTACTCTTTGAGGTGGAGAGAATTGGTTATGAAGCATGGCCTTTCGAGCCCTCTTTATCTATTGAGAAATCAAAAAAAGAGCGCCGCCAACTACTGACGAGACTTGGTGTTGCGATGCTGGGGATGATGCAAGTCATGATGTTCGCTTGGCCATCCTATACGAGTGATAGCGATATTACTGCTGAGTATGATTTGCTCTTGGGGTGGGCAAGTTGGATTTTGACTGTTCCTGTAATAGTGTATTCAGCTGGGCCGATATTTCAAGCGGCATGGCGCAGTATTCGCTCATTTCATCAGACACATCTATTGGGGATGGATGTGCCAATTGCTTTGGCATTAGCTCTTTCATTCTTTGCGGGCACGGTAAATTTATTAACAGGTTTAGGGCAAGGCTACTTTGACTCTATCACCATGTTTATTGCATTTATTTTGGCAGCGCGCTATGTAGAGTTGCTTGCAAGGCAAGATGCACAGGGCGGTGCCGAAGCTTTAGCAAAGCAATTACCTGCAATCTGTCAGCGCATACCAAATTATCCATCGTCACAATATGTAGAAATTATTCCGGTAGTTAATTGCAATCTAGGTGAGGTCCTACGCATATCGCCTGGCGATATCGTTCCAGCTGATGGCATCTTAATCGAATGCGAGAGTGCTCTCGACGAATCATTGCTGACGGGGGAACCAAAGCCGGTTGATAAGAAAATCGGTGATCGAGTGTATGCAGGAACGCATAACATCTTAAATCCCTTTCTCATGAGAATTGACGTGCTTGGTCAAGCTACTCGCATCGCTGGTATTGCCTCTTTACTCGATCAAGCATTGCAAGCTAAACCGCTAATGGTCAGTCTTGCAGAAAAGTGGGCTGGATATTTTGTGAGTCTCTTGTTATTGAGTGCTTTTCTATCATCAGCTATTTGGATGTATGTTGATTCAAGTAAAGCATGGACGGTGTTAGTTTCTGTATTAGTTGCTAGTTGTCCGTGCGCCTTATCTCTTGCAGTACCCACAGCGATGGCTGCAGCTCAAGGAGCGGTAACCAAATTAGGCTTACTCATTGTGCGCGGTCATGTCTTAGAGGTTTTAGTCAAAGCTACGGACGTAGTACTAGATAAAACAGGGACTCTCACAATGGGTCAGCCAGAATTGAAAGAAGTGTTTATTGCACGCCCTGAATTCTCTCGAGAAGATGTACTCAGACTAGCTGCTTCAATGGAGGCAGGGCAGAAACATCCTCTAGCATTATCTCTATTGCGCGCTGCTGTGGATGACAGTATTCCACTCACCACCCTATCTGAGCCTATTACCAATCAATTAGGTAAGGGACTTAGCTCCGGAGTATATCGACTAGGTAGTGCGGCTTGGGTAGGTACTGAGCAGATTGCGCAAAACGGCCAGTATGGGCAAGTACATCTTGCAGATGAAAAAGGCTTGATTGCGAGCTTTATTTTTTTGGATACTCCAAGAGAGGGGTTGGAGCAATTATTAGCTGCTGCTAAATTTAGAAAGATCAAAGTGCATCTAGTTTCTGGTGACGACCCAGTTACGGTTGCTTGGTGGGCTCAAGAGCTTGGCATTGATAGTTTCCAAGGTGGCTGCTCCCCGGAAGATAAGTACCACTTCATTGAGTGCTTACAAAAAGATGGTCATTTTGTTTGGGCTATTGGTGACGGCATTAATGACGCTCCTTTGTTGGCAGGGGCAGATGTCTCGATTGCGGTGGGAGCGGGCGCACCTCTCGCAACAGCAGGCGCAGATGCGATTTTGACGGCGAGTTCATTGGCACCTTTAGCCACAACATTGCTCTTAGCTGACAAGACTCAGCTAATTATTAAAGAAAACTTGATTTGGGCGCTGCTCTATAACCTCTTGGCTATTCCAGCAGCAATGATGGGCTGGGTCAATCCTTGGATTGCAGGGATCGGGATGTCTTTATCATCACTGGCGGTTACATTAAATGCCTGGCGTCTCAGAAAGGCCTAGACTAAAAAATGGAAAGCCTTTTTCTATTAATTCCTATCTCACTACTCTTAATTGGCCTTCTGGCTTGGATTTTCTATTGGTCTGTTAAGGCAGGTCAGTTTGATGATTTAGAGGGACCAGGAGAGGCGATTTTGATGGACGACGATACGCCAAAATCTAGCAATACTAGCGGAGACTCTCTAACGTAGTTCTTTGCTCCAAGAATATGGAGATGAAGAGCTAATTTCATAGCGTAAATGCACACATCCTTTTTGATCTAGATCAAAACGACTGATTAGGCTTACTTTGATAATGGTTTCAGTCTATTTAGATTCTGTCGCCGTTTGGCCATAAAAAGGAGAAACCATGGGAATTACCGTGGGGAGCAATCAAGATACCTTCAATTACAAGGTTGTCAGTCAATTTGCCATTGTTACTGTACTTTGGGGGATTGTGGGCATGCTAGTGGGGGTCATCCTTGCTGCGCAGCTCATCTGGCCTGAAATTACTTTCAATATTCCTTGGCTAAGCTATGGTCGTTTACGTCCTTTGCATACCAATGCCGTGATTTTTGCCTTTGGTGGTTCGGCATTATTTGCAACGTCTTACTACATCGTACAGCGTACCTGTCAGGCTAGACTCTTTTGTGACAAGTTAGCTGCTTTTACTTTTTGGGGTTGGCAGGCTGTCATTGTTTTGGCTGCCGTAACATTGCCGCTTGGTATTAGCACATCTAAAGAGTATGCAGAGCTTGAGTGGCCAATTGATATATTAATCACCTTAGTTTGGGTGGCTTACGCAGTAGTATTCTTTGGCACCATCATGAAACGTAAAACGAAGCATATTTACGTTTCTAATTGGTTCTTCGGCGCTTATATTCTCACCATTGCCACTCTGCACATCTTTAATAACTTGGAGATGCCGGCAAGCTTATGGAAATCTTACTCAGCTTATGCTGGTGTGCAAGATGCAATGGTGCAGTGGTGGTACGGCCATAATGCAGTCGGCTTCTTTTTAACCACCAGCTTCTTAGGCATGATGTACTACTTCATTCCTAAGCAAGCGGAGCGTCCGATCTACTCATATCGTTTATCAATTGTCCATTTCTGGGCTTTAAATTTCACATATATGTGGGCAGGCCCGCATCACCTACAACATACTTCGTTGCCTGATTGGACTCAGTCATTGGGTATGGTGTTCTCTTTGATTCTGTTAGCTCCATCATGGGGCGGCATGATCAACGGCATTATGACTTTATCTGGCGCTTGGCATAAGCTGCGTAGTGACCCAATCTTGAAATTTTTGGTAGTGGCATTGTCCTTCTACGGTATGTCTACCTTTGAAGGCTCAATGATGTCTATAAAGACTGTGAATAGCTTGTCGCATTACACGGACTGGACTATTGGGCACGTTCACTCAGGCGCACTTGGTTGGGTTGCCATGATCACTATCGGATCTTTATATTATTTGATACCCCGCTTAGTAGGGCAGAAAGATATGTACAGCACACGTTTAATCGAAGTGCATTTCTGGATCGCAACGATTGGAGTGGTGATTTATATTGCTGCCATGTGGATTGCCGGTGTTATGCAAGGTTTGATGTGGAGGGCTTTCGAGTCAGACGGTACATTGACATACAGCTTTGTTGAGTCTGTTAAAGCAACCTATCCTTTCTATGTGATTCGTTTAGTAGGTGGCCTTTGCTACTTAAGCGGCATGTTCTTGATGGCATATAACGTTTACAAAACAGTCGTTGGTAAAACATTTGTGAATGCGCCAATCCCACAAACATCTATAGCTGCTCACTAAGGAGAAGAAAATGTCTAATGAAAATAAATTCTTCTCCCATGGAACGATTGAAAAGAATGTTGGCTGGTTAATTATTGCTACGATCGTAGTGGTTTCTATTGCTGGATTAGTTCAAATTGTTCCATTGTTTTTTCAGCACACCACTACTGAGCCAAGCCCGGGAGTAGTTCCATATACGGCATTGCGTTTGGCTGGTCGCGATATTTACCAGCGCGAAGGTTGTGTTGGTTGCCATTCTCAACAGATCCGTACATTACGATCAGAGGTTGAGCGATACGGCCCCTATTCTCTTGCTGGTGAGTCTGTCTATGATCATCCATTCTTGTGGGGGAGTAAACGTACCGGACCTGATTTAGCTCGTGTGGGGGGTCGCTACTCAGATGCTTGGCACCAGATTCACCTGAATAATCCACGTGATGTGGTGCCTGAGTCCAATATGCCTGGATACCCTTGGCTACAGAAGAACGCTGCTGATACTTCATCGATTCAGGCGCACATGCTTGCAATGCGTCGGCTTGGAGTGCCTTATACCGATGAAGAGATCTCTAAGGCACCTAAAGAGTTAGAAGGTAAGACGGAGATGGATGCATTAGTTGCCTATCTCCAAGGCTTAGGTATTTCACGTCGTTACGTCACTATTGATGAAGTAGTGACTAAGTAAATTACCAGAATTATTAATTAAAACGATATCAATCAAATGGAACTGATTACACCTTATCTCTCTGCATTTTCAACAGTAATAGGACTCCTCTTTTTTGTTGGAATTGTTTGGTGGGCATGGTCACCGAGTAGGCGGTCCGCTAACAAGGAGTCAGCCGAGCTTCCATTTGATCTCCCAGATGAATTTAGTAAGGACAAATTATGAGTGACTTTTTTAGTAGCGCTTGGAGTAATTACATTGCACTCGTTTCATTAGTTGGCATTGTTTGGTGTATCTGGCTACTGTTTTCGCAACGTAAAGCCAAGGTATTACATACGGCTGATGGTGCGGTTGCTGATACGGGTCATGTTTGGGACGGTGATTTGCGTGAATTAAACAATCCATTGCCGCGTTGGTGGATGTGGATGTTCTTGTTGTCATGTATCTTCGCCTTAGTTTACTTAGTGCTGTATCCAGGATTAGGCTCTTATCCTGGTATCTTGGGCTACAGTACTGATGGTGCACTCATGAGCTCTATGACAAACGCGAATAATGAGTTAAAGCCTGTTTATGCAAAATACGTCAAGATGGATATCGAGCAGGTTGCTGCAGATCCAAAGGCTCGTGAAATGGGCCAACGTTTATTCTTGAACTCTTGCGCTCAGTGTCATGGTTCAGATGCGGGTGGCTCTAAAGGTTTCCCAAATTTAACTGATGGCGACTGGCTCTATGGTGGTTCCCCAGAAAATATTAGGACCACTATTGTTAATGGCCGAGCCGGTGTCATGCCTCCATTTCCTCAGTTAGATGATAAGCAGATTGCGGATGTGACGAATTATGTTCGCAACCTCTCTCGCTTGCCAGCAGATGACCTGAAAGTGGCTCGTGGTGCAGAGGTATTTAAAGCTAATTGCATAGCTTGTCATGGCGCAGATGGCAAAGGCAATATTGTCTTAGGCGCCCCGAACTTAGCTGACAAGACTTGGTTATATGGCAGCTCAGAAGCAGTAGTTATTGAGACTCTTACTAAGGGTCGTATGGCAATGATGCCTGCTCAAGATAAGGTACTCAGTTCTGAGAAGATTCATCTTTTAACAGCCTATGTTTGGGGTTTATCGAATAATAAATCTGCAGCTAAGTAAATCGTGTCAAATCGATTGCCTATTGGAAAGCCTATTGCTATAGATGTCATCGAGGAATCTCTTTATGAGGTTCGGCAAAAGATTTATCCACGTTCAGTAAGCGGGATCTTTGCTCGCTGGAGAATTGTCTTAGTTATTGCTACCCAACTATTGTTTTATGGCTTGCCATGGGTCAGTTGGAATGGTCGTCAAGCGGTACTCTTTGATTTAATTCAGCGTAAGTTTTATATCTTTAGCTTGGTTTTGTGGCCACAGGATGTGATCTACTTGACGCTTCTGCTGATTCTTTCTGCATTAGCACTTTTTCTATTTACTGCGGTTGCTGGCCGTTTGTTTTGTGGCTACGCCTGTCCACAGACGGTTTATACCGAAATCTTTATGTGGATCGAACGCAAGGTTGAGGGTGACCGATTTGCACGGATTCGCTTAGATGGTGAAGAGTGGCCTTGGAGCAGCCACAAGTGGCGTCTAAAAATCACTAAGCATTTTCTGTGGCTCGTCATTGCATTTTTGACTGGCTTTACTTTTATTGCTTACTTCACACCTATTGAAACTCTGAGTACGGCCATTCTGCATTTATCACTAGGACCATGGCAAACCTTTTGGTTGTTTTTCTATAGCTTTGCTACTTGGGGGAACGCTGGATTTATGCGTGAACAGGTTTGCAAATATATGTGTCCATACGCCCGTTTCCAAAGCGTGATGGTTGATAAAGATACTTTCCTAGTTACCTACGATAAGATACGTGGAGAGCCAAGAGGCAGTCGCAGTAAGTCCGATGATCATACAACTCTTGGTTTAGGTGATTGTGTTGATTGCAGTATTTGTGTCCAAGTCTGTCCAACGGGTATTGATATTCGTGATGGCCTTCAATATATGTGTATTGGTTGTGGAGCTTGTATTGATGCTTGCGATCAAGTGATGGAGAAAGTCGATTATCCAAAAGGATTGATTCGGTATACAACTGAACGGGCTATTGAAGATCAAGAGAGTAATCAAAGTGCGATACGCCATATCTTGCGCCCCCGCGTCTTGATTTATGCCGCTTTTATTGCTGTTCTTTCTACTGCCTTCTTGATATCTCTAGCGACACGTAATCCCTTGCGAGTGGATGTCATGCGAGATCGTGGCGCTTTAGCTCGAGAAGTAGACGGTGTTCGGATTGAAAATATCTACCGCATTCAGATTATGAATGCCTCTGAACATAATATGAACGTGCAAGTGAAGGCAAGCGGCTTGCCAGATTTACTGATCCTGAATTCTCAGGGGCAGCTTGTTACTGAGATTAAGGTTGGCCCAGCAAGTAATTTACTGATGCCTATCAAAGTAAGTACAGCAATTGGTATAAATGAGTCAGGTAATTACCCAATTCATTTTGATGTACTTGCTCAGGAGTTATCTGGGGATGGAATGATCATCCGAACTCGTGAAGAAAAATCAAGCTTTATTATTCCCCGCTAATCTATATAGCGAAAGATGAGGAGGATGAATATGTCAGAACAAGAAGCAAGTAAGCCCTGGTACAAGCAAATGTGGCCATGGTTGCTCATTAGTGGACCTGCGATAGCTGCAATCGGATGCGTGATTACGATTTATCTTGCCATTAATTTATATTCAGACAAGCCAGTGCGGGATGGCGTTCTTAAGCATGGACTAAAAGTAGAGCAGGTTCGCCAATGAAGTACCGCCTATTTATCTGGATTATGTGGCCATCTTTTTTAGTTTCTATTTTGGCAGAGGGGCTATTTTTTAGTATTGTTCATCCTGCCGAATTACTATTTTTTGGCCACCATCCGAATATTTCTGATGAAGGTATCTACACTATTGGATTTTTCGTTATTTGGATTTTTTGCTCATTCTCCAGCGCATTAACGGCATACATTTTGCCAGGAATTACTGCAGATGAAGATAAGGGTTCTGATCGCGGCCTACTCTAAAGCTAGGCACTTACTTACCCACTTAGACGCAATTGGGTTTGATTTGAGTTATACGTTCTGGATTCTGAATACCAGCTAATTCATAGAGACCATTCATATCAATCAGTTTAATATGACGTTGCTTAATCTGAATGAGTCCAGATTCTGCAAATCGGGATAGCATACGACTCACTGTCTCAATCTGAATGCCTAAGTAGCTGCCAATCTCTACACGGCTCATCCGTAAATCAAATTCATTATTAAGGTAGCCACGAGCAGCAAGACGTTGCGATAAATTAAGTAAGAAAGTTGCCAAACGCTCTTCTGCACGCAAGCTTCCAAGTGAGAGTAGGTGGCGTTGGTCTTGAGTAAGCTCGCGACTCAGAATACGGTGGAACTGCTTCTGTAGCATGGGGATCTGGCGCGCCAAATCCTCAAACGCTTCATATCGAATAATGCAGACTTCACTCTCTTCAAGGGCAATCGCTTCGGATTGATAGTGACCATCACCAATTCCATCCAGACCTAAGATTTCACCAGGTAGATGGAAGCCAATCACTTGCTGCCGGCCATCCTCTAAGCAGTATTCGGTTTTGAGGGTGCCAAAGCGGATGCTATACACTGCATCCAAGGGTTCACCATAGCGGTAGAGGCTTTCACCTTTTTGTAGGTGAACGCGCTCTTTAACAAGGGTATCGATCTTGGCGATATCGCTAGAACTGATGCCGACTGGCAGGCAAAACTGACCCAGCACACAGACTGAGCATTTACTGCTTGGGTTATCCGAGCTGGTGTAATTCATATTGGCTCAAGTTATCAGACAAGTTTATTCTACTCGGGTAATGTGTAATTTATATATATTTCTATGACGGTTGATATCTAGATGCTAACCATTAGTCTATTGCTAGCTGTGTTTTTAGGCGCTTTAGTGAGCGGATGGCATTGCGCCCTGATGTGTGGCGGCATTGCTGCAGCGATTGAGCGCCAGGGCGAGGGTCATGGGGCAGCTTATGCTCCATTGCAGAGCAAATCCCAACTGTTCTATCTTCAATTGATCATGCACTTTGGGCGTCTGACAACGTATGTATTGCTTGGTGCGATCGCTGCGTGGGCTGGGATGCTTGTTTGGCAGCAGAACATGATCCCTATTCAGCGCCCATTGTTTGCCTTTACCTCTTTAATCTTGATCCTCATGGGCTGGCAATTATTGAGCCAGCACTCTAAAAGTCCTTTATTGGTGGGTAAGTGGCTTGGCACTCGTATGGCTAACTATTGGACCAAATACTTAGGACGCTTTGCTAGCAGGTCATCTCGTTGGTTTAGTGGCATGTTGTGGGGTCTTGTTCCTTGTGGCCTGGTAT
>Ga0187845_1002381_pt1 | contig 10174 bp, 6 predicted proteins | sample SpaLakP09_SKY_68_FD_134515 | JGI IMG/M metagenome (GOLD analysis project Ga0187845, IMG submission 134515) | Oligotrophic lake water microbial communities from Sparkling Lake, Wisconsin, USA - SP09_SKY_68 | ecosystem: Environmental > Aquatic > Freshwater > Lake | place: USA: Sparkling Lake... | reverse complement strand
GCGCAAGGTGGGGTGATGGACGAGGCCTTGACGGAACGGCGGCGCTCCGGGGCCGCGCGCGGCTGACTTCGACCATGCACATCGAAATCCAACCCGGCATCCGCCTGTTCGTCGACATCGAAGGCCTGGGGCACGTCCCGGACGGCCGCAGCCTGCGCCAGAAGCCGACGCTGGTGCTCATCCACGGCGGGCCGGGCTTCGACCACACCGCCTTCCGGCCGTTCTTCAGCCGCTTCGTCGACCTCTGCCAGGTCGTCTACTTCGACCTGCGCGGCCATGGCCGCAGCGACGCCAGGCCAGCCGAGGAATGGCGGCTGGACGTGTTTGCCGACGACGTCGTGCGGCTTTGCGATGCGCTCGGCATCGTCAAGCCCATCGTGCTGGGCCAGAGCTTCGGTGGCTTCGTCGCACAGCGCTACCTGGCCCGCCACCCGGCGCATCCGGCCAAGGTGGTGCTGTCGAGCACCTCGCACCACTTCGGTCTCGCTCGCAAGATCGAGCGTTTCGGGCGGCTGGGCGGGCCGGACGCGGCGCAGGCCACGCGCGACTTCTGGGAGCGGCCTGGCCCGGACACCTGGGCGGCCTACGAGCGGCTGTGCCGCCACCTCTACAACACCCGGCCAAGGAAGCCCGACGCCGGCGGCTGGATGATCTTCAAACCCGAGATCCTGTTCGAACACACGCGCACCGAACTGCCCGGCATGGACCTGCGGCCAGGTCTTGCGGAGGTGCAGTGCCCGGTGCTCGTCATGGCCGGCGAGCAGGACCCGGTCACGCCGGTCGAGGACGCCGAGGAGATCGTCGCCGCGCTGCCGCCACAGTGGGCCAGCTTCGAACGCTTCCCCGGTGTCGGCCACGGCGCCTGGCGCGACGACCCGCAAGCCGCCGAGCGCGTGCTGCGGCGCTTCCTCGGGCAGTGAGCAAGGCGCGTTGCGCCGGCTTCGGGCCACTTGATAAAAAGGGGCGGTCTGACCCCTGTGCTGCCCGGCGGGGCCTGGACATTGCTTGACAATCCCTTTCCGCCCTCCCCACCGCCCCCATGTCCGAGCTCACACCCAGTCAGTGGAGCCTGCTCCCCGATGAGCCGGATGAGCCCGCCGCGCCCGATCCGCTGGTGCAGGCCGCATCTGCCGCGCTGCGCTGCCGCGATGGCCATTTCTACGAGCTGACCGGCCAGGTCAACCGCGCCGGCGAACCGCAGGCCGGTCTGGCCGAGCGCTGGCAGCGCTTCTTCGCGGCCGGCGGCGCGGCCGGCTGGCAGGAACTGTCGGCCAAGGCCTTGCGGGTGCAGCGCCGCGTGCTGGAAGACGGCGCCAGCTACAACGTCCACAGCGACGGCCCGCCGCTGCCCGGCGAGGGCGGCCTTGAGCGCGCCCCGCTGGCCCGCCACTGGCCGCTGGAACTGCTGCCCATGCTCATCGAGCCCGACGAGTGGCGCGACATCGAGGCCGGCATCATCCAGCGCGCGCGGCTGCTGGACGCGGTCATGGCCGACACCTACGGCGAGCGCCAACTGCTGCGTGACGGCCTGCTGCCGGCCTCCCTCGTGCTGGCACACCCGCAATACCTGCGCGCCATGCACGGTGCCAAGCCGCCGGGCGGCGTGCACCTGCATGTGCTGGCCTTCGACCTGACGCGTTGCGCCGATGGCAAATGGTGGGTGGTCGCCCAGCGCACGCAGGCCCCGTCGGGCCTGGGCTATGTGCTGGAAAACCGCCTCATCATTGCCCAGCAGTTCCCCGAGGCCTTCCGCCAGATGGCCGTGCAGCGCCTGGCCGCCAGTTACCGCGACTTCATCCGCACACTGACCCAGCTGTCTCCTGCCGGCGAGCGCAGCCGCGTTGCGCTGCTGACGCCGGGGCCGCGCAACGAGACCTATTTCGAGCAGGCCTTCCTGGCGCGCTACCTCGGCATCACGCTGGTCGAGGGCGCAGACCTGACCGTGCGCGCCGACAAGGTCTACCTGAAGACCCTGGCCGGCCTGGAGCGCGTGCATGTGTTGCTGCGCCGCGTGGACGACACCTGGCTGGACCCGCTGGAGCTGCGCCCCGACTCCATCCTCGGCGTGCCCGGGCTGCTGCAGGCGGTGCGCGCTGGGGAGGTCATCCTGGCCAACGCGCCCGGCTCGGGCTGGCTGGAAAGCCCGGGTCTCACCGCCTTCTGGCCCGGCGTGGCCGAGACGCTGCTGGGCGAAGACCTGAAGCTGCCGGCCATCCAGAGCTGGTGGTGCGGCGAGGAGAGCGCCTGGCGCACGTTGCGCCCGCGCCTGGCCGAGTTCGTCGTCGTGCCCACCTTCTCGGCCAGCAGCACCACGCAGCACTTCAACCCGGTCGTGGCCGCCGAGCTTGGCGAAGAGGGCCTGCGCGCCCTGGCCGCGCGCATCGATGCCGACCCCACCGCCTTCACGCTGCAGGCCCGCGTCAAACCCACCAAGCAGCCCGTCTGGTTGCGCGGTTCACTGGATCCTCGCGTCGCCGTGCTGCGCGTCTTCGCGATGACCGACGGGCAGGGTGGCTGGACCGTGCTGCCCGGCGGCCTCACCCGCGTGGCGCCCAGGCGCGACCCGCTGGCCGACGCCTGGCTGTCCATCCAGCGCGGCTCCCTGAGCACCGACACCTGGGTCATGACCGACGGCGAGGTCGACCCCACCACGCTGCTGGCCCAGCCGCTGCTGCCGGCCGACCTGGCGCAAGTGCACTGGACCGTGACCAGCCGTGCCGCAGAGAACCTGTTCTGGCTGGGCCGCTACACCGAGCGTGCCGAGAACAGCGCCCGCCTCGCACGCCATGTCATCGAGGCCAGCGGCATGGTGCAGCGCGGCGCCATGCCGCCGACCATGCTGCCGCTGCTGGACGCGCTGGCGCGCCGCCACGGCCTCGTCGGCGTCAATGCGCCGCGAGCGCAGGACGACCCGCGCGGCTTCGAGCGTGCGCTGTTGTCGGCGCTGCTGCCCAGCGCCGCCGTCCACAGCGTCGGCTGGAACCTGCGCGCGCTGCAGGGCTGCGCCCAGTCGCTGCGCGAGCGCCTGTCGCCCGAGGCCTGGCGCCTCATCCACGAGGCTGCCGCGCAGTTCGAGCAGCATCTGCGCGCCGTGCTCGACCGGCCGGGTGCGGCCACGCCGGCGAGCGACGTGCTCAACGTGCTGGCCCGCGCCGACACCCACCTGGCCGCCATCACCGGTGCCCAGACCGACCGCATGACGCGCGACGACGGCTGGCGTCTGCTCTCCATCGGCCGCCAGCTGGAGCGCCTGTCCTTCCACGCCGAGGTGCTGGCCGAGGCTTTCGAACAGGACCTGGCCCTCACCGAGGACGGCTTCGGCCTGCTGCTGGGCGTGTTCGACTCCACCATCACCTACCGCGCCCAGTTTCAGGCGCGCCGCGAGGCGCCGCCGCTGCTGCATCTGCTCGTGCACGACACCGACAACCCGCGCTCCCTCGCCTGGGTCGCGCGCACGCTGCGCGACCGCTTTGCCAAGCTCGCCCGCCACGACCCGGGCTGGGCTGCGGACATCACGGCCGAGTTGCCGGTGCCCGAGGCCTGGCCACTGGCCGAACTGGCCGCGCCCGGCCCGGCCCTGGTCGATCACCTCAAGCGCGCGGCGGCGCAGGTCGGCGAGCTGTCCAGCATCATCAGCCAGCGCTATTTCGCCCACGTCATCGGTGCTGAGCAACGCGTATGGCAGTGAAGCTCGCCGTCCACCACATCACCGAGTACACCTACGACGACTCGGTGGAATGGGCCCACCACGCCGCCTGCCTGGCACCGCAGGACACGCCCTGGCAGGACATTCACGACTGGCGCCTCAACATCGACCCGTTGCCCGACGGCTGGGGCGTGGGCTGGAACGACGTGGGCCTGGAGCTGGGCCCCGCCGAGCTGGCCCGGCGCCTGCGCCGCGACCCCTGGGGCAACCGCCACCTGAGCTTTGGCCATGCACGGGTGCACGAGAAGCTGGTTGTCGACAGCCGCTTCATCGCCGAGCTGCAGGAGCGGCCCGAGCCCGACCCCACGCGCGGCCCTGCCTGGGAGACCGTGGCCCGCAGCCTGCGCTACCGCGCCGGCCGCGCGCTGCAGGCGGCCGACGAGTTCGCGCTGGCCTCCACCTACGCCGCGCCCGACGACGCGCTGGCCGCCTATGGGCGCCGCGCCTTCACGACCGGCCGCACGCTGGCCGCCGGTGGGCTGGCGCTGATGCACCAGATCCACACCGACCTGCGCTACCTGCCGCACAGCACCACGGTGGCCACCCGGGCCGCCGACGCGCTGGCGCAGCGCAGCGGCGTCTGCCAGGACTTCGCTCACGTCTTCATCGCCGCCTGCCGGTCTCTTGGCCTGGCGGCGCGCTACGTGTCGGGCTATCTGCTGACGCGCCCGCCGGAGGGCGCGGCCCCGCTGGTCGGCGCCGATGCCTCGCATGCCTGGGCCGAGATCTGGTGCCCCGAGCAGGGCTGGCTGGCGCTGGACCCGACCAACGACGTGCCGGCGGGCCTGGACCACGTCACGCTGGCCTGGGGGCGTGACTACGGCGACGTGGCGCCGCTGCGCGGCGTGCTGCGCGGTGGGGGCGTGGCGACGCTGAGCGTGAGCGTCAACGTCGAGCCTGTGGCGGCACAGAGTCCCGCGGCGCAATCGCAATCGCAGTCGCAGTCGCAAGGGATGTGACCGGCTGATTTCCAGAGGGTCGCGCGACCCTGCGCGCTGCCGGCCTGAACAGGGCGGCCGACAGCGCCAGCCCTAGCAGCCACAGCACCGACATCGCTCCGCCGCCGCCCGAGCTGCCTGAGGAACCGCTCGTCGTGGCGGCCGCCGTCACGGTGATCGTCTGCGTCTTGGTGGCCTGCGCACCGGCGCTGTCGGTCAACGTCAGCTGCACGGTGAAGCTGCCGGCCGCGCTGGTGGCCACGGTGGCCGTCGTGCCCGTCGTGCTGCCGCTCAAGCTGGCGATGCCGCTGCCGGCCGTGATGCTCCACTGATAGCCCGTCAGCGTGCGCCCGGCCGGCGCGCTGGAGCCGGTGCTGTCCAGCGTGACGTTGTTGCCCGCCGTCACGGTCGTTGCCGACGGGCTGATGCTGGCCGTGGGTCCGAGCGCCGTCACCGTGACCGTCGTGTTCGCGCTGCCGGTCTGGCCCAGCGAGTCGGTCACCGTCAGCGTGACGACGAAGGTGCCGCTGCTGCTGCCCAGCGTGGCCACCGTCGCCGTCGCGGCGTTGGTGGCGCTCGTGAAGCTGGCGAGGTTGGCCGGGCTGGGGCTGACCGTCCACTGGTAGCTGGCGATGCTGAAGCCTGTGGCCGCCTTGGCGCTGCTGCCGTCGAAGCTGACCGGCGTGCCGGCCGCCACGGCGCTGGCCGAGGCGACGATGCCCACCGTCGGCGCGGCAGGCGCGGTGACGGTGATGGCCTGGGTCCTGGTGGCCTGCTGGCCGAGGCTGTCGGTGATGGTGAGCTGCACGGTGACGCTGCCGATGCCGGTCGTCTTCAGGCTGGCCGTGGCCGCGTTGGTGGCGCCGCTGAAGCTGGCGAAGCCCGCGCCGCTGGTGATGGCCCAGGCCCAGCCGGTGACGGTGCGCGTGCCGGGCGCAGTGGAGGCGCTGCCGTCCAGGCTGACGGTCGTGCCGGCCGCGACCGTCGTGGCACTGGCGGTGATGCTGGCTGTCGGCGCGGCGGTGTTGGCGGCGGCGGCGACGGCGGCGCCCACGTCCAGCAGGCCGGCGCCGCAGGTGGAGGTGGTGCAGTAGCACTCGTCCTGCGCCACGGCAGTCGGCGCGCGGCACACGGGCACGCTGCTGCCGGCAGGTTGCGCCGGGAAGCTGCGCGCCGTCGACTGCAGCAGCGACTTGATCTGCGCGGGCTTGAGCGCCGGGTTGGCCGACAGCATCAGCGCCGCTGCGCCGGCCACCATGGGCGCGGCGAAGCTGGTGCCCACCGAGTAGTTGCTGCTGCTGCTGTAGGTGTGGCTGCCGGCGGTCGTCGTGCCGCTGTTGGTGGCGGTGAGGATGGGATAGAGGCACGTGCCGCTCAGGTTCACGCAGTTGCCGCCGGGCGCGGCGATGGCGACCTGCGGGCCGATGCTGGAAAAGCCGACCTTGGTGCCCACATGCCGCACGCCGGCCACGGCGATGACGCCCGTGCAGTTGGCCGGCACGCCCACCGCCAGGCCTTCCTCGTTGCCGGCCGCCACGACGACGGTGACGCCCGCTGCGACGAGCTGCGTGATCGCATCCTGGTAGGCCGCGCTGCAATTGCCGCTGCCGCCCAGGCTGAGGTTGATGACCTTGGCCGGGTTTGTGTTGCTGGTCGGCACGCTGGTCAGGCCGGCGGCCCACAGCATGCCGGCAATGATGTCGGAGTCGGTCCCGCCGCACTTGCCCAGCACACGCACGGGCAGCACCTTCACGTCGTAGCCCACCGAGGCCATGCCGACGCCGTTGTTGGTCTGCGCGCCGATGATGCTGGACGTCTCGGTGCCATGCCAACTGCTGTTGGTGGCGGCCACGCCGGTGCCGCACTGGCCCGCCGTCGTCCAGTCGCCCGGGTCGGTCGCGTCGGCATCGCGGCCGCCGCCGTCGCCCGACGTGGTGGTCGAGCTGACGAAGTCGTAGCCGGGCAGCAGTTTGGCTGCGAGGTCGGGGTGGGTCAGCAGCACGCCGGTGTCGATGTCGGCGACCACGAGGCTGGAGGAGCCCGTCGTGAAGGCCCAGGCGCCCACCGCGTTGATGGCCGACACCAGCGTCGCATCGGCCGGCTGCAGATACCACTGGCCGGCGGCCAGCGCGGCGCCCGAGGCGGCGGGCAGCAGCGGGTCGTTCGGCAAGGCCAGCGCGTGGCGGCGCTCGTCGGGCACGGCGTACTCCACGTCGGCATCCCGGGCCAGCCGGGCGGCCAGCGCGGCCGACGTCAGCGTCCGGTCACCCCACACCACCTGGCTGCGCGCGTCGATCATGCGGCCGTTGCGCAGGCCAAGGCCGTGGCGGCCGGCGAGCGTGGCGGCCTGTTGCGGACCGCGCTCGCCGCGTTCGCGCGCGGCGCGCATCAGCGGGCCCAGCGCCTTGAACTTGACGATGACGCGCGCCTCATCGGCGTCGGTGGTGGCGGCATGCGCGGGCAGGGCGGCCAGCACCAGCGCGAGCAGGGCGATGGCGGCGATCAGCGCGAGCAGGACGGGAGCGAGGGAGCGAAGGGAAAGGCGGCGCACACGGACCTCCGGTCGGTAGGGCGCCATGTTCCTGCATCCCCGTATCTGCCTTGATGCCGCTTTGTGTCAAGGCCGATACAAGCCGGTTCAATAACCCTTGGCGACCGCTTCAGGGCTCAGCTTCGCAGCAGTGGCAGCACGGAGGCCGCCATCAGTGCCGCAGCAACCCAGTTGAAGGCCTGCAGCGCGCGGGGCCGGTGCAGCCAGCGGCGCATCTGCTCGCCCAGCAGTGCCCAGGAGCCGCAGCAAGGCAGGTTGACGAGCACGAAGATGGCGGTCAGTGCCGCGATGCCCAGGCTGCCGTAGGCCGTGACGGCGGTCAGCGCCATGGCCCAGGCCTTGGGGTTGACGACCTGGAACAGCGCCGCCGCGCCAAAGCCCATCGGTCGGCCTGCGCTGGTGCCGTCTCCCGTCGTCGGCGGCGTCGCGGTCGCGACCTTCCAGGCCAGGTAGAGCAGGTAGGCCAGGCTCGCCCACTTCAGCCCGTCGTGCAGGCCGGGGTAGCGGGTGAAGACCTCGCCCAACCCCAGCCCGACGAGCACCAGCATGACGCCGAAGCCGAAGCTGATACCCAACAGGTGCGGCAGGCTGCGCCGCCAGCCAAAGTGGGTGCCGGAGGCCAGCAGCATCAGGTTGTTGGGGCCGGGCGTGATGGAGGTGACGAAGGCGAAGCCGGTCAGGGCGAGCAGGGTGGCGCTGGTTTCCATGACGCAACTCTAGGCAAGTGGGTGGCGCATGGGATTGCGTTCTGAGGTGTGGAGCGTCTTGGCTGTGCAATCATCTGCGGTCATGGATGCTATTGACGAGAAGATCTTGCGCGAATTGGTGGCGGACGGCCGCGTGACCAACGCCGAGCTGGCCCAGCGCATCGCGCTCAGCCCCTCGGCCTGCCTGCGTCGTGTGCAGGAGCTGGAGCGGCTGGGCGTCATCAAGGGCTACCGCGCGGTGCTGGACCCGGCACGGCTGGGGCTGGGCTTCGTGGCCTATGTGGCCATCGGCCTGTCGCGCCACACGCGGGAGGAGCAGCTCGGCTTCGAGCAGGCGATGAAGACCTGCGCCGTGGTGCGCGAGTGCCACAACGTGACCGGCACCTTCGAGTACCTGTTGCGCGTGGAGGTGGCCGACTTGCCGGCCTACAAGCGCTTTCATGCGGACGTGCTGGGCGGCCTGCCGCAGGTCAGCATGATCACCAGCTACATCGTCATGGACTCGCCCAAGGACGAGCGCGGTTAGGGTGTGTTCACACCTAACGCGTCATGGCCCGCGAGCGCCCCGCCCGCTTGTTGGTGAACATGGCCTCGTCGGCGTGGCGCATCAGCGCGTCGGGCGTGCGGCCGTCGTCGGGGAAGTGGGCCAGGCCCAGGCTGCTGCCCACGCGCACCTGGGCGCCACCGCTCAGCGTGATGGGCTGGGTCAGGGCGTCCAGCAGCCGGTTCAGCACCGGCTCGGCCTCGGCCGGCGCCTCGGCTGGGGACAGCAGCACGACGAATTCGTCGCCGCCCAGCCGCGCCACCGTGTCGCTGGCGCGCAGGCCGGCTTGCAGCCGGGAGGCCACGGCCTTGAGCACCTCGTCGCCGGCGTCGTGGCCATGCTGGTCGTTGACCTGCTTGAAGCCGTTCAGGTCCAGATAGGCGAGCGCAACGACATGGCCGTGGCGCTCGGCGCCGTTGATGGCTTGCTTGAGGCGGTCGGCCAGCAGCAGGCGATTGGGCAGGCCGGTCAGCGCGTCGTGCAGCGCGGCGTGCTCCATGCGCGCCTCGTGGGCCTTGCTCTGGGTGATGTCCACCATCATCCACAGCGTCTCGCCGCCGCTGCCTGGCAGCGCCACGCCGGCCAGGTCCACCCAGATCAGCGTGCCGTCCCGGCGGCGCATCTGCAGTTGCGTGCGGAACCGCCCGCCGGCGCGGATCTGCGGGTAGGCCACGGCCCCCAGGGTCTCGTAGGCAGCGGCGTCGAGGTGCAGCTGGCGCACCGGCACGCCCAGCAGTTCGCCCTCGGCATAGCCGAACATGCGCTCCAGGGCATGGTTGCGCCAGCCGATCTTGCGGTCGTGAAGCTTGGCGATGCCGACGAGGTCGCTCTCCAGCATCGCCTCCTGGTCCAGCGTGAGCTGGTGCAGCTGCTGGCGGATGCGGTGCGTCTCGCTGATGTCGAACATCACCGAGCGGCTGCGCAGGTAGCCGCCGCTCGCGTCGTAGATGGCCGTGGCCGACAGGCTGACGCGGCGTGTCTCGCCCTGGCGGCCGGTGACGGTGAACTCCAGGCCCGACACGCGGCCCTCGCGGATGAAGCGCGGGAAAGCCTCGTTGAAGAGGGCGCGGCCCTCGGCATCGAAGAAGTCCGCCGGGCTGGCGCGGCCGATGAGCTCGTCGGCGGTGCAGCCCAGCCACTTCAGACCCAGTGCGTTGAGCTGCAGGAAGTGGCCGTGGCCGTCCAGCGCGTAGTAGGCGCAAGGGGCGTTGTCGTAGAGGTCTTGCAGGCTATGGCGCGCCTCATCGGCCTGGGCCTGCAGCGTCTTGCGCGCGGTGATGTCGGACTCGATGACGACGAAGCCGCTCAGGTCGCCGGTATCGCCCTGCAGCGGCTGGATCTCGATGTCGACCCAGAAGTCACGGCCGTCCTTGGCGCGGTGCATCAACTCCACCTGGCAGCCCAGGCCCACGCTCATCGCCTCGCGCATGCCTTGCACGGTGTCCTTGTCGGTCAGCTCGGAGTGCAGCAACTCGCTGGGCAGTCTGCCCAGCGCCTCGGCCTGCGTGTAGCCGCTGATGCGCGTGAAGCCCTCGTTCACCCAGGTGATGCGGCGCTCGATGTCGGTGATCATGACCGCGTTGGTGGTGTGGCTGGCGACCGTGGCCAGCCGGGCCAGGTCGGCCGTCATGCCGCGCGCCATCTGCTCGGCGCGCGTGCGGCCGGCGGCCAGCAGATAGACCGACAGGCCCAGCAGCAGACTCAGCAGCGCGCCGCCCACCCCGATGC
>Ga0187845_1002380_pt1 | contig 10174 bp, 10 predicted proteins | sample SpaLakP09_SKY_68_FD_134515 | JGI IMG/M metagenome (GOLD analysis project Ga0187845, IMG submission 134515) | Oligotrophic lake water microbial communities from Sparkling Lake, Wisconsin, USA - SP09_SKY_68 | ecosystem: Environmental > Aquatic > Freshwater > Lake | place: USA: Sparkling Lake... | reverse complement strand
TTCTTATATCGTTCATTAACGTTATATTTACGCTTTTTATATAAGATTTTCGTAAAAACGGATTCTTTTTTTATAAGAAGATGATTAGTGGGATTTAGATTAAATCCAACGAAACATAGAAGCAAATGAAATACTTTGGATGATATGTAGTAGTATTAAGAGACATGGAGTCGAGCTACGAGCCGGCACGTTCGTTGGCACTGGTATTTTAGGATATTACAGAGAGCTGATAGGCGTATATCATATGTACACAAGAAAGGATGTATGAAGACCTTTTTGTTTTAAAGAATTTTACTCTTAATTTAAAACGAATTTTTTTCATATTTTTTAAAGATCTAAAAGAAGAGAATGCAAGAACCTTTATTAGTAGGTGGTCAACCATTGAAATATAATGTTGTATCATGTTTACAAGATAAAACAAAAGATAAAGTTCAACAAATAGCAAAAACTTTTAATATTCCTTTAGAAATTGCAATATTAAATACAAAATTTTCTATGAATGCTGCTATGGTTATTAGAACATCAGCAGTATTTGGTCTACAGAAAGTTCATATCATAGGCCCTAAAGCTTGTGATATGAGATCAGCTGTAGGATCACAACATTATGTTGAAATTGTAAAACCTGGTGAAATTAATCCTGAAACATATTTTCATGATTTAGGATTAATACCAATTTTAGTTGAACAAGGTGGTGAACCATTAGAAGATTTTGATTTTAAACCTTTTATTAGACAAAAGAAAACTATATGTTTTGTTATGGGTAATGAAACTACAGGATTATCAAATGAATATTTAAAACAACCATTTAAAAAAATTTCAATTTCACAAATGGGTGTTCTTAGAAGTTTAAATGTACAAGTTGCTGCTTCTATAATAACTTATGAATTTTCAAAACAATGGAGATCTTATTATAAAGATTTATAATAGAAAACGGATTTATTTAAAAATTTATATAGTTTTTTTAATTTAAGTTACAAAAATGTCTTATGATATTTGGTATTTTGTAATAATGTTTCTTATTGCTGAACTTTCTGTCATTTATGTTTCTATAAAAATGTCAAATGAGCATCTTACTGAACTTCAAACACTAGAAATGGAACTAAAAGATCTTAAAGAAGAAAGAGAACGTATGGAAGAAGAACTTAAAAGAAAAAATAATGAAATTAAATCTCTTTATGATGAAATTGAAGATTTCCAAAAAAAAATTGGTAACTTTATTAAAACAGGTACAAGTTTTATAGTTGATGAAACTATTTAAAATAAAACTTTAAAACCTTTTTAATAAGGGAATATGTATGTTCCAGAATTAAAAGAAACAAAGGTTGAACCTTTACCTTCAGCTTCAATAGAAACATTAAAAGGTTTAAGAGAAGAAATGTGTTCTCAATCAGCATCACGTGATTTCAAATTACAAAGTCATCAACGTTTTTTACGAAGGATATTATCTCCTGATGCTCCAACTAGATCATTATTAATGGTTCATGGTACTGGTTCAGGTAAAACATGTTCTGCTATTCAAATTGCTGAAGAATATATTATTAGACCTGAATTTCAAGATTCAAAAGTTCTTGTTGTATGTCAACCTTCAGTTCAAAGAAATTTTAGAAAACAAATTTTTGATGATTCTAAAGTTTATATTGATGATGATGGATTTATTTTATCAAAACAATGTACTGGAAGACGTTATTTAGAAATGTTACAAAGAATACAAAAAGAACCATTAAAATGGTCAAGTAGAAAAGTTCGTGAACAAATGATTGGTGTTGTAAAAAAAATTATTGATGAATTTTATGAATTTAAAGGTTATATACAACTTTTTAATGATTTAGAAGAACAACAAAAATTAGGTAATGAAGAACATATTAATAAATGGATACATAAAACTTATGATAATCGTATGATTATTATTGATGAAGCACATAATTTAAAAGATTCATCAGATTCTTCAACATCTAAACTTGTTAGTATGGCATTAGAAAGAATTGTTAAAATTGCTAGAAATGTTACTTTAATACTTTTAACTGCTACACCAATGTATGATTCTTATTCTGAAATTATTTTTTATTTTAATTTATTTTTATGGAATGATAAAAAGCAATCATCACAAAAACAAATTGCACCATCAAAAGTTTTTACAAAAAGTGGAGAATTTCAAGAAGGTATGGAAGATCAATTCCGTTCATGGTGTCAAGATTATATTTCTTATGTTAAAGGTGATAATCCATTAACATTCCCATTTCGTTTACCTCCACCTGAATCATTAATTGCACCAATATCTACAAAAGATTATTTAGGTAATATAATTCCTACAAAACAAAAAAGAAATATTTTAACATTAACAGGTTCTATATTAAATGGACAACAATTAAAAGTTGTTCAACAATTAAAACCTTTAGGAAGAAATCCACCAACTGAACTTATTTGCGTTTTACCTGATAATAAACCATTAACATCAATTTTTGTTACAAAAGAAGAAGGATATGATTATGCACCAAATATACCAAAATTTTTATCACCATCACAAATTTCTAGTTATAGTTCAAAATTTGCATTAACATTAAAAATTATAGAAAATTCTAAAGGTTTAATATTTGTTTATACAAATTCAGTTGAAATTGGTGCTAATTTATTTGCAATGGCTCTTGAAGAACATGGTTATACAAATGCTGATAATAGAACATTTTTAATTAATACTTCAAATGAAATACCAAGAAATACAAAAGGTAAATTTGTTATATTTTCAGGTGGTTCAACTTCAGTTTCTGATATTGATAAAATGTTATCTCGTATAAAAAGACGTGAAAATATGAATGGTGATGATGTTAAAATTATTATTGGAACTAAAAGAGTAGCAGAAGGTATAGATTTTAGTTTTATTAGACAAGTACATGTTTTAGATTATTGGTGGAATATGAGTCGTATTGAACAAGTTGTTGGTAGAGGTATACGTACATGCTCACATCAATTATTACCATTTGAAAAACAAAATTGTACAGTTTATTTACATTGTTGTGTTTATCCTGATGCTGATCGTGAAACTTTAGATGAATATTATTATCGTATTATGGTAGAAGGAAAAGCTAAAGAAATATCTAAAATTAAAAGAATTATTATGGAATCTGCTATGGATTGTCCATTACAATATGAAATTAATAATTTACCACCATCATGGAAAGATTTAGAAATTACACAAGAAAGATCACAAGATTCTAAACAAGTAACATTAACATTAAATCAATTAAGTTCACCAATTTTTGTAGAATTTGGAGATCTTGTATGTAAAATTAAAGAAAAAGAGGTTGATCCATTACATGAAAGACCATTATCTTCATATTTAGATGTTAGAGATGAAATTTTTGATAAATTGATAACAATGTTTTTAAATAAACCTGTTTGGATTAAAAATGATTTAATGAAATCAGAAGAATTATCTTCATATGATCCAAATGTTGTTATTTATTTACTTCATAATGCTATAGATACAGGATTAATTTTAAAAAATAAATATGGTCAAAAAGGATTTCTTGAATCAAGAAAGAATTATTATGTATTTAATATGACAGATTCAGATGTAGTACAAGATTTACTTATTGATACACATAAAGAAACTTTAGTTCCATTTCCAAAAGTTTTTAAAGAAGTTAAAATGAAAAGTATTGATATTTCTAAAATACCTGGTGAGTTTTCAGATGAAATTAAAACATGGTATGTTGTTGATCATGTATTAACAAAAAATGAAAGAATAGATCATATGATTAATTTAGATTGGGATAATCCACCAATTTATGCAAAAATTCTTAAATTAGATGATATACATATTCTTGGTAGTAATAATTTTTATAAAGGTAATAAAAAAGTTACATTATTAGGTGAAGATCAAGATTTATATATGAAATGGCTTGAATCAAGAAAACAAATTTATATTTCATTAAAAAATGTAATTACTGCTACAATGAAAAATGGTTTATTATTTAATTTAGATGAAAAAGAACATGATACATTAAAAATTTCAGAAAGATTTAAAACATTTGGTGGACGTAATTGTAATACATTTCATAAAAGTTTAGTTAATAAATTTGCTGAATGGTTAGATGGACGTGGATTTCCTAAACCATTAACAAAACCTGAACAATGTCAATATTTATCTTTATTAATAAGAGAAGCAGTAATAAAAGGTAAAAAAGGTATAGCATGGTTAACACCTGAAGAATTTGAAATATTTAATGAAGATATCAATCGTAAAGATTTAATTGAAAGATTATATAAATAGAATGAGTAGTATAAAATCTAATCCAAAATTATGGGAAACAATAAAAAATAAAATACTTAGAGGTTCTCGCGGTGGATTAACAGGACAATGGAGTGCTAGAAAAGCTCAATTAGCTGTAAAAGAATATAAAGATCAAGGTGGAAAGTATTTAGGTAAAAAATCAAGGAAAAATTCTTTACATAAATGGACTATAGAAAAATGGAGAACAAAATCTGGTTTACCTTCATTAGAAACTGGTGAACGTTATTTACCTACAAAAGCAATAAAATCATTAACATCATCTGAATATTGGAGAACTACACAGAAAAAACGTAAAGATTTAGAAAGAAATAAACAATATTCTAAACAACCTAAATTAATATTAAAAAAAACAAGAAGATTTCGTAAATTTTAATGATATTTTTTAGTAAATTTTACTAAAAGTTGTTCATTAATTTCTTCCAAATATTTTTCAATTTTTTCTTTTGTATATTTACTTCCGTCACTAAATAATCTATCTTCAACAATTTTTCTAGCTAGATAAACTATTGCAAAAGCATAATCAAGTGACCATTGTTTTACGAAATCTAAAGGTTCATTACTTGGTGTTTCACCAATTGGTAGATCCATTTAAATATTATTAATATAATAGATTTTTTAAAAGAAAATAAATACGTTTTTATTCTTTGAATTCACTTCTTAATGTCATTAAAATTTTACCTAATTGATTTTGTCCTTTCCATTTTGATGGATCTTTTGAAAGTTCTGTAGATATTGATGTTCCTATACCCCAAAATGTATTACGAGGATCAGCTTCACCTATAATTTTATTATTAGTTTCAAGTAATTGTTTTTGTAATTCAGGATGTTGAACAAATTTTGCACGAACACCTTTTGTCATAATTCCAATTCTTTTAGAATCCCATTGTTCTTTAATAAAATTTTTAACTTTTTTACCTAAAGCTTTAACTGCTTTACCTGAAGGTGTTTTCATAATTTTTTCAAGTATTTCATTATCACCAAATTCATTAGCTTTCATAGCTTGAAAATAATGTTCAACAGATGGATATTTTTTATCTTCAATTTGTATAGGATATTCAGCTTGATTATCTAAATATTTATATTGTCCTTTATCTTCACCTGGTCCATGAAATAAAATAGGTAAATCATTCTCATCTATAACTTTTTTCAATTTACGTTTTTTTGTTCCTTCAACTATCTTAACTTCTTTAGATTTATCTTTAGGTTCTTCTTTAGATTCTTCTTTAGATTCTTTAGGTTCTTTTTCTTTTTGTTTCTTTTCAAATACAAATGTACGATTAAGAAAAGAGAATTCTTGTTGTTGTATATTTAAACCTTCTTTATACAAATCACGAAATAATTTAGATTCTTTTAAATACCATCCTTCTTCTTCAAATATAGTAATAACTTTATCAAATGGTACTAAATATTCTTTTGTTGGTGTAAATGATTCCATTGAAACTGTAATACCTAAACCAAATCTATCTGACCACATTTCTTCATCTTCATATTCTTTTAAATATTCACCACCAAGTTCGGATTTATTTCTAAATTTATGAGATTTTTTACCTGAAAGAAGACTATAAACTGATTTACCATCTAAACATGTTCCAAAGAATAATTTTGAATGTTGAGTAACATTTTTTACAAAGATACGAAATACTTCTTCAGATTCACAAGCATAATGTATAGCAAAATGACAAGAAGATACATCAAACATTTTTAAACCTGAAAATTGTTCTAAATATTTAGTTGTTCCTTTTTCTGTTCCTTCTAAAATTCTAAATTTATCAGATTCTTGTTCATATAAAGGTAATTTCATATCACCTTTAACATATAAAATTAAAGGACGATAATCTGTAGGATTTAATTTTTTATCTTCAACAAATCTTCTACATGCTTCTTTAATATTTGTTTCAATAGGTTCAATACCTACAACTTTTGATAATCTTGAATGTTTCCATCTATGCATATCACCACCTCTACCTGAACCAAAATCTAATAATGTTTGATTTTCTTTCATAAATTCAGAATACATATCATATTTAATTTGATTATGAAAATTATAACATTGTGAAAGTACACGACTATTTCGTTTAATATCATTAATATAATAACTATCTTCAAATTCATCATCTGATAAAGGTGAACTAACAAAAGTTTTTATCATATCTTCAGTTACAGGAACATGAATAGAATTCCATATATCTTCAGCAGTTCCTGAATCTTGTCCATAATTTTTACCTAATTTAAATTGTAAAGTTTTTTCATATCTTGTTCTTAATATTATCCATCTTTCTTTTAAAGAATCATAAGAACATTCAATTATAGTATTTGTTTCAACACGTGTATTTTCAGAATCTTTACCAAGTCCTTTATCATCTACAGGAATTAATATTTTATAAGCATCTTCTTTTTTAGGATTTGATGGTTGAAAATATGAAGGTATACGTTGTCCTTGTACTTGATATTCTATTGGTAATACAGGAGGTACATATTCACCTGTCATTGTTTCACATGGATATACAGATATATCACCAGCATTTTGACTAACAAATAAATTACCTTCTTGTACTTCTGTATTTAAAACAGGATCAAAAGTTTTACGATCTATAAATTTTACAAGAAAATCAATACTATTTTGATGTGGTGGTTTCCATTTATATACACGTTTCCATGTATTTTTATCTCTATCAGAATCAGGTGCTACAGGTGAAGATTTAGGAGTGAAAATTAATCCATCTGTAGCATATTCATATTGCATTTCTAACAATTCACGAATTGCTTTTTCCATTGTAGGACCATCACCAGCTTTAAATAATTTTTTCTCAATTTTTAAAGGTTTTAATGTAGCTTCTGTAACAAATTTATCTTTAATATCTTGAACAAATAAATCACAATAATGTAATCGGGATTCTTTATCTGACATTAATGGAAGATTTTTTATAGATTTACTTTTATATTGATAACAATCAAATATACAATATAAATTTCTTTCTGGAATATATTCACCATCCATAAAAGTTCCATGAAATGTATCATCTAAACATTTTAATCCAGTCCATCTTATTTCTAATGGTCTTGATGTAATTCTTAAAACTTTACGATCACGTGAAATATATAATCCACATCTTTCACCATCAGCTTTTATAGTTACAGTATAATCTTCCCAAATTGAATGTGGGAAATTTTCACGCATATGATTTCTTTTAAATGTTATAGGATTAAAGAAAATATTTTTAGATAATTGAAATTCTTTTAAGTAATTTTCTTGTTCTAATGGACTTAATATAAAATCAGATTTTTGATAAGCTTGAACTAAACATTTAATTAATCTTTTCATTTCTTCTGAAAGAATTATAGATGATAAATTTGTATCTCTTTTAACAAATTCAATTTCTAATTCATATTTAGGATCTTCTTTTAAAATATCACGTAAAGTTTGTGTTTTATTTCTACGTGATTTTACTAAAGAGAAATCAATTTTAAAACATTCATCTTTTGTTAAATAACTTCTACGATTCATTAATCTAATTCCTAAAGTTTTAGGATCATTTGGTGAAGCATCCCAATCTTCACGTATAACAGATTCAGTTTTTAAATTTATTCTTGAATATAATTCAGGTATTTCAATTTTATTTTGTTTATTTGAATAATATTCTGCTTTCTTTTGAACTTCTAATGGTATACCTTTAAATGAATTTGTTGAACAAACTTTTTGAATTAAATGAGGTGATTGAACTTCAACACGTATTTGATCAGGATAAAATACACGCAATATAGAAGATTCTGTATAACCTGAAGTTAAAGTTTGAATTGTTTGCTGAATACGATCAGCTACATTTTTTGTTTGAATAATACCAGATAATAAAACACATTCTAATTCTGCTTTTTTATCCGATTTAGCAACATCAAAGAATGTATCCATTCTATTTCTACTTATTTTATAAGACGATAATGTAAGTTCGTTTTTCACCTTAATAATAATAAATGCCAAAACAAAAAGGTGGTTCACCATTTACAGATAGTTGGTTTGAAATGCCATTTTGGATTTTATTATTTCTGATTATCATTACATTAATCCTTCTCTGGCAATTTGGAATTTTTAATAAACCTGTTGCGATCGCACAACCTGTTAAAGGAACATTTGTACCTGTCAAACCAAATATTGCTCAACCTGAGCTAACTATTGAAGAAATAGATCCTCATTCAGATGGAATGAGAATAAGCCTAAGCTATTCAACAAAATATGCAACTCAAGGACAAAGTGTTGCCGTAAGACCGAATTCTTATGAATATGGTCCGGGACAATTTACAATCCTTCCGATTGGAAACTATACCATTACTATTCAACTCTATAGTTCCCCCAAATACAATGAACGACTGATCCTTGAATCTTATATTGTTTCCGCAGATGGTACTGGATTATCCCCATTATTGGCGAGTCCATTTATCTTCCAATCTACTCAACCAGGCGCTCGTTTATAAGATGATAATGTAAGTTCGTTTTTCACCTTAATAATAATAAATGCCAAAACAAAAAGGTGGTTCACCATTTACAGATAGTTGGTTTGAAATGCCATTTTGGATTTTATTATTTTTAATTGTAGTAACACTTATACTTTTAGCATCATTCGGTATTTTTAATCCTAAACCACCTACTCCTCCTTCAATTAGACCTACGTTTATACCAGGACAAACTGAACATAAACCTAGCTTTGTTATAAATAATGCTTATATGGAAACATTAGATTCTTCATATACTTTTAATGCATTTTTTACTGCCCATAATTGGAATTCAGATTATAAACTTTATGCTAGATTTGTTACTGATTTAAATCAATTAACTGATTTTGAAATAGTTAAAGATCCTCCTCGATTTTTTACTTATAAAATTAAGTCTCCTAAACCACCAAAAACGGCATATGTTGAAGCATATATATCATATGATGATATACCTATTGGACCAACACAAAAATTAGATATTGATTTAACTACTCTACAAGTCTCTCAACATTCTTCCTAGTTTTTTGATCTTCATCCATTCTTTTTTTTTGATCTAAACAAAAAAGCGTATATTTTTCCATCTCTTGTAGGCAATCTGTAGATAAATTTTCAGATGATATTAATACACCACTTGGTGTTTTAGTAATTTCACTTGTATATTTTTGAATAATATTATATAATTGTTGATGTTCATTAGCATCTAATTTATCAATCTGTTCCTTTAAGTGCTCCTTCTGTTGTCTGTTCATTTATTACTTCATCGGTCTTTCTCTTTAACTTTCTTTTCTGTTTTTCAGGTTCAGAATTTGGAACTATTTTTATAGTTTTTTGGTCAGGATCGTTATTAGAAGAATCTACAAATTCTTCTTTAGGTTTTTCTACAGAAAGTAATGGTAGTAATACATCAGATTTAATAGCAGTTTTCAATCTTCCCATAATATAAATATTTTTATCTTCTTGTTTAAATTCTGATCCTACAACTTCAAATTCAATTTCTTCTTTTTCTTTAATATTTTCAAATTCTTCATTACCAATATGTAAATCACGTGGAATAAGAACTTTTAAAGGTTCACAATCAGCATGAATACCAATTTTAGATCTTAAATTTACTAAAGCTTTAAATGTTTGTCCAGGATGAGGTAAACATATATCAGCTTGAAATTGAACATTATAATCTACACCACCAGTTCTATAATTTGAACGTCCCATAGAATAATAAAGTAAAGATAAACTTTTAATAAATCCTTCAGATGAACATTTACCTTCATAATTCATTTTAAGTTGTGCTAACAATGAATTTTCTATATTTTTTTTAATAAATTTAGAATTTAAATGAACTTTTCTTGATAATTCACGACGTTCAAATAAAGGATCCATTATTTACTATTTAATATAAAG
>Ga0187845_1002379_pt1 | contig 10175 bp, 9 predicted proteins | sample SpaLakP09_SKY_68_FD_134515 | JGI IMG/M metagenome (GOLD analysis project Ga0187845, IMG submission 134515) | Oligotrophic lake water microbial communities from Sparkling Lake, Wisconsin, USA - SP09_SKY_68 | ecosystem: Environmental > Aquatic > Freshwater > Lake | place: USA: Sparkling Lake... | reverse complement strand
GTGCTTTATGTGCTGCTGATCGGCATCGTGATCGCCTCGGTCTGCGGCTATATGGCGGGCCTGATCGGTGCGTCGAACAGCCCGATTTCGGGCACGGGGATCATTTCCGCGCTGGGCATCGCGCTGCTCCTGGCGGCGATTTTTGGCCGGGGCATTGCGCCTGAGGCGACCCGCGCGCTGGTGGCTTTTGCACTGTTTGTCACGGCCATCGTGTTTGGCGTGGCGACGATTTCCAATGACAATCTGCAAGACCTCAAAACCGGCGAGTTGATCGGCGCGACCCCCTGGCGGCAACAGATCGCGCTGGTGCTGGGCGTGGTGTTTGGCGCGCTGGTGATCCCGCCGGTGCTCAGCCTGCTCAACACGACCTTTGGCTTTCAGGGCGCGCCCAATGCCGGGCCCGAGGCGCTGGCCGCCCCGCAGGCCGCGCTGATTTCCGCCATTGCGCAGGGCGTGCTGGGCGGCAGCCTCGATTGGGGGCTGATCGGGATTGGCGCGGGGATCGGCGCGGTGGCGATCATCATTGATGAGGTGTTGCGCGCGACGAAGAAGGGCGCGCTGCCGCCTCTCGCGCTGGGCATGGGCATTTATTTGCCGATGGGCCTGACGCTGCTGATCCCCGTGGGGGCGATCATCGGGCGCATCTATGACAATTGGGCCAAGAAGAGCCACGATCCCGAACTGGCCGAACGGCTGGGCGTATTGGCCGCCACCGGCCTGATCGCGGGTGAGAGCCTGTTCGGCGTGGTCTTTGCTGGGATTGCGGCGGCGCGCAACAGCCCGACCCCGCTCGAAATTATCGAGCCGGGGGCGGCGGCGCTGCCACTGGGCATGGTGATCTTTGTTGCCGCGATTGTCTGGCTTTACGCCAGCACAAAGCGGGCAGCGTCCCGGACCTCAGGGCGTTAATACCGATTATTGGCCACGCGGCGGATACAGCGAAGGTCGGTCTGCTGGCCCTCGCTGGTCAGCTTGCGCAGAAAGTTTTCGCTGACGCGGCGGAAGCGGTCGCCCTTTTTCGGGCCGCTGGTCATGTGGATCTCGTCGCCCGTGGCCAGATAAGAGCCGCGCCCCTCGCTCGTGCTATAGATCGAGCCCTGCCGGATGGTGAAATCCTCCTCCGGGCGGCGCAGGCCCGCCGCCGTCAGCGCCGTGCCGGGCATCTCGCAACTGTAATCGCCGCGCTTGACGGTAAAGGCCGGTCCCTCCGGCCCGGCCATTGCGGACACAGAAAAGACCGCAAATCCGGCCAATCCCAATGCACAGCATGATTGCCAGATGGCCTTGGGTCCGCTAAGGGCGCCCGACCGCGCTTTTGCGCCAAACTTATTCCTGCTCTTTTCCATCGAAGGTCAAACCCCATGAAGATCAGCGGCGTCGAAATCCGCCCCGGCAACATTATCGAATATGAAAAGGGTATCTGGAAGGTCGCCAAGACCCAGCATACCCAGCCCGGCAAGGGCGGCGCTTTCATGCAGGTCGAAATGAAGAACCTGATCGACGGGCGCAAGAACAATGTGCGCTTCCGCAGTCAGGATACGGTGGAGAAGGTGCGCCTCGACACCAAGGATTTCCAGTTCCTCTATGCCGAGGGCGAGGATCTGGTGTTCATGGACGTGGAAAATTACGACCAGATCAACCTGTCCAAGGATATCATCGGTGATGCCGCTGCCTTCCTTCAGGACGGCATGACCGCCGTGCTGGAAATGTATGACGAACGCCCGATCAGCGTTCAATTGCCCGAACAGGTCGAAGCCACCATCGTCGAAGCCGACGCCGTGGTGAAGGGCCAGACCGCCTCTTCGAGCTATAAGCCCGCCGTGCTGGACAATGGCGTGCGCATTCTGGTGCCGCCCCATATCGCATCGGGCACGCGCATCGTGGTGAACGTTTACGAACGCACCTATGTCGGTAAGGCTGACTGAGTATGGCAATTTCCGGCCTGATCCGCGTGATGGAACGCGCCGCCCGCAAGGCCGGTCAGCGTCTGCGTCGTGACTTTGGCGAAGTGGAACACCTTCAGGTGAGCCGCAAGGGCACCGCCGATTTCGTGTCCCGCGCCGACCAGCAAAGCGAGCGCACCATCTATGATGAGCTGCGCGCTGCCCGCCCCGACTGGGGCTTTATCATGGAAGAGGGCGGGGTGATCGAAGGCGATCCGACCCGCCCGCGCTGGATCATCGACCCGCTCGATGGCACAACGAACTTCCTACACGGCCTCCCGCATTTCGCCGTTTCCATCGCCGCCCAGGAGCCTGCGATCGATGGCAAGGGTCCGGCGGGCGATGGCTGGGGCGATGTCATTGCTGGCATCGTTTATCAGCCGATCACCGACGAAAGCTTCTGGGCGGAAAAGGCGCGCGGGGCCTGGTTGCATGATCGCCGCCTGCGCGTGTCGGGCCGTCGTCATCTCGACGAGAGCCTGATCGCCACGGGCATTCCCTTTGCGGGCCATGGCGATCCGCTGGAATGGGCCAAGATCTATGCGGCCATCGCGCCGCAGGTGGCGGGCATTCGCCGTTTCGGCGCGGCCTCGCTCGATCTGGCATGGGTGGCTGCCGGTCGTTACGAAGGCTTCTGGGAATCGAACCTGAAGCCTTGGGATTCGGCTGCCGGCTGCCTGCTGGTGCGTGAAGCCGGCGGCTTTGTCTCGAACTATCGCGGCCAGTCGCTGCCGATTTGTGACAAGGAAGTTCTGGCGGGTAATGATGCTTTGCACTCGCGTCTCCACAAGATCCTTGCGGGCGCGCTCAAGGCTGATTGAAAAAGCCATTGATCCGAGGCGAAAGGATCGCTAGGCGGGGTTCGCAAGGACGCTCCGGTGATCCTTTCCCAGAGGTTTTCTGGAAATACGCCCCTGTGGTGGAATGGTAGACGCGTCCGACTCAAAATCGGATATCGAGAGATGTGCCCGTTCGAGTCGGGCCAGGGGCCATTTCAGGAAAATGCAAAAGGGCCGACGATTGCGTCGGCCCTTTTTGCGTTCTTACAAGACTTTGCCCATGCGCAGCAAAGGCACCTGCACCCCGTCGATGGGGGCAGAGAGTACCTCCTCGATAGGTTCATAGCCGCAGGCGCGATAGAGCGGGACGCCCGCCATGGTGGCCATCATCTCGGTGCGGGCGAAACCGGCGGCGCGGGCGGCATCCTCGCAAACCTGCATCACGCGGCGGCCGATGCCGCGCCGGGCAAAGGCCGGATTGGTGTACATGGCGCGGATTCGCGCGGCGTCCTTGGCCGGGTCCAGCACTTCGGGTTCACGCGCCACCACGCTGGCATCGCCGCCATAAAGCGTGGCGCGATAGGACCAGCCGCCGCAGCCCGCCAGTTCCCCATCCGATTCGACGAGGAAATAGGTGCCATCCTTGATAAGCTGGGTATCCAGCCCCATCACATGGCGACTGGCGGCGATTTGTTCGGGGCTGAGAAAGCCGGTTTGCAAGTGATCGATGGCCTGCGCCATCAGCGCGCGCAGCGCGGCCAGATCATCCATCGTGGCGATTCGGTGAGTCAGCATGCTCAATGGGTTTCCGTGTAGAGAGCGCCGCGTGCGGCGAATTGTTGCGCAATATCGGATGACTTGGCGGCGATCAGGGTGGCGAGCAGGATGCGCGCCTGAGTAGCCCCAAGGCCACCGGCAAAAATCGCACCTGCTTCGGCCAGACGCTGACCGCTGGCATAATCGGCGGCGGTGGCGCCCGTGGGACAGCGCGAGGCGACAACCACCGGCACGCCTGCCGCCACCGCCTGCGCCACGGCCAGAGCCGCCCCCGCCGAACCATTGCCGCGCCCCAGTGCCATCAGCACGATGCCTTTGACGCCCGAGGCCAGCGCGGCGCGAATCATCGCCCCATCGTCGCCCCCCGACAGCGCGATAATCGGACAGGCTGCCTCGGGCACAACGGCGGCCAAGGGCGCATGGCGCGGCAGGGTGGCGGGCAGAGAGATGGCCTCTCCGCTGGCCGCCCCCGCCACGCCGCCGCGCCAGCCAAAGCCGTCGAGCGCAGTGGTCGCATGTTTATAGACCAGCGCCGCCGGGATCAGATGCCCGGCAAACACCACCAACGCGCCATGCGCCGCCAATCCGGGCGTTGCCGCCGCATGCAGTGCGGCGGCCAGATTGCCCGGTCCATCGCTTTGCGGATCGCTCATGGGCAGCATCGCGCCGGTCACGATCACGGGTTTCGCCAAAACTGGCTTCAACGGCAGCGACAGGTCGATGAGGAAAGCGGTTTCCTCCATCGCATCGGTGCCATGGGCGACGATGACGCCCGACACCTCAGCCTCCCCCAAGGCCGCCAGCACCGCATCGCGCACGCGGGCCATATCGGCCAGTGTCATATCCTCGGACAGGCCCGCATAGACTTGCCGGACCACCGGCCCCGCCAGAGTGCCCCCAAGGCCCGCAGATCCCCCGGCCAGCTTGCCGCCCGCATCGGGCAAGGAGGAGATCGTTCCCCCGGCGTCGATCAGAATGATGCTCATGGAGCAAGCCTATGGCCGCGCCGCGCCGGGGGAACAAGGGGGCAAACTGCGCTACAGCTTCCAGTTCACGCTGGCGGAAAAGCTGCGCTGGGGAAAGGGGTGGAACAGGAAGTATTTGTCATTGTTGAGATTATCGACGCCGAGGCTGGCCTCGAAATGATCGGTCACGCGGAACTGGGCGCGGATGTCGATGACCAGATATTTGTCGAAGCCCTGATAGGTGTTCCCGATGATGTCGGAATTGTCCAGCGTGGCATAATTGCGGCTGGAATAGCGCGCCGCCGTGGTCAGGCTGAAACGCGCGGTGGGATGCCATGTCAGTACGGCGCTGGCCTTCCAGCGGGGGACGGAAGGCAGCAATTTGCCTTGCGCGGCGGGCAGGGCGCTGTTCCGGCTGGTGATGGCGGCGGCGTGGGTCAGGCTGGCCTGAATATCGAAATGGCCCGGCAAATCGCGCCGCTCGACGGCGATTTCGACGCCGCGCGCGCGGGTGCGCTCGACATTCTGGACATAGGTGGTGTTGGTGGCACCGTTCAATTGCGAGATCAGCGCATTGTCCACCACCTCGTTAAACAGCGCGATCCGGGCCGAGCCATGCCGCGCCTTGTGCTCCAGCGCCAGTTCCAAGCTGTGCGCGCGTTCGGGCAACAGGCCGGGGTTGGGATTGGCCAGCAAAGTGCCGGTGGCAACAGTCTGATATAGCTCGCCCACGGTGGGCATGCGGAAGGCCTGTCCCGCCGAAAGCCGCGCCGTCCATTGCGGGGCGAGGGCATATTCCAGCGCCGCCTTGGGGCTGAACCCGGCGAAGGTTCGCTCCGGCTGCGCCAGCGTGGATGCGGTTGTGGCCGAAAGCGTGGTGTTGATCCCGCCATAGGCGCGCCACCATTCCTGTCGCCCGCCCAGCGTCAGTTTCACGCCCGGGGCAAGGCGGATCTCATCCTGCGCCCAGATGGCGAAGGTCCGCGTATTCCCCCTGCTGGCCGAGCGCAATTGACCGGGCGCTGAGGCGCTGTCGAGCCAATTGGCGATGGTGTAGGTGGCGGCGTTCAACGTGGTGCGGTCGAAATGGGCGCCGATGCTGATGCGTTGCGCCGCGCCCCAATCCATGCCCTTGCGCGCGTCCAGCGTGGCCCAGCCGGTGCCATCCTGCCGCGACATGGTGCCCGTCCCGCCTTTAAAACCCGCAGGCAGATCGTTGCGTGTGGCGACAAAGCCGGTGCTGGCCGACGTCCCGCTGGACGCATCGGGCGAGGGGTTGTTCTGCCAATCATGGGCATAGCGATAGAGCGTGCCCACCACCTGCCAGTCACGCCCCGTCAGGCTGAGCGCATGGCTGAGATGCAGCGCATCGCGGGTGTAGAGCGCGGAGTTGAAGGCGGTGGTATAGGACGGGGTATAGGATTGCACCGAACCTTGCGTATCGTCGCGCCAGATGCCCAGCACATAGCGCGCCTGAATGTCGGGTGTCAGGTCGAGGGCGAATTTGGCCTTATAGGTGTCCTGAACATGATGCTCGATCCCCCCTGCGCCCAGCACGCGGATGGCCGCACCGGTGCGGTTCACATCGGCATAGCCCGCCGCGCCGCCGGTGGCGGTGATGAAGCTGACGGGCTGGCTGTTGGCGGTGGTGCGGGTGGCGCTGAGCAGCAGGGAGAAAGCGCCGAAACGCTGGCCCAGTGAGCCGGAGAATTGCGTGGTCGGCAAGGTCTGGTCGGTGCCGTAATAGGCATAGGTCTGGATGTTGGTCTGGGCCGAGACGCGGGCCTCCAGTTTATCGGGCATGCGCGTGGTGATATTGACCACGGTGCAGATCGAATTGCCTGCATAGGCGGCGGAAAACGGGCCATAGATCACATCGACCCGCTCGATTTCCGAAGGCGTGACAAGGCTCCAGCGCGGCGAGCCATTGCCATTGTTATTGCCGATCAGCGCCGAAAGCAGCGCGCCATCGGCATAGATCAGGCTGCGCGCGGAGGAGCCCAGCCCGCTGGTGCGCGTGGCGATGGGGGCATAATTGTCGCCGATATGGCGTTTGCGGATGATCAGGCTGGGCAGATATTTGAGCGTGTCCTCAACGCTGACGGCGTTGATTTGGGTGGCGATAGTGGCGGCATCGACCGAGGCGGTGCTGGCCACAGGGCGGGCGATTTCGGCGCTTTGCTGCGCGTTGACGATGATCGTGCGTTGATCCTCATCCGTGGCAAAGGCGGGCGAGGAAAGGGCAGCGGAAAGGGCGGCCAGAGAAATGGCCGAGGAAACGAAACAGGACATGAAACCCCCAAAACAGGCAGGCGCAAACCGGCGCGCGCAACCGCGCGCCATGGCGTGTGTCCGGCGCAACAGGCCGGTTCAGGGAAGTTGGGGCGGTCCGCGTAGCGGGGGCAGGATCGCGCGCGGGCGGCGGGGCCGCAAGGCCACCATGGGCGCAAAGCCCAGCGCCAGAATAAACGCCAGCGCCGCAGCCAGCAGCGGCGCATCCGCCCCGCCCATCGCCGCATCAGCCATCACGGCATAGTCGCAATGGTTCTTCACTTGCGCCTTGCCATCGTCGCGGGCGGGGATGGTGATGCTGCGGGTGATCCTCTGCCCCAGCACATCGGCGCAGATTTCCATGGTGAGAACCCGCACGCCCTGCGTGTTTCCGGGCATATAACCGGCGGGCACCCATGCGCGCACCAGCAGCGCCATCGCCACCAGAACGGCGGCCATCCAGCGATGGGTCACGACAAGGCGGCGGATCGGGCTCACGCATCGGGACATAGCGGCGGGCGAGGGCGGCGTCATCAACTGGTTTGCGGACAAATTGCCCAAGCACACTTGGCCCAAAGCATGATCGACACCGGCCCGCCTCCTCCGGCATCGTGGCGCGGCGGCGGACAAACGCCGATGGAGGGTGGGGAATGAGGCTCAACGAACATCCGCTGCGGCGGCAGGTGGTGGGCGAGATGCATCTGCGGCGCTGGCCCGCGATTGCGGCGCCGGCGCAGATTGTGCAGGTGTTGCGGTTGGTTTCGCCCGAGGAACGCGCGGGGCAAAGGGCGATGCTGGATAGGTGGCTGAGCCAATCGGACAATCCGCGCCATGCCGAAGGCGAGCTTGGACCCGGCCTGTCCTTTGTGTGGGAGCAGCATAGCGAGGCCTGCGGCATCACCCTGTTCATGCAGGAGCCCCATGCCGATCCGTCTGAGGCGCTGGCGTGGATCGAGGAATTTCCGGGCCAGACCATGCGCGCGACCCGCATCCATATCGTCGAAAATCAGGCGCAGGCGCGCGCGATCCTGCCCGCAATGGGCTTTGTCGGGTCGGACCTGATCTCTTGCCTGATCGGCGCCTCGGGGGTGCGGCTGTGGTCGGATTTCCGGATTGGGGATGATGGGCTGGGCATGGCGCTGGTGTCGGCCAATGGCGCGGCGGCGGCTGATCTGGCGCGCCTGCTGCAACGTTTTCAGGAGCTTGGCAATTATCGCAATCTGGCGCTGATGGGCCTGCCGGTGGCGCAGGCCTATTGGCCAAGGCTGGAGGCGGCGGAGGCGGCCTTGCGTGAACTGGCCGCCGATGTGGCCAATCCGGCGACGAGCGATGATGCGCTGCTCGAACGTGTCTCGGCGCTCAGCCTCGATCTGATGTCGCTGGCCACCGAGACCAATTACCGGATGAGCGCGACCGATGCCTATGCTCGGCTGGTCGAGGAGCGTCTGGCGGGCCTCATGCCGCGTGCGATCCCCGGCTATCCGGGCCTTGAGGATTTCACCCAGCGCCGCCTGCTGCCCGCGATCCGCACCGCGCAGGCCTATGCGCGGCGGTTGGAGGATATGTCGGGGCGGGCGGCGCATTTCACCGCGCTGCTGCGCACGCGGGTGGAAACGCGGATCGAGAACCAGAACGGGCGATTGCTGCGATCCATGGAGCGGTCATCGAGCCTGCAATTGCGGCTGCAACAACTGGTCGAGGGCCTCTCGGTGGTCGCGCTCAGCTATTATGGCATCAGCCTGATCGGCTATATGCTCAAGGCCGCCGAGCATCGCTTTGCGCAATTCCCGGCGGCCGAGATCATGGGCGGGATGGTGCCCATGGTGGTGATCGCCATGTGGCTGGGCCTGCACCGGATGAAGGCGCGGGTCCTTGGCCAGCATTAGACGTTTACTTGGGGCGATAGATCGCAAAGATCTTGGTCACGTCCTCCCGGCTTTCCCAACTGCATTGGGCGTTCTGTTCGACAAGGAACAGGTCGCCTTCGCGGAACGTGCCTTCATTGCCTTCCTCGTCGATGAAGGTCACGCTGCCCGCCAGCAGGTACATCAGTTCGAAATGGCGATAGGCCATCGCGCGGCGGTGATAGGGGCTGGAATCCCACACGCCGACCATGAATTCGCCATCGGCGGACAGGAATTGCGTGTGATTATGGCATTGCGGCGTGGGGCCAATCAGCAATTCGGCCAGCGGCGCGCCCGAAGGCTGGCGCTCGGTGGTGGGGTCGATGGCGGTGATGCCGGCGGGTTCGCTCGCCCCGCCGGTGTAGCGCATGGTGACGATGCGGGCGCCATCGGCGGCCCAGTCAAACGCCTGCGGGCCGGAGAGGACGAGGCTTTCGCCCTTGGCCAATGTGTGCGTCTGGCCGCCCGCGGTGATCCGGGCCTCACCCTCGGCCACGATCAGCATCGTGTCGCCGGTCTGCGATGTTGCGCTGCCCGCGCCCGAAAGCACACTGGCCAGCAATTCCACCGGCCCGCCGCGCAGGGGCAAAGTCGCGGCATCGGCGCCAAAGGGTTCCGCGCCTGCCGCTGCGGTCTGGGCAAAGGCGGCGATGTCGATGAAGGAGGGGCACGTGGTCATATCAGTCACTCCTGCGGGGCCAGCCAGTGGCGGGCCAGCGCGAGATGGAGACGCAGGCCGGTTTCCAGCACAGCATCGTTGAAATCATAATGCGGATTGTGCAGCGGGGGCGGGTTCTGGCCCACCCCTTGCCCCAGCCAGATATAGGCGCCGGGGCGAGCCTGCAGCATGAAGGAGAAGTCCTCGGACGTGGCGGCGGGTTCGGGGGCGCGCTGCGCCGTGCCAACGGTGGCGGCGACCGCCAAGGCGTCCTCTGCAGCATGGGCGTCATTGATCGTGGCGGGGTAGTAGCGGTCATAGTCCAGATGGGCGGTGACCTCGAAACTGGCCTCGATCCCGGCGATGATCTGGCGCATGCGCTGCTCGATCCGGTCCTGAACGGCGGGGTCGAAGGTGCGCACGGTGCCCGCCACCATCGCCTCGCCGGGGATGACATTATGGGCGTGGCCGCCATGCATCTGCGTGACCGAGAGCACGGCATTCGCGCTGGCGGGCGTATTGCGCGCGATGATCGTGTTTAATTGCTGCACCAGACTGGCCGCCGCCAGCAGCGTGTCATTGGTGTCATGGGGGACCGCCGCATGGCCGCCGCGCCCATTCAGCGTAATGTGGAACTTGTCCGCCGCGCCCATGATCGCGCCAACCCGCGTGGCAATCGTGCCGGCGGGCAGGGCGGGCCAATTGTGCAGCGCATAGACCCGGTCGCAGGGGAAGCGCTCGAACAGGCCATCCTCGATCATCGCGCGCGCGCCGCCTTGCCCTTCCTCGGCGGGCTGGAAAATGAAATGGATCGTGCCGTCGATGCCGCTGTGATCCGCGCTCAAGGCCTGCGCCGCGCCCAGTAGCATCGCCATATG
>Ga0187845_1002377_pt1 | contig 10184 bp, 4 predicted proteins | sample SpaLakP09_SKY_68_FD_134515 | JGI IMG/M metagenome (GOLD analysis project Ga0187845, IMG submission 134515) | Oligotrophic lake water microbial communities from Sparkling Lake, Wisconsin, USA - SP09_SKY_68 | ecosystem: Environmental > Aquatic > Freshwater > Lake | place: USA: Sparkling Lake... | reverse complement strand
TCCTCGCTCAGATCGGCGACCTTGTAACTGACTCCGTCGACGGTTACTTCCAGTTCATCTTCCATCATTAAGCTCACCCCGCCGGATGGAAATACGGAGCCATCTCGCGCACGTCATCACCGCTCAAGGTACCGACAGCAGCGCGCATCCGCAAAGTCGTAAGCAGATAGTTATAGCGAGCCTGCGCCTGGTCACGTTTTGCAGTAAACAACTGTTGGCGTGCGTTCAAGACGTCAAGGTTGATACGCACGCCCGCGCCGACACTGCGTTGGGTTGCGTCGATCAGCACCGATGCCGATGCCACCGATTTATCCAGAGCATTTAGGCGGGAAATACTGCTCACCAAAGAACTGTAGTCCTTGCGTAGCTCTAGCAAAACCTTGTCAGTCTGCGCCTGCAGGTCCGCCTCGGCTTTCAATTTATTGGCAACAGACTGTCGGGTTTGCGCATTAACCGCGCCGCCCGCATAGAACGGAATATTTACCTGAACACCAATGCTGCGTATGGTTTGATCCTGATTGACCGTCGTAATTGAGTCCGCAGCCGTTTTTCCGTAAGTCGCAACGAAGTCCACTCGGGGAGCGTGCCCCGAACGCTGACGGTTAATATCCGCCGACGCGATCTCTACCCCCAGACGCGCAGTCCTGATATCAGGATTACGCTCGATCGCAACGGTTTTCCAGGATTCAAAACTACCACCGTCCACTTCGCGTGGCGCGAAGTTGGCAACGAGGACATCAAGTTCGCCAGCATCGCCGCCTATGATGGTTTGCAAGGTATCGCGCGAAGACTGCAACGCGTCCTGTGCTTCCAGCACCTGCGCCTCCGCAGCGTCCAGACGGGCCTGCGTCTCCAGCATATCGGTACGGGTTCCCTCGCCTTTTTCGAACAAGCGGTCATTCACCTTGCGCTGCTCGACGTACATGTCGCGCTCCACTTTGGCCAGCGCTAACAGATCCTGTTTATACAGCGTGTCGCAAAACGCGCTGACTACACGAACGATAACTTCCTGCTGCTGGCTATCGAACTGGGCTTCCGAGTATTTCGCCTGCGCAGCTCCCTGCTTAAACCGGAACCAGCCTTCCAGATTGAACAGGGGCTGACGCAGCTGCACAGTCGATGAACGGCTGATGTAATCATAAGGCACCGTGTTAGGGCCCGTGACGACCGTCGTACGATTTTGACTTGCGCTATACGAACCATTAATCGACGGGAGCAAGTTGGATAACCCTAAACTGCGGTTCTCCTTGCCGGCCTCGTTCGCGTAGAAAGCAGAGCGATAATTCGCGTCATTCTTCAATGCGGCCTCGTAAGCCTGTAGTAGAGTCAAGGCGCTGGCTTGTGGGGCGGCCAGCAATGCCGCGCCACTCAGCAGCGCGACCCTTGCCATATGCCCGTACAGTTGCTTCAATTTAAACGGCATCTCAATCCTCCGTCATCGAAGACTTGGCACGGTCAAACAGAGGCTTCAGCAAGTAACTCATCATCGTGCGCTCGCCCGTTTTTACGAACATGTCTACCGGCATGCCCGGCACGATGCCCAATTTCTTCGCCTGTATCAGTTTCGCGCCTTCCGGCGTCACGCGGGCACGCACCTTGTAATATGGTGCACCGGTACGCTCGTCCACGCTACGATCGGCGGCAACCTGAATGACCGTGCCCGGAATGTGCGGCGTACGGTTGGTATTGAAAGCCGAGAAATTCATTTCAACGGGCAGGCCAACGTGTATGCGATCAATCAGATTAACCGCCAGCTGTCCCTCGACGACCAGGGCGTCATCATCAGGCACCACCTCCATCATTTTTGCGCCCGGCGCAACAACACCACCTTTGGTGAAAACGTTGGAACCTACCACGATGCCGCTGACAGGCGACTTCAATTCCACACTGCCCACATCAAACTTCTGCCCTGTCAGGCGACCTTGCAATGCTTCAGCCTCTTTGCGACTATCGGACAATTGTGTGCGCACTTCTTTCTGGTAATCGCTCAGACGCAGGGTTTTGCGCACCTGAGCTTCCGTAATCTGCCGCTGGGCCCGTCCCAGATTGCCGGTATCCTCGTAAATCGAACCCTGGATCTGCTCATAATTACGCTGCAAATCCAGATAGCGGTTGCGTGCGATATATCCGTCTTTGGCCAGATCAGCAACACCAACGAGCTGCTCCTTGAGTAACGCGAGCTGGGCGCGCTTGCTGGAACGGGACTCCTCGATGCCATGAACTTGTGCGTTCAGGCCGGCGATGGTTTCATCCATCACATCCAGTTCACTTTTCAGCGACAGCTGGCGCGACGCGATCAGCTGGTTTTGCAATGCCAGGGCCTCCGTCGTCTGCGGTTCATTACGATATTCGGCCAGGCTGTCGGGCAAAGCGACGTTGTGCTTACCCAGCAACTCCGCCGAGAGCCGGGCTTCCGTCGCACGGGCGCTGATGTACTGGACCTGAGTCACATCCATGGCGGACTTGGCTTGTACTGGATTCATACGCACGACAACCTGCCCCTCATTGACGTGGTCGCCATCCTTGACCAGAATATCCTGAACAATCCCGCCTTGCAGATACTGAATGGCTTTTTTATTCCCTTCTTTCATAACAGTACCGGACAGAGGCGAACCCTTATCCAGCGGGGCAAAGCTGGCCCAGATCAAGAAGCCTACAACCCCTGCCAGCACAATCAGCCAACCCAAGCGGGCATAAGCCGCCGCATCGGTATTGACCGTCAGCGGAGTGACATCGTGACTGATTACGTCAACGGCTACATCCTGTTTTTTAATGATATTCATGACATTTCCTATTCGCTAGCTGCGGCATTTGCTGCCTGTGCCGCCTGTGCTTCAGCCTGCTGGGCTGCCAGCTGGGCCTGAGCCTGAGCCTGAGCCTGAGCCTGAGCCTGTCGCTGTCCCTCCTGCAAAGCATGGAGTACGTCATTGGTCGGTCCAAACATACTCGCTACACCATCACGCAACAGCAGGAGCTTGTTGGTTGCGCCGATGACATTGGTACGGTGGGTAATTAATATGATGGTCTTGCCCCGCGCACGCAGATCATTGATAGCCACCAGCAAGGCATGCTCACCCACGTCATCCAGATTCGAATTCGGCTCGTCAAGCACCAGCACCGACGGATCGCCATACATAGCACGCGCAAGGCCCAGACGCTGACGCTGCCCCCCGGACAATCCGGCGCCACCATCGCCAAGCTTGGTGTCATAACCGTCCGGGAAATGCAGGATCAAGTCATGTACTCCTGCCCGCTTGGCAGCCAGGACAACTTTCTCGGCATCGACATCACCAAAGCGGGCAATGTTCTCGCTAATGGTACCGCCAAACAGTTCTATATCCTGCGGCAAGTAGCCGATATGGGGCCCCAGCTCCGCCTTGTTCCATTGGTAGATGTCAGCCCCGTCCAGACGAACTTTCCCTATCGCGGCCGGCCAGATGCCGACCAGCAGTCGCGCCAGAGTAGACTTGCCCGAACCACTAGGCCCGATGATGCCGAGTACATCACCGGGATTGATGGCGAAGTTTACACCCTTTAAAACCGGAGCCTTGGAGCCCGGAGGCGCGGCAGATACACTTTCGACGCTGATCGCGCCCTGTGGTTTAGGCAAAGCCATGCCCACTTCACGCTGCGGGTTTTCTTCAAGCAAACCGGTCAGACGTTCATAAGCACTGCGCGTATTGGCCCAGGATTTCCATACGGCGATCAGTTGCTGTACCGGCTGCAGAGCCCGTCCTACGAGGATGGAAGCAGCAATCATCATTCCGGGCGTGATCTTGTTTTCCAAGACCAGCAGCGCACCAAATCCCAATACCAACGATTGCAGCGACACCTGGAAGAACTTCGTCACAGCGCCGACGATACCGGATTTTTCGCTCGCTTCCGCTTGCAAATGCAGGAAACGGGTGTGCAGCTTCAACCAGCGGCTCATCAAGTTGGGCAGCATACCCATCGATTCGATGACTTCAGCATTACGCAGGTTGTTGGTGGCCAGATTACCGGCGGCAATAGCCATGCTGTTCGCTTCTGCCAGTGGCTTGTGCGATACGCGCTCGTTGACGTATGCGCAAAGTACCAGGATGGCAGTACCGCACAGTGCAAAGACACCCAGCGATGGTTCAAAGAAGAAGATAACAATCAGATAGATAGGGAACCATGGCGCATCAAAGAATGCGAACAATGCGTTACCCGTAAGGAACTGCCGAACGTTGGTCAAGTCTGCCAGCGCCTGTCCGGCATTGCCTCCCATGCGTTTCAGGTTCTGCTCGAAGGCTGCAGTGTAAATGCGCTTATTGAGCTGCATATCGAAGCGGGCACCGACACGAACCAGCACAAAGCTACGTATCAGATCCAGGCCGCCCATGAAAAGGTAGGCAACCAGCATCATCAGAGTCAGCATCAGCAAGGTGATTTCATTGCGGCTGCCCAGTACACGGTCATAGACCTGAAGCATATAAAGCGAAGGAACAAGCATCAGCAAATTGCTGATCGCGCTGAACGTCCCCACTGTGACGAACGTGCTTTTGAAGGTCAGCAGTATCTGCTGAATTTCATTTTTTGGATTGGCTAGTTTGTTTTTCATAATGGACCCGTCTTATCGCCACGATTGAGCGAGACGAGACATTATCGCTGAATTTCAGCAAAAAATGTGATGCTCGTCACAAATTTTAACCAAATGCTGGATTTTATGGCGACAAGCTCAGGAGAAGCGGGCCCTTAGCCTTAGCCTCAACGAAATTTGATCGAGGACACAAACCCTTCCGGAATAAAAAAAGGGAGGACTTTTCAGTCCTCCCTTTGGTCTAGCTATGGATATTAAAACTTATCCAGAGAAGATTTCGCTATTAGCCGATCAGCAGGGTTGCGATGCCGGTGTTCAGCGAGGTGTGGCTCAGGTCCACAGCGCCGGTCAGCTTGACGATCATATCGGTACCGTTGGTGAACGACGTTTCAGCCGCCAGACCTTCTTTTTGTACGATATAGGTATCGCCACCGAATTGGAACCACGAGATGGTACCAACAGCAACCGAAGCAGTGCTCACTGCAGCGTTAGCAAAGTCCTGGAACACAGCGGTTGCGCCCAGGGTGATCTTCGACTGAGCGAACGACAGAGTGCCGGTCGTCGAGAAGGTGATCATATCGCCAACTTTAGCGTCGGTGATGGTTGCGTAGCTGTTGACGTTGGACGAAGCAGCGCCGATTACGAAGGTATTGTGACCAGCACCACCGGTCAGGGTATCCATACCTTTGTTCGAGGTCAGCGTGTCGTTACCAGCACCACCGATCAGAACGTCAGCGGTGGTAGCACCGGTTGCTGCGGCCAGAACGTTGCTACCTGCGCCGCCCTTGATGGTTTCAGCAACGGTACCAGCTGCGGTGTAGGTCAGGCCGCCGGTCATTGCCGAAGCGTCAACCGAAGTAACCGTCGCGTTAGTGCTGGTCAGTTGCAAGTTGGCGTTACCGGTTACAACCAGTTTGGTTACCGAGTCAGCAGTCAGCGTCAGGCTGTCGGTGTTGGTGCCTGGAGCAACTGGTGCGCCCGATGCCAGCGTCGACGAGTCGTTAGCTGCAATGTTGATGGTTTCGATCTTGTTCGCGGTCACGGTGCCACCAGCAACTGCGCCAGCAGCCGACAGGGCCAGGTTGAACACGTCGTTGGTTGGAGTCGTGAATGCCGAGCTCGAAACAACATACGCGCCAGTACCAGCCGCCGACGAGGTCAGGGTCAGGGTACCACCGGAGGTGAAGCCATCCAGGGTCAGAACGCCAGCATTGGCCTCTGCGCCGGTCGATACCGAGTTGTACGAACCCAGGGTATCAACGTGAACCAGTTGAGCGCCAGCACCACCAGTCAACTTCAGAACTTCAAAGTTGATTGCCTTGGTCGAGAACGCCGAGTTCAGCGAAGCGGTTACTGCATCACCGGCAGCCATCGACAGGGTGTCGGTACCTGCGCCACCGTCGATCACTGCGCCCAGCGAGGTGGTGCCACCAGCCAAGACGATCGTGTCGTTACCAGCGCCCAGCGAAATTGCTTTCGAAACGGTGCTGTTTGCCAGAGTGATGGTATCAACACCCGAACCACCTTCGTAGGTGGTAGTGGTGGCATTGACGGTAGCCGATACTGCACCCGAGGTAGCCGAAGCGTTCACATCGGTTACGCTGGCGCCGGTGAAGGCGGTAGCAGCGGTAACACCAGCAGCGCCGGAAACGGTAACCGTTTTCAGTGCGGTGAAGGTCGAACCGGTCAGGTTGATCGCTTTCGAACCGTCGATGGTCAGGCCTTGCACGCCAGCGGCCGTTACGTTCACAGTCGAGTTAGCGGTGCTGCCAGTGTGAACTGCCAGGTTGGTGTACTTAACAGCGGCGTTATCGAGGTTCAGAGTCGAAGCAACACCTGCGGTGGTTGCCGACAGACCGCTCACGGTCAGGTCCAGCGAAGTAGCGGTACGGTTATTTACGACAACAGCTGCATCTTTAGCATTGGCCAGCGACAGCTTGGTCAGTGCGTCGGACGAAATTGCCGAGCCGGTCGCGTAGCCGTTAGCGGTTACGCTGTTGATGGTGTTGGTGCCAGCAGCAACGTACTTCGAGTCCACAACGGTGAAGGTACCAGCGGTTACACCGCCTACGCCCGCGGTAGCGGAGGTAGCAGCAGCACCAGTTACGGTAACGGTAGCGGTCGGAGCGGTACCGGTGCCAGTGAAGACTGGAGCAGCTTGTACCGAGTTAGCGGTCGAGCTGGTGAACACAACGGTATCGCTGTTGGTGCCGGTAGCTGCGCCGGTATTCCAGCCAGTGAAGGTGCCGGTGTAGGTACCCAGTACCGAGTTACCTTGGGTTGCGCCGGTTGCCAGATTAGCGAAGGCAGCTGCGGTTTGAGCAGCGGTGGTGCCAGCAGCGCCAGCGGTGAAGGTCAGGCCGCCAACGATCAGGGTTTGACCGGTGGTCAGTGCAACGAACTTCTCGCTCACGGTTTCGGTTGCGCCAGCAACTGCTACTACGGTACCAACTGCAGCTACGGTTGCGGTCTGGTTCACGGTCACAGCGGTGGTGCTCGAGCCGCCGTTCACAACAACGTTAGCTTCGGTGATGGTGCCGTTACCGCCGGTGGTTGCACGAACAGCTTCGGTTGCGGTGTTGTTCACAGTAACGGTGGTGCCGCCTTTAACGGTCACGGTACCAGCGGAGAACGAGGAACCAGCCGAACCCGACAGGGATTCAGCAACGGTCACGGTACCGGTAGGCTTGGTGGTGTTACCGATGGTGATAGTGCCGGTAGTGCCGGTGCTTGCGGTGGTAACGGATACGTTGGTACCGCCGTCGACAGCGATTACGCCAGCGCCTTGAGCGGTATCGTTGACAACGATCGCGCCGCTAGGAGCAGTGGTGCCGCCAACGGTTACGTTGCCAGCGGTGTTTTGGTTCACAGTGGTAGTACCAGCTGCGCCGTCAACAACGATAGCACCTGCGGTACCGGAGTTGGTTACGGTAACGTTGTTACCACCAGCAACGGTTTCGGTCGAGTTCGAAGCGACGTCGGTCAGGGTTACGTTGGTCGTAGCACCGGCATTGATGTTGTCGCCACCGATCGACGATACGGTGAAGTTGGTCAGACCGGTAACGCCCGATACGTCGTACACGGCGTTCTGAGCAGCGGCTTGAGCTGCCGAACCGGTTGCATTGGCTACCGAGTTAACCGAAGTTGCAGCAACGGTCGAAACGGTGTTGGTGAAGGTGTACGAAGGCAGAGCAACACCAGCGGTTGGCGAAGTCATAACAACTTGACCACCAACAACGGTAGCAACGGTCGTGCCGGCAATACCGTTAACAGCTGCTGCAACCAGAGCTGCGGCGTGAGCTGCATCGGCGGTGCCGATAGCTGCAGTGGTTACGGTAACACCGTTGTACTGTACGGTGTAGGTATCAGCAACGGTGAATGCACCGCCAAAGGTTACGGTATCAACTTGCTTAGCAGCTGGTACAGCAGCGGAACCAGCCGATGCATTGGTACCGACGTTGCCAGCAGCATTAACTACCATTGCCTGGATGTTTTTCAGCGATACGCCAGCTGGCAGACCATTTGCCGAAGCATTGGTGGTGTCAACTACGGTCAGGGTAGCTTTACCCGAACCACCGTTGATCGAATCCAGCGCGGTCAGGGTTGCGCCGGTAGCGGTAAAGTTAACAACAGCCGACGAACCGGTCAGGTTGTCAACGCCGCCGGTCAGAGCCAGAGTGGTGCTTGCTGGTGCTGGGATGATGCTTTGAGCGGTAGCGTGGATGTTGGCGGTAGCGTTGGTCAGCGAGGTGGTGTCGGTTACGCTGCTGATGAAGGTTTTTGCAACGGTCAGAGCGTTGCCGCCGTCAGCGTAAGCGATTTGCTCAGCTTCGTTACCTGGGGTAGCGATTTCGGTGGTGAATGCTTCAGCAGCCGCAACTTTGTTTGCGAAGATCAGGCCGTCAGCGTTAGGGGTGCCGTCAGCATTGACTGCGCCAGCGATAACGTTACGTACTAGGTCGGCTACGGTAACTTGGTTGTTGGCCAGCGCGTTGGTCCAGAATTTCAGACCGGTGCTGTCAGGCAGGTGGCCAAACAGATTTTGATAAACGACGCCTACAGTACCTTCCAGGCTCTTGCCTGCGAACAGGCTGGTGTATTCAGGTGCGTTGTTGAAAGCTTTGCTGATGGTGTCCAGCGAAACGCCTTTGTTGTCGTACGCGTCAACCCAGAACGCCAGACCACGCACGTCCGCAGGACGGTTGTAGTACGCGACGTACAATTGTTGAATCAGATCGGTGGTTGTAGCCATTTGTATAACTCCTAGGGTTAAAAAATAAGCGCTTCGGCGACGCAACCTGCGGACCGCAAGACAGCGTAGCCGAATGATGGCAGAGGATAACTAAGGAAGAATGTGATGAGCATCACATTCATCCTCAATTAGCTCTGTTTTTTGCTTTTTTGCGACTTTAATTTACCGCGCGGCCATTATGTAAGAAGGCATTGCATAAATCAAATCTTTGCGCAAAGGTGCAACTGGTCGCGCGTCGAACCAGTTGCATAAACAAAACCGAGGTTTCAGTCCGTAAAAGCGAACTTCCAGCTAATATTGAATAGTCATAAAAAAACCGCTTCCTGAAGAAAGCGGTTTTTGATGTAGTAACGAGTTTACTTCTTCCAGTTAGTCACACCATTTATGACATGTTTCGAGTCCGGCGACCCCTGGAATATATAAGTCCCGCCGGTCAGATCACTTATTACCCCAGTGACTGTCATATTGTTCGTTTTCGAAAAATCAGCCAGGCTGGAGAAAACACCGTCTCGGCCAACCTTGCCGGAGGTCGCCAGCTTAAAGGTTTCAGCCGAATTAGTCACGACATCAAACTGGGTACTGAACGTGGCTTTATCAAAATTAAAAGCCAACTGCCCATTTTGCAAAGTAACCGCTTCCTTCGCACCACCCTCCGGGCTACGGCTATATGCCTCACTCGAAACCAGGTTAAATGCTACGGAGCCTTGAACCGGGGTGGCAAAGTTTGCTCCAGTTTTACTACGGAACAAAACGAAATCTTCCGTCATACCAATCCGGTCAGCGCCATCTTTAGCCAGAGTACTGGTAGCAGGCTGCCCTGCAATGGCCGTAAAGCGTCCCCAGCTAATTTCTTTAGGTGGGCCCGCCGGAACAACAGGCGTCTCCGGCACAACAGGCGTAACAGGGGTAACAGGCTGCACTGGCGGATTCGAATCCGTTACCGACTCGGTCGGGATCGTTGGCTTAGTCGTCGGCTGCTGCGCAACTGCTTGCTGGTTGGCCTTTTCCTGCTTGATCGTCACATCCTTTTTTGGGTCCAGACTAGGCTCGGTGCTTGCAGTCGCACCACCACTAACTGCTTTACCCGGCTCATCAGAACGAGGTGGCGCCACCAGATCAGGCGCGAGCGAAGTATTACCTTGAAGCAATTGCGGTGCAGCCTGTCCGCGTTGCAACTGCAACAACTGACCTCTTTGCGCAGCACTCAGCTCACGCGCCATCGAACCTTCGCATGGGCCAGTACCTTCTGGACGGCAGCCATTGGCAAAGCCGCTCATGGTAATACCGCCGGACAATACCGTCACACGCGAAGTCTCGTTATCGGTAAACACGGTAAAGTCGGTACCGCGCACACCGATTGCCGCGACCGGG